>PPCM01001222.1_pt1 | contig 12554 bp, 15 predicted proteins | sample 1555541 | NCBI WGS metagenome assembly PPCM01 (sample SAMN05284479, study PRJNA326546) | Marine sediment metagenome, whole genome shotgun sequencing project. | isolation source: marine sediment | place: Germany: Wadden Sea | collected 2012-09-05 | reverse complement strand
AACTTACCACAAATCGGACTAGAACCTGCATTTTTTCTGGAACGGTTGTATGTAAAGATCAACATCACTCCGACCAAAACAACAACACCGCTCATCAATCGGGTTAATATGATGAAACTACTGACTCCGAACAATGAAAATGCAATGCAAGGTAACGTAGCCAGTATCCAACAGATCTTATTATTCAACCCAACTTGTTCATGTACCACATCTCTCAAACTTAAGGTATTAGACCAAAATGTCGAAAGAAGTGCGAGTAGTGAAAATACACCTGCCATTAGTGCTGCCCAAGGTGCTATACTTTTTCCTAATTGAAGATAAGCCATTTCCTTATCTAAAGTACCTTTGCTGCCAAGCAATACCGTTGATGTAACAATAAGTACAAAACATGTAGAAATTGCAAAACCAATCAATATGGAAAAACGTATCTTCTTCGGATCTCCTTTTAATCCTTTTACAGATTGAATAACTGCTTGATTGGCAGAAGTTGCAAAAACAACCATGCTGTATAAAGCCAATAAATTATTCGGATGAAATGGTGCAGCAACAAGAGAATTCATTGGATTCATGAATGTTCCAATTGTCAAACAGCTTACAATCACCATTAATAAAATCACAGTATATTTCTGTGCTATCCCTACTGCCTTCATCCCCATAAAAACTACGATACCTGCTAGTAAATAATAAATAATTTGCGCCCAGTAAAAAGGAACCGAAAACCAGTTTTGAATGATCTGTGCACCACCATTGATATTACCGCTGACACCGATCATGATAGCCACTCCGTAGACTATAAACATCCCCCAACTGAAAACCTTCTGATACTTTCCTTTGAACAGCTCACCTTCAAAACTCTTAACAAGTTGTACGCCACCGTTATTATATGAAAGCTCTGCTATTAATAGGTGTAAAATAACATTAATTATATAACCAAGAGCCAATATCCACAAGACATCTTTAAGGCTATTCTTAGTTGCCAAGTAAGGTACTGCAATAATCCCGGTCCCAATGCTATGTCCTACTATCATACTGATGGATTCAAATATCGTTAACTTCGCTTCACTCTCAATAGACTTTACTTTTAACTCTGTCTTGCTTTCCAACGCTCTTACCATAAACACTCCATTCAATATTTTACTCAAATTACATCTTTTCAGATCAACTTACACTATAATTCTATTATAAACCATTTCCTTAGTTTTATGCAAAACTATTTATTTAGTTGAATAATCTAAAATCCATTTTGCTTTGAAAGCATATTTAGATAACTTATGTAACCATTAACCTTATGAAAAACTTTGCCTTCCAACTGAAATATCTACTTAATCATAATTTGACAAGTGATACATCTTGAGTTATGTTGTTCAACATAATCGAAAGAACTTAAATGCATCTATATCCGAATATGACCAAAAAAAGTACCTACAACTTCAGTTGCAGACACTTAATCGATTATTATTTAATATATAGATGATATAACCCACCCTTAAAACCGCCACACTTATGCTAGGATTTACCGCACTTCACTAAATTGAGTTTTTTCTACACTAAAAATTCCAAAGCTGAATGATAACTTTCAATATGTAGGGCAGACGCTAAATTTTAAAAACATTTTGTTCTTTATTTAACCTCCAATACTTCTATAAATACTTAGTCTGCATAACTAAGATCATCAAACACCTGATGTGCATATACACCTAAATCTGTAATTAAATGAAAACTTTCTATCTTAAACCAACCACTTGTGCCATCTTCACATTCCAACTTAATCCAATTTTTATTATCTGTTTGCAAAAAACTTATGACCTGTGGATCTATAGTTTTAAAACTAGTTTCATCACCTATGTTTTCATAGAGTGGTAATGATACCAGTAGATTATGTTTCCTATCATGAGATACATCATATAATTCTGGCTCTACTAAGACTATCTTCCCTGATTTCAACTCCCAAGTAGCATTTGCAAACCAAGTTTGTAAGATATTTAATCTATTATGCCCATAGATTATACCTTGACTCTCTATCTGATGTTCAATATTATCAATCAAAAATGGAACATTGCCAATTTCATATACATTTTCACCATCATATGAGTAAAAATACGTCCTATAATCGCTACTAGGCCCTTCAACCATCAGACCAATTTCTTTTTGATTATCTTTTATATCAATATCAACTATGACAAACTTCTCTTTATGAGGGTTGTGATTATAAATTTTATTGTACATTAAATCTGTAAAACTGATACCATTTATCTTAAAATTACTTAAAGAATAGTATATAAGTTCTTCTTCTCCATCACAGTTTAAATCAGCGGATATCTCCTCATCCAACGCTGCATAACCTGTAAATTTTTCTACAAAAAGAGAACTCTGATTTGAGTCACTTTTTCAATCATGAGGTTTTCCAATTTATCGATTCTTGATAACAGTAATTCAACTTGATTCTCAAGTTCAGATATTTCCACTTCTTGAATAGCGACTGCATCATCTAATTTTAACTCTAGAATATTTACTAAATTGACTTGATCATTCATTTTATCTTTTAACTGCTCATTTTCTTGTGACAGTTTTGAAATATTTTGATTTAACATATTAATTTGTTCTAGCGGAAGATCCCGTTCGGAAGTCTCACTTTCAATATTTTCATTATCGATACAACCGTGAAAAAATATCATACAAGTTATCATAACTATAATAAAAATTCTCTTCATCTTACCTTCTCCCCCTATCAATAAACATTATTCGCCAATTTCTTTTCCTGAATAAAACCTTATTATATAATCAGGAAATTCTTTATAGCTTATGAAATCCTTTGCAAGACCTCTTGAGAGAACTATATCATCAAATATATCATTATCTATATCAATGATGATAACTTTACCTGTAAGTTTTTCTTCAACTTGAAATTGATTATACGAATGTATCTCTTCAACTAAAGTAAAATAGCAGTCCCATTTACTTTTAGAACCAAATTCATTCTGTGTATCCACTTTAATAACCATTTACAAATGAATCAATTAACCAAGAATCATCACTAAGTTTTTTTTCAGTACTATTACAAAATCTGTTTCAGATGAACCTTGCTGTGAAGATGTTATAACAGTTTCTGTTTCTACTTGGACAGAAATCGCACTTTCATCATTTTGTCTGTTATAAGTCATTCCTCCAATATCAACTAATTCTGACCAATTCATTCCATACACATCATTTTCATGGAAATAATCTTCAACACAGGATTGGTTGCACATATTACTCATAGTTGCAAAGTTTGATTCTTCAAATTCAGAAAAAAGACTTCAACAAGTTTTATAGGATCTTCTAAAATAATTTTGGTTGAAATTTATTTATTAAATACAATACATGAAATAAACACGATACTAATAAGTAGCAGCAAAATCTTTTTCACAATTATGACCACCTTTCAGGTTCAACATATACCTTAGTACATCTAATCTTCTCATCTGTACAAAAATGAATCTTTATATAATGAGGAACTGTTACATCTAAAAGTATTAAACAATAGTGATGCAATCAACATAATTATTAACATAGAAAAACAAAACTGTCCATAATGTACACAAACTTCCCAGAATAATAAATATACCTAAAATTCTTAAAATGAGACTATTCAGATCTTTAATCCATAATTACCTGTTCAAGTAATGAATCCCACTACACTTTACTAACCTGCTCATAAAAAAGTTGTAAATTTCCAATTATATTATACTGAAATTATTCTTACCAAAATTTTACTACAAAAAAAAGATACTGTCTCCCAATATCTTTAAATGTATATTTATATGATACTTTTACAGATTGAACCCTACATATCAGAATATATCTGTCAATAAAATTATCTGTATCATCAATATCATTTTAGTTGATTATGATTTAGTTAGTTCTCAAAATAGCCATATTCAAATATGACTAATCTTATCAGTTCGTAAAAAGACTACGCTCAGTAAGGTTAGTCTTGACTCTGGTTATTATTTCTATAGCTTGATTCCTATATTATATGAATCTCAATATCTAGTACCAAAATATGAACACAGTCTAATAATCAACGACTCCTTACAATTACTTTAATAACAAAGGAATCTGATGCTGATTACAAAACTTTATTAACTCAGTTTCACAATTTTTATCACATATTCTTTCGATATTAAACTCAACATTATTATTTACTAACTCAATATGCATGAGTCTCTTACTACCTAACATCGGCAGTATTAGTTCATTATCTTCCAAAATGACACTTTTTATATTAGTCACATCATATCTCATATTCCGACCGTATATTTTTTTTACTTCAATATATTCTTCCCAAAATCCTATACTATAGTAATTACAGTGTATAGTACTATACAGTCCAAAGATAATTATAATATACATACCTGCCGCCCATCCATTTACAATACTAAATAATATACCCACCACTGAAAATATTGCAAACATAACATAAACCTCTTGTTTATAATAGAATCTCATTAAAAGCTCCTTCAATCTTAATTAAAATGGAAACATTCATTTTATTCTTTTTATTGAACGTTTGATACTAACAAATAATAACATTATCGATATATCATCACATGAGAATATGACCAATCTACATACTCTACATTTAGGTGAAAACTACATAAAAGACTTTACTGTTCTGGATAATTTTAAAAGTATTCCTGATTTAGAGTATTAAATGGAATGTTTAATATTTATAGGTACAATAACAATTAAAGTTGTAGTTGTACTTGATATTATGAGCCCAATAATGAAATACACCTAATGAATCGTAATTACATTTCAGCAATCATCAAACTCACTTCGTCAACTTATACCAATGAACCTCACACCATATGTATAATGCATATACAAAGCCATCATCCCTAGAAATCAGAAGACGTACTCCATTACATATCAGAACTATAAAACGCTTGTCACACCATTATTATGGAATATCTATTAGGAAGAGTATTTACCTCAAAATCACTATTTTCATCTTTCGCTAATATAAATAGTACATATTGATTACCTTCTAATTGAACGTTGAGTTCACTAAATAATGAACCATAAATGAAAAGTTTGCTGTTGTCACTAAACCTTACATAAAAATCAGTATTAATGTATGGTTCATTAGTACCATCATTCACTCCATTTGCACACCCAGTTGGTACAGTAAGATTACTTGTGTCAACATTGATGGCTTGTCCTAATATTTCTGGTAACAATCTAGGATTACCTGTTACTGATTCTGCATATCTATACAAAAAACGTATGACTCTATCATGATCCTTATTCTTGATTTTTACCTTTCGATAGTTAAGAAATTCATCATAAGTCATTTGTTCCAAGCCCTCAGTGACTTTTATTAGAGTAACTCTGTTGTCTTGATATATCATTGCAACTTCATCATTTGGTTCTAATCCCATTAACTCCATAACTTCATTTGTGAGTACTATTTGATTTTCTCTATCAATTCTTGAAGCACTTGCATACATATGTTCACTTCTCCTCATTTTATACAAAATCTTATTCACTATTATCAGATCCTAGAATTAGGTTATCATAAAAATCGAAACAATCCTCCTCTAACCTATCAGTAGATTTTAAATCAGCCGCATTCAACTGACTTTAAGATCTGTTTCAATTTGTATTAGAAAGTTTCAATAAAGAGATATTCTCACCATTAACAACTTCACCACTGTCAATATATCCAAAACGTTCGTACAACTTTTTAGCCGTTGAATTTTCATGTTTATAGGGTAACCAACAATATTCTGCTCTCCCAGCAGGAAATGTTCTTATGAACTCTATTATTTTTTTCATAGCATTTGTTCCATAACCTTGACCTTGAAACTTCTCATCAATCATTAATCTCAACAGACAATAGTTATTTATTGCATAGTCTGGTTGTTCATATCCTGTATTACCATATACAATCATTACGAATCCTATCATTTTACCATCAGCATAAATAGCTCTAGGAAAAACCTTACTTCCATTTGTCGAAAGCACATAACATGATGCTACACTTGATAAGTTTGATGCAACATACTTTCTTTGACCCTCACTTACTTTCAGATTAAATAACTCTCTCCTATTTTCATTAGTAATCACTTTTAACTCTATCATAACATTCTCCTTTGACACTATTGTTATTTACGCTCCTATACATACCATATTATCAGTAACAGAGAAATTTTCTAGACTTATATATTTCCTTATGATAAAATTTATAATGTACTATGGCAAAAATCCTCGGATATATTCCTGAGGATTTTTTTTCGTTTAAGTTTACATATAAAGCACTCACTCATCCCTACCTATCAGATACATTTGAAAGAGCCAACAATACATATTGACTCCGAAATCTGTTTCAATATGTATGGTGAATGCTAAACTATTACATGGAGTTACAATTCTGCTTGACTAACACAATTAGCCTCGTTCCCGTTCGCGTTAGAGGTGCTAATTTGAATTTTATAGGTAACATATCTGTCAAACTAGCGATAACATGACATCATAACTTTAGTTTATCACAACACTGTTCCCTTTTTACAACTACAGTTTTCGCAATAATATCTCCAAGACGTTGATTGTTCGATTTAAAAAGTGTGATTAACAAACCGACAATTGTAACTAGATCAACAACTCTCATTATATTACGAATCAACAACTGATACATTCGTAACTTTTTCCCGTCTTTATGCAATATCTCAAGTTTTAAAATTCTTTTTCCAATAGTCTTTTTCCAAAAAACTTCTTGTAATAGAAAGTATAGAAAAAGTAATGAATAATAGGTCCATGTTGCATCAATTTTGCTTATCAATGCTGACATCTGTGCTTTACTCAAAATCCTCATCAATGGTATCAACAACAAAAACATACCTATATACAGAAAAGATGCTAAGAACATATCAATTGAAAATGCGACTATTCGTTTACTAAGAACCTGCTCTTGAACTAATCTCTTACTCATACTTCTAAAATTCATCTTTATTATCCTCATTGATTTCTAACTACTTAATAGTAAATGGTATATAAAGTTTAGCGTCAATGATTTCATTACTATTTAGTCCAATTAAGAATGAAATCGATTGTGTGAATAAAGTAAAAAACATAACCAATAGCACTAGACCTATTTTAGAAAAACGTTTGATTTTATCTTCTACATCATAGTTTCTTATGAACGGTAAAGTCTCTTTCCAAATAATAAAAACAAATATTATGAAGATCAAATGGAAATTATTTATCATAAATGCCCCTTCAACTTTCACCTATAATTTGTGACATTCCTCCTTTTAATTCTACAATATAATTTATCAGGTGAGTACAAAAAACATTAACTATTTTGATACCGCACTCCCCTACCTATCAGAATATATAAATATCAGTTGCTATTGCAACTGACTTAATAACTGCAACACCCATAGTTTCATTCCTTAGACTTATTTATGAGGTTTTCTATACCCTCTCTTACTGACAATAGTGCTGGTATTATTAACATTAAAACATATACTACAGTTTGCTCTACCTCAGAAACAAAGATACCTGCAAATGCTATTGGAGTGATAATTATCATTATAATAACCATTACTCTTATTGAGTTCTTATAGAAAATCATTACAGATTCAACTGAAGCATGATTAGAATCGCTTGCTCCATATAAGTTAGATTCATTGGCCATTATCAGGATACTTGAACCAAATCGCAAAAAAATGTCATCGTTAAGACAATCATTGTACTTAAGATAGCTTCTTTGGGATTGATGGATGGATTAAACTTAATCAACACTATAGAAAGAACTACAACTGAATATATTACTTGGAATTTTATCATGTTTATTTTTTTCATTTATAAGATTGCTATAGAAAACAAAAGCCAGTAATATCATGGTAATCTAATAGTGAAAACATGAGATCCTTACGCTCCTCCTTTATCTCCATATTATTTCAATTAAACGCATTGATACCTATCTCTGATTTTAAACAAGTACCCTACCTATCAGAACTTCTGGGATTGAATCCTTAAGATTGCTATCATGCTATGGACACTAAAAAAATTCGCATCATAATGACGCGAATCTCGAGGAACTTTGTTAATCTATAATAAGGAATCTGTATAACCTTGATCTTTTAACCAAGAAGAAAAACCTAAGTCTTTTAGTTCCTTCTGCCCTGTATCATCAATAAAATGTTCAGATATATAATCTGCATATGTATTGTCTATTTGACCTTCTTCTATTAAATCATGTAAAAACTCATCTTTAATCGCTACAACTTCTTGATATGCTTCTGAATCTAATGAATATGTTTCAGCTAATACTGATGTACTACCACCTAAAATCATGGCACCTAAAAATAATAGTGTAATTGCTTTTCTCATATGTATACCTCATTTCTATAATAATTTTATATTAGAAATATGGCAATTTTATGTCATTTATGTGATATTTTATCGTTAAATGATTTTCATAACTGAAACATCTCTACCATGTTCAAAACTTAAACCCTCACCTTATCATTGGACATACATTGTATAGATGTTTGTAATACATCTATTTGCAAATATATATATGTTCCTGAGGTATTGATAACCACTCGATACCATTTTCTCTAATGACAACTATTTCTTCTTGTGCACATACACCTCTTGATGACGCACAGCCAAATTCTACAGTATATACCATGTTTTCTTCAAACTTATAATCATGTCCTTTTACTTTCGCTTCATCTATCCATTTCTTATGCATCGACAATCCACCATCATGCGCAAATGAACCTATTTGATGTCCAAGAGAATGATTATATACCGGTAGATTACTATCTGCTAAATATTGTTTAACCAGTGTATCCGGTATATCTATTGCTGTACCAATCGTCATATGTTTAGCACCAAGTAAGATACCTTCTTTTACAGCTTTAAAAACTTCTACAACATCTTCTGGAACTACCTCTTCATTTTCTTTTGGTACATAAAAGTTTCTTTGTAAATCAGAACAATAGCCGTCCTTTTTAACACCAAAATCTAAACGGATGAGATCGCCTTCTTTTACAGTTAATCCTGTAGCTCCAGCATGACCTCCTACTGAATCGTTTCTTACAGATACAATTGGATTCGCATGAGGATCCCAAGCGTCAGTTACTTTGTATTTATGCATTTGTTCTTTACAGTAATTAAAAATATCTGTATCTGTAATACCTGGTTTAATGAAGCCCTTTATGTCCTCAAATATATCCATAGTGATACCTATAGAAACTTTAATTCTATCAATTTCAGTTGGTGATTTTTGACCTCTTAATTTTGCTATCACATACTCTGATGAACATATTTCACCTTTATAGTCTATCTCTTTGAGAAATACCATTAATTGATTATATAGTCCAACTGTTAACCCATCAGCAGCGACATCCTCAGAATAATTAAGTGCAAGCTTCCTAGGATTTAGTTTACTGAATATTTTTTTTATCACATTAAAGATATTATAGTCCGTGTATTCAATAACTTCATCGTAGACTTCAGATAACCTATGACCACCAGCATCTAAATGATTAGCGATTAAGATATTAGTACCATCTTGACATATAATAGCTGCCGTCATACCACCAAACTCTGATTTAGATATTAAAGGGATAACAGGATCACTGTTCATCATAGTTTCCCTACCAACGGTCATCCACATATCTATATCCTGTGCTTTTAAGATATCTATAGCCTGCATTACCTTTTCTCTTTGTAAGTTCATTGTTATGCCCCTTTCTTCTTTATTCTGCATATATTATACCATGAATTATTAAAAGTTGATTGAAAGGTAACTTAACCAGCCCTACGAATCTGAATTTACAAATTGCTCATGATACATTTAATCAACAAAGTCTACCTCCATTATCTCGCTTTCCATACCATAGAAACTAGAAAAAACCATCCCTAGTTCTTTAGTATAATAAGAAACAATCCTGTCATATTTTCCTTGTTCTTCATCATAATCCGACGTTACTTCAATGGCTTTGTAAGTACCTAGCGGGGTTTCAATCTCTACATCCACACCAGTAATCATTTCAGTCGTATACATATCTTCCCACGTCTCTCCAAGCTTAACGACCTTTGGTAAATATAGTCTTTCATATAGTGCCATCTCCATGCCTTCACCTTCTTTATGAGTCATTCTTAAATTATCTTTGTATTCATAAAGGAAGGACATACTAGCTCCAGTATCACTAACATCCATTCTACATGTTGTGTCAGAAAGATAGGTATAATATTCTTCAAAACCTGCATTTTCATAACCTCCTCTATATCTCTTCATCTCAATATTTCTAGGCATATAATCTGCACCTGAGTCAAACTCATCAGTAATCACCACTTCTATTTTAGAACTAGTCATATTAAGAAGTCTTGATAAATCATAATTAATATTAAAATCGATTTCGTCCCCAACTTCTAAATCACTATACGCAAATCTTAGATAATCTCCATCTTGCTCATATTCATCTGCTAAGGGCATCTCAAAATAGTTAAAAAGATTGTTGAATGAACTAATATATTCATCAATCTCAGGATGTTTAATCATAGGTGGGTTTACTACAATGAATTCGAAATCCACCTGTTTAGCTTCAGTGTAGATCTTACCATTTTTAGGAAGAGGAACCTTCTTTCCATCCATATATATCCAAGCACTAACTTTATACGCTCTTTTGAGTACATTAAAAGTACTATCATCAGCAGGACCAAAAAACCTACCAAAAAGATAATTATATCCATCAATTTTTTCCTTTTGTAATTTGATTTCCATATCTAGTTCTTCTAACTCAAATCTACAAGCTTCACTTTCTTCGACCAACAAATCCTTGAGTTCACTTATTTCATCATCTCTTTCAACAAGGATTTGATGTATGTCGTCTATTTTATTATTAAAGTCTTCATCAACAGTTCTGGTATATGTATAGAATGTTACCAACAGAACGATTAGAATTGCAATTATTAGATTTTTTTTCAAAGCACTTACCTATTCTTTCATTTGTGTTTATAGCCATTAGTGGAATTACTTTTTAAACCTCTCATACTAATCTCCACAAAAACATTCGATAACCAATAACATGATTATAACACATAATTTGGAAAATTATTAAGCTCCCTACCTCAAATGAAAAAGTACAAGAAAAAAATAACGTTTTTGATGAATCATATTAATAGAATATCTAGAAACATTTTAAATGTTAAACATCATTTGAACTAGATGAATCGCAACTTGATAAGGGACTATTAGATACTCTCTCTTTTTTAAAATCGATACAGATGATATATGTTTGAAAGTGTATTAAAGAGAAACTAGGCTGGATGAGTCCTGTTAACTATAGGATAAATGTCTTAGCTGCATAAAATGAATAAATAACGGATGTTACTGTTACAATTTTATGAATCGTTAAAAACTGAAGTTACTATTTCACTCATCGCATATCAGAAATTACAACAAACCAGCAGTTCTTCAACTGCTGGCTATTTTAAGTAACTATGCTAATCGTAATACAAAGAAGGACCTCACCTTCTATAAGTGAGGTCTATGAATTCGATTAATTTCCTTTTGAGGAACAGCTTCCACTCCCATTACATGACATCTGTGAAATCCAAACCTCTTGTCATCTGTAAACAATAGTTCATCATCAACAGTTTCGATGCCTTTTTCAACAAATACTGTCACGTTATTTACTGTGTATACGTCATACTTTTCAGGATGACGCGGTTTATGATATCTAATCCTTGGATGTTTGGTATTGAAGTTATAACCACTGTAATCATCATTTATCAACTTCAACATAATAGCATCTTTCTGGTGAGTATGCATATAATCGACAAGTTTCTCATCTAATTTAACCTTCACAACATCACCTTCTTTCATTTCATATATACCCACTTTTCGCAAATCGAAAAAAAATTAATTGTCAAAAGCAAAATTCTCTATTCCATAAAGTCTACTCCCTACCTATCAGAAGTAAATTTCTACTATTCGCTATTCAAAACAAAGATATATGCGGTTTCAACTGGTTTAGTATAATATTCTTCAACTTCAAGTTCTTTAGTAAATCCACAGTTTTTTAAAACTCTCTGCATCGCAAAGTTCGATTGTCTTGTTTCTGATTTTATCTTCCTTAGATTACTCTCTCTCATAACATCCACTGAATGTTGAATTAACTTTGTAGCATATTGGTTGTTTCTGAAGTCAGGATGTACTGCAATATTAATTATTTTCAAAAACTCTTTTTCACCTTTCCAATCATAGAGAAACATCATAGCAACTAACTTCTCATCCTCTTTAATTCCTAAAACTAATGTTCTAACATCATTCATCATTTTCTTAAAAGTTTTTTTAGTATAGCAATCAGATGGAAAACATACTTTTTCTAACATGACTATTTGCTCTATATCATCAATATTTAAATTAACGAATCTACTCATTTTAATTTTCCTCCAGTTTTTTCAATCAAAACCAACCCTATTCAGTATATCACGAGGAGTTGCGATTCTTAATTGCATAATTATTTCACCTCTCCGACATATCAGAA
>PPCM01001221.1_pt1 | contig 12561 bp, 12 predicted proteins | sample 1555541 | NCBI WGS metagenome assembly PPCM01 (sample SAMN05284479, study PRJNA326546) | Marine sediment metagenome, whole genome shotgun sequencing project. | isolation source: marine sediment | place: Germany: Wadden Sea | collected 2012-09-05 | reverse complement strand
TGATATGCTCCCTTTATAGTAGACAGTTTAAATAATAAAACTGTTTATTATGAAGGGAGTTTTATTATGTCAAGAAAAGCTAAGATTATTCCAGAGGTTAAGATAAAAGAAGTAGAAGATTATCTTGATGGAAAAACAAGTGTCTTAGATATTTCAAGAAAACTGTTTGTAGATAAAAGTACAGTCCGGTCTTGGATACGAAATTACAGAGCAGAAGGCTCTGGCGGATTAATGAATAAATCTTATAACAAATCATATTCAAAAGAGTTTAAGATTCAGGCGGTCAATGATTATCTAGATGGTAAAGGATCTTTGAAAGCTATAAGCCAAAAATATCGTATCAAATCACATGAAACTCTACGTCGGTGGATTATGAAGTATAATGGTCATGATATAATTAAGTCATCAAGTACAGGGAGAACAACAATCATGACTAAAGGACGAAAAACATCGTTTGAAGAAAGAATAGCAATCGTTGAATATTGCACAAAGCATAATCATGACTATAATAGTACTGCTAAAGAATTCCAGATATCCTATCAACAAGCTAGAAATTATACGATTAAATACGAAACTAAAGGAATAGATGGACTAATGGACCGACGCGGTAGAAGCAAACCGGAAGATGAAATGAACGAGGTCGAAAAATTACGTGCGCAAAATAAACTTCTAAAAGCACAAAAAGAAAGAGCTGAAATGGAGCTTTCTTTCTTAAAAAAGTTAGAGGAAATAGAAAGGAGGCGGGGATAAGCCGAGTAAGAAATGAGTTTATTTACCAAGCTATTTGTGAAAGCAACCAAGTATATAACTATTCAATTCAGGAACTGTGTAAATTAGCAAAAGTCTCACGTTCAGGATATTATAAATGGTTAAATCGTGAAATACCACTAACAGAGAGCTTGAATAATCATTTGGCTAAACTTGTAGAAGAAATACACACAAAACACCCTGATAAAGGATATCGAAGGATAAATGATGATTTATTCAAATATCATGAGATAGATGTTAATGATAAACGTATACTACGAATTTGTAGAAGATTAGGCATTAAGTCGACCATAAAGTACCGTAATCATGGTTGTACACGCCAAGCAGCCAATCCACAACATATAGCTGAAAACATTTTAAACAGAGAGTTCACAGCTGATTCACCTAATGAGAAATGGTTAACAGATGTAACTGAATTCAAATACTATGAAAAAGGCATAAAACACAAAGTGTACTTAAGCCCTATCCTTGATTTATATGATCGTCGAATTGTTTCTTATATGATTGGTGATTCTAACAACAATGCATTAGTATATGATACATTTGATAAAGCGCTAGAAGAGAATCCAGATGCACAGCCAATCTTTCACAGTGATCGGGGATTTCAATACACTAATAGGATCTTTCATCAGAAGTTGACAAATGCAGGAATGACACAAAGTATGTCTAGGATCGGTAAATGTATAGATAATGGTCCTATGGAAGGATTTTTTGGTATTCTAAAACGAGAATCGTACTATGGTAATCATTATACGAATAGAGGCACTTTAGTTTCAATGATTGAAGAATACATAGAATATTACAATAACAAACGTTTACAGCGTAAATTAGGGATAGTAACACCTATGGAGAGATTTAAAAACTATTTAAATGCCGCATAAAAAACTGCCACCTAGAAAACTAGATGGCAGGAAAATTTTATATTATTTTAATTGTCCACTTGACGGGATGCACACCAGTAACTCAAATCGGCTTTAACTTCACCATAATATCTTATTCTTCTATCTCATCATACAGTCGTTCTACTACTGTGTTAATCATTACATCTTCAGCTTCTGGATACATCTTCTTAACTTCCTTCTTAAGAACATCAAATACTAAGAAGTATAAAGCACCTTCATCCACATCTTTTGTTTTAATGCGGTGGTCTTTATAGAAGCTAGTCATTGAATATTTTTCTTTATAAGCAATAACCATATCTGCTAAAATAGATTCTTTGCTAGAACCTTTTTCTTTGGCGTCGTCAATCTTCTTGTTTGTATGAATGGCTATTGCAACAAACGTAGCTCCTAATAAACCAAAGACAATTGTAATCATATTTTTGTTAAAGCCTCGAAGACTTACAATATCAAGGTAATTGAGCGCTGTTAGAACCAAAATTCCAACACCAACAACACCAAAAGTTAAAACAGTCGAATTCATATCGGACACAGTTGCATCTACGTCTATCTCTTCTGAACTGTACTCATCAAAATAGTAGTCTTCCTCATCCTCTTCTTCCATATGTTCATGGATATAAACTTTCAGATAAGTGACTGCCTTTTCATAGTCTTCTTGGGCTACTTTGATCAATAAGGTATCCCCTTCTTCAATTGTTTCAACTTTACTTATACCTGAATAGTCTAAGTATTTAAGTAGTTCTTCTGAATCGTTGCTTTTAACTCTAATCAGGTCTTTCATATATGTGTATTCTTCAAGATTTGGTACCAATTCCACTTCACAATCAGCACACATGTGAGCATGATCTTCGTACTCTGTTTTACACTTTGGACAATATACCATTATAGCCTCCTCATTCACTTGGGTTACCCCATACTTCTTAATATTATAGACCATTTTTACATATAATGAAACATGAACCATGAATTGTTAGGCATAAATGTTTTTAATCAACAATACCTGATGTCAAAATATTTTTAATGTGATACAATCATCTTAATAACACTACGGAGGTATGTATAATGAAACAATGGGATTTATCCATTTTATACTCAGATTTTGATGACCCAAAGCTGGCATCAGATCAGAAAGAACTAGACAAACTTATTAATGATTTAACTGCTTTAACTAATAATTTATCCGTTGCTGGTGAACCTAAAGAAAATATTCTTGCCTTTTATCATATCTTAAATCAAATTATTTCTTTATTTGAGACATTAGGAAACTTCGGTCACCTGAACTATACAACAAACACAAAAAATGTAGATGCTTTAAAGCTAATTGAGAAAGTAGAAAGTGTTGAACCCCTCACAACTGTATGTGAAGTACAGTTTAAGAAATGGTTAAAGACAGTTGATACATTAGATGAGCTACTTAAGGACTTAGATATTCTCCCTTATGCATTTAAGATCAAGTCAGCCCTTGATGAAGCCAAATACATGTTAAGTGATGAAGAAGAAGCCTTAATTGCAGAACTGAAAAATACAGGTTCAAATGCTTGGTCAAAGCTTCAAGATGCAACTATATCATCTCTAACCGCAGATTATGAAGGTGAATCTTTACCAATTACAGTCATCAGAAGTTATGCATATGATGCTGATGCTGACAAACGTAAGAAAGCCTATGAAGCTGAAATTAAGTCATATGATAAAGTTGCTTCAATCTCAGCTTCAGCTCTTAACGCTATTAAAGGTGAAGTCATCTCAGTTGCCAACAAACGTGGTTATACCAGTCCAATAGAAATGACCCTTAAAAACTCACGAATGGATCCTGAGACACTGGATGCTATGATGACAGCCATCAAAGAATACTTACCTACCTTTAGAGCTTATATGAAGAAGAAGGCTGAAATGTTAGGTCACAAAAACGGCTTACCTTTTTATGACTTATTTGCACCAATTGGAAGTGTAAATTTAACTTACTCTTACGATGAAGCTAGAACGTTTGTCATTGATAACTTTGCTGCTTATAGTGAAAAGTTAGGCGATTTTGCAAGTAATGCTTTTGACAACAATTGGATTGATCCAGAACCTAGAGAAGGTAAAGTTTCAGGTGCTTATTGCTCAAACATACACAGTAAGAAAGAAAGTCGTATTATGGCTAACTTTAACGGCAGTTTAAATGACGTAAGTACTCTGGCTCACGAACTTGGCCATGGTTATCATGGTGATTGTTTAAAGAATGAGTTGCCAATCAACAGTGATTACCCTATGCCAATTGCCGAAACCGCTTCAATCTTCTGTGAAACCATTGTCACCAATGCCGCACTTAAGACAGCAAGTAAAGAAGAAGCCCTTGTCATTATTGAAAACAGTGTAATGAGTGCCAACCAAGTTATAACAGATATCTACAGTCGTTACCTATTTGAAACCACTTTATTTGAAGGTCGTAAAGAAGCTTCCTTGTCTGTAGAGGAACTTAAAGCCGCTATGTTAGATGCTCAAAAAGCTTCTTATGGTGACGGTCTAGACCCAGAATACCTTCACCCATACATGTGGGTATGTAAACCACATTATTACGATGCAGGTTATAATTTCTATAACTTCCCATACGCCTTTGGATTACTTTTTGCACTAGGCTTATATGCTAAGTATAAAGTAGAGGGCGAAAGCTTCTTAGAAAAGTACGACGATCTTCTTAGGGCTACTGGCGCTAATAACATCCACGATGTATTAGCTATTGCAGGTGTTGATTCCCATAACCCAGACTTCTTCAGAGCTAGTCTTGAGTTAATTAAGAAGGATATTGAGTTTATTCTTGAGTATTAATGATAGTTAGATAGTTAATTGTAATGTATGATACATAAAAACACCAAGAATAATTTCTTGGTGTTTTTTGAGCTTTTAAATAAGGAAGAATGCTTTGCTTCTCCTAATTTCTTATCCGACTACCCAACTAACCTACAATTTGGCAGCCTGCATAAGCTTTGGAACAACCTGCTTTTTCCTCGAAAAGACACCTGGTAAGAAGATTGAATTCTCAGTGCTATCAACACCAAAGGCTTGCTCAGCCATCCATTTATCTTCTCCAATAGCAATCAATTCTGTACCGCCTACTATAACATCGGTCACTAATAGAACAAACAATTTAGCTGATTCCATTCTGATATTCATCTTCATGGACTCTAAAATAGCTGCATATTTAGCAAAAAATCCATCAAAGTCACTTGTATTGGTCTGGGCTATAAGAACCTTACTATTACCAAACATAAAACGTTTCATGTCCGAGGTTACAATCTCATCAGGTGTTAAGTTCTCAAAGTCAGACCCGGCATATATAACGGACATACCATATAATTGGAGGTCCACTTCCGCAATTTTTGCCAAACGCTTAGCAGTATCTTCGTCCACTTGAGTTGATGTAGGAGATTTAAACAATAGGGTATCCGACAATATGGCACTTAACATTAACTTGGCCATGGTTTTATTAATAGTCACATTATGCTCATCATACATTTTAGCTACAATTGTTGATGTACATCCAACAGGCTCAACCCTAAAATAAAGTGGACCCATGGTTTGAATGTCTGCTACTCTATGGTGATCAATGACTTCAAGTAATGTAATTTCCTCTATCCCCTTGATGGATTGACCCTTTTCATTATGGTCAACCAAGATTGCTTTCTTCTGTCTACCAATGAGTAAATCAGATCTTGAAATCATACCTATAACATTACCAAATGAATCAACAACAGGGAATCTCCGATACCGTGAGGTCATTAAGTTCTTCTTCACATCATCAATCGTTTCATAATTGGTAAAGTACTCAAGATTATCTTTCTTAACAATTTCCCTAATTGATACAATCTGGTTTATAACTTTCAACATACCACCTGTAGACATGACAGAACCTAATATGGTGTGTTGATTGTTACGACTTTGTATGTGCTCACCAAGCTCCATATTACCAAGGACTATATACCCTGCTTCAATAGTGTCTAAGGCACCTTTCTCATAGATGCTTTTACCAGCAAAAATTATATCCTTCTTACTAAGTTTATCTTCTGGTTTAAGGTCATCAAATAAGATAACTCTACCTTCTATAACACCTGAAGGCTGTCTTCCATGACAAACAACTAGCTTTAATTGATCCATAAAACTCTCAAAAGATGTTCTATTCTTCTTAAGAAAGTCCTGGCCGTCCATAGACATATAAAGGGGCAGAATGTCCGATATTGAGACCACCCCACTTAAATGGTTATACTTGCCAACAACTGGCATAGACCGGCCTGTATGGTGCATTATTTTTTCCAATGTTTCCTGAATAGATGCATCTTCACTAACGTACTCTACAGGGGTCAAATCAAGATCTGAGACCTGGGGTTTAAGATGTTCTATAACCTTGGGCATTGAAACCCCTACTTGTTTTAACACAAAACTTGTCTCATTGTTGGCCTCTCCCAGCATAACAGCCGTGTACTCATATTGATCGTCAATAATTCCTTTTAGGTTGGCATAAGCGATAGCTGAACAGATAGAATCTGTGTCAGGGTTCTTATGGCCAAAAACATATACCTTTTCTTTCATATTATCCTCCATCTACCACATTCACTCATTTTATCTGATATCAGCTTACAAAACAAGCGTTCAAAAAGACAAAAAAAAGAAGACTTCGTCTTCTTCACTTCGTCTTCTTTGGGATTCTTATACATTTGCTTTATCACATTTCTCACGAAACGCATCTTCAAGCGCATCTTTGTCTTCTTTAGAAATATTGTGCCAACGTGTGCCTCTTAAAGCACCTTCAAGCGCAGATAATCTTAGGGCTGTGTCCGGGTATTTCTCAAAAACACAATAGGCAGCTTCTACTGCACCCATTTCTCTAAATACTTCAACACTTGTTACACCGCTGTCAATTAGTATCTCTTCCAATCTCGGTCCTATGTTCACTAAGTTAGATAGTCGCATTACTCTACCTCCATTCATACAACTAATAAACACATTTTATGTGTTTATCCAAATCATCCAGTTATATTTAATGGGATAAACTTCCTGAATACCACTCATTAAATACTCTCTAAGCTGTCCCTCAACAGCTTCAAACCTTGAAATCTATATAGTTTATTTTGATTTCATATGTTTTTATATTATCGCACACCTTTAAGTTTAATACAAGCGACAATTATGATTTAATGTAATTCTTTATGACATTCTTCTGTGTTATAATAATTCCATATGAAAGGAGAGTCTATATGAAAGGTTTAAAATTCACCAAAACATTAATGCTGTTTGATTACTTCAAACGGACCTTTGAGCTCAACAAAAAAAATAAGCAGCTCTATACACCACAAGTTCTTTTTCTAATCTTAAAGGGAGGTCTTTTACTACTGACATTCTTTAGTTTTCTTCAAGTATTTGACAGAATCTCACCCCTTATTGGCAATGATTTTTCAAAAGTCATGACCCTATTATGGAGTACTTTTAGAGGTGTTCCTCTTATCATGACCTTAACTACACTTATAGTCTTACTGTTTGGGTCCACTTTCGTTGAAGCAGGTCTCTACCATATGTATGCCTTATTGGTTCAAGGAAAAGAAGATCACCCTTCTTTTATGTTAGGTGCATCTAAGTATTTCTTCCCTTTTCTTGGTGGGAATATACTAATATTTCTATTCTGGGTTATTGCATTACTACCTTATTTACTCGTTGGCCTGTTGACCTTATCCATCGGCCTATTCCTAATACCAATTATGGTAGGTATTCTATTAATTACTTGGAAAGCTTCTCTAGTTGTTGATGATGATGGCCTATTCACAGCACTTAAGAATAGTATAAACTTTGGCAAGAAGAACTTTATACCTCTTGGTGTTTTTGTAGTGATAAAAAATGCCCTTTCATCTCTAAATGGCGGCTCAGGTGGGGGTAGTTCAAATTTCTCAAATAGTTACAACAACTATAATTCTTTTAATGAACTACCAAACGGACCTAACCTTGGTGGTTGGAATAATAGCATTGACCCTTTCCTAGATGGTATGAGAATTGTTATGATAGTGCTTTTTTCAATTATCAGCGTTACAACTATCTTAGCCGGTTTAATCCAAATGTTATTCGACATCTTCTTTGGACTTTGCTCCGTAGTTATCTATGTAGATAAGTTCTATATACCTGATCCTGATCCAATTCCAGAAGCACTAGACATTAATGAAATTATTGAAGAGGAGGTGGCCATTGATGAACTTTAATACACTCATGGATGATATGAAATCTGCGCTAATTCTATCAAAAGAAAACAAAGGACTTTTTATTCCTGCCCTACTTGCCAATATTCTTTTTGTTGTTGTAATGATTGCATTTGTTGTAGTCATACTTATTAGCGTTGCTGGTACCATGTTTGCTACCGTTAATGATAATTTCAATTGGAGCCTCTTTATCGGTTATTTTATTGCAGCAGGTGTCTTTATAACCATTACCAGCCTCTTATTTCTAGCTTTAGATATTGGTATCTCCGGTCTGGTTATAGGTGTGGTTGATGGTGAAAAAGTTTCTGCTGGTCTCTTTTTCAGAACCATTAGAGATACAATTCTAAGAATATTCTTCACTAAGATTGGCTTCTTCTTTATTGCCGCCTTTGCTTTTGTTATTCTCTTCATCCCACTGATCATTTACTTGGTCACCGTTGGCATTTTTACAGCCGGTTGGGGTATGGTCTTCCTGAGTTGTAGCATCCAGGTCTTCTTTGGGATCTGGACCCTTATTCTAATAGAAGACAGAAGACAAGGTTTTGAAAGTATTGGTGTCAACATCTCTTTTGGCAAAAAGAACTTCTGGCCTCTACTCTTAGTCTTCTACGTTAACCTATCCTTGGCAGGCTACTTACCATCCCTATTAGGTTTTATAGGTGCTTCATTTGCAGCCATCTTCATATCCTACATGATGGTTACTTATACTAAAATTGTTCTTCTATTAAGTTATAGGCGTTATAAATCACTATAATAACAATAAAGAGTTGGCTGTTTAGACAGCCAACTCTTTTTATATGTACCCCAATAATTCATTTGGTTTATCAATAATCGTCTCTGGATTAAGCGCCATAACATCCTCTAAACTTCTAAACCCCCAAGTAACAAAGACCTCATTACACTTTGCATTCCTAGCAGTTTGAATATCCACTTCAGTATCACCTATCATCCATGTGTCATCTAAGCTATAACCATACTGTTTGGCTATAGTAATTAGTGCTGCCGGATCTGGCTTGGCTGGCTTGTCTTCTACTCGACCAATAATTGATAAAAATGGATACTGATCAAAATAATCTTTCATTATGACCTCTGCCATAAATTGGTATTTATTGGTTATTAGGGCAAGACTATGATGACTTTTTGTCAAGTAATCAAGTAAAGGATAAATGCCTTCATAAACTTCCAGTTCATGTTTGTAATCTAAGGAATAGTGTTTTAACATTTTATCAAAAGCCTCACCTAACTGTTCCTTCAAATCCACAGGTAATGCTCGATATACCAACTTCCTAATACCGTTACCAACAAAAGTCTTATATGCCTCTTCCGAGTGTCCGTCAACGCCATATTCTGCAAGTACTTTATTCATCGATAAGGCCAAACCCTTATGTGAGTCCACTAAAGTACCATCTAAGTCAAATATAATTAAAGCCATCTATTGCTCCTTGTCCGTCATCGCTGTCTTTAAGCTCATACAGAACTTATCTAGTTGATGGGCTGATAACCTTCCTAATAGGTCTCCAACCGCATATTCAAACATCGCTGTTCCATCCTCCGTCTTTCGTAACATAGGAACTAAACCTATATCTGTTTCTTTGTAGACAGTTTCAAAGATCTCTTTCACCTCTTCGATTGGATGATTAATATAGGTGTGGAACATATTACTTTGTGGTATTTTGGGCACAGTTTTAATCCCAGGGCATTGGTTCAGCTTATATGCCAACAAGCGAGCTAACTCGTAGTAATCCTTAAATCGATCCTTACGTAGCTCATAGTGATAATCTGCAGGGATGATATAGGGATACAAACTAATAAGGTCTCCCCCATAACGTCTTTTCCATATCTTTGACGATTCTACAAAGTCCTCTGGTCCAGCTAAAACAGCTCCCGCCAGACTACCGATGCCCTTATAGAATGACATATATACCGAATCAAACAAGGCACATATTTCCGCTGCACTTTTTTCATAATAAGGCAACACCTCAAGAAGTCTTGCACCGTCTAAATGCAGCTTAATGCCCTCTTCCTTACAATAGGCACTTATGGCTGTTAGTTCATTATATGTTGGAACCAGCCCTCCTACTTCACGTTGTGGCAGCTCAATAAGCAATACTTTCACATCATCGCCTAGACTTTTCACCTCATCCAAAGTAAAAAGTTTATTCTTCTGACCTATCAAGACAGTTTTGATAGGATGTAGTTTTTTTAATCCATCCTGCTCATGAATCTCCAAATGACACAAAGGGTGATAGGCAACCTTATAGGATTGAACATCATCACACCATTGTCGTAAAGCTATCTGCTGTGCCATAGTACCGCTTGGGAAGAAAACTGCTGCCGGTTTGCCAAGGAGTTTTGCCATCTTGTCCTGGAAGGCTTCAATTATTTCACCCTTACCATAGATATCACTTAGTTCATCTGAATTCACATCATCAAAAGCATGCATCAATACTGACACATCCCTTGGTCCATGTCCATATAAAGTAAATTTAACTTGCCCGTACTGGTCTAATCTCACTATATCCATTTCTACACCTATCCATACATTTCTGTCATTTTATCTATATTTTTAGAAATCAATTCTTTCAAAACTTCAAGGTCTATGTCCTCAAGTTTATTGATATATAGACACCCTTTAGAAATTTTATGTTTACCAAGTCTGCTTAACTCTTCTTCAAAATCATCAAAACCTGCTATGATATAAACTGTCATACTTGCTTTTCTTGGAGAAAAACCAACCTTAAACCAGTCACCTTTTTGGCCTGACTTAGATTCATAGTGATAAGAGCCATAACCAACAATGGAGTTTCCCCATAAGACAGGTGTTAAATCCGTTATTCCTTTGAAGAACTCATATAATTTCAAACCATCTTCTCGCCTCTTTTTATGTTCAACACTTTCAAGAAATGCCATGACATCGCCATCATTTGCTTTAGTTTTAATTTCAGCCATTGTTAATCCTCCTTTTTCTCTTCTTTAGTAAATGTTAACATATATACCCTCTAACATAAAGTCTTATAGTTACCCATAAAAAGGGTATAAAAAAGAAGACCAAACGGCCAATGTCATTAAGTTAAGAATAATCGAAGTCTTGTATCAGTTTTACACTGATATAAGGCTTTTATTTTTTGTAATAAATTTCATATAATACTTGACAAATTAGTCAAAAAATGTGGCGGAGCCCCTTGAATATAACTTATTTTAAGGAGGCTTGCCATGAATGATTATCCGAATTATGTGAAGATGAAACTCGATACGACTATTTCAAAACTCAACGAGACAAGATGGTTGTTTACTAAAAATCCTCAAAGAGATTTTACGCGTGAACGAAAACTTCCCTTCAACGATGTAATACGATTGTTACTATCAGCAGGTGGAAATAGCTTGAATATTGAAATGATGAAGTATTTTTCTTTTAATACTTCTACACCAACCCCTTCTGCCTTTATACAACAGCGAGATAAGATTTTACCTGAAGCTTTTGAAATGCTATTTAAACTTTTTACAGAAACGGTTGTAGATTCTCAAATGTTCAGAGGTTACCGCTTGTTTGCTGCTGATGGATCTGATATATCTATCGCTCATAATCCAAAGGATTCTAGTACTTATATTTCCAATGGTCCTAACGCAAAAGGCGTCAATCAGGTTCATTTAAATGTTATCTATGATCTTCTTAACAGAGTATATCTAGATGCTCATGTAGAGTTTGGAAAAGATGGAAAAGGTGGCGAACGTCGTAGTCTAATTCGCATGGTAAACAGAATTCCTACTCCTGAGAAAGCAATTATCATTGCAGATCGTGGTTACGAGAATTACAACGTATTTGAACATATCGCCGAAAAAGGAATGCACTACGTCATCAGAGTTAAAGACTTAACTAGTAATGGGATTGCGTCTGGTTTGAACTTACCTAATAAAAATAGTTTTGATTTAGATTTTGATTTCCTTATGACAAGAAGGCAAACCAAAGAAGTCAAGAGTAAACCAGAACTATATAAGTTTCTACCAGCAAATGTGCATTTCGATTTTTTACCTACAGATAGCAAAGAAGTATTTCCGTTTAGCTTTCGTATTGTTAGATTTCCTATTTCAGAAAGTACTTGCGAGCTTATTATTACTAATCTTGATAGAAGTGAGTTTTCATCAGACTTGATTAAAGAGCTTTATCATATGCGGTGGGGTGTGGAAACGTCCTTTAGGGAATTAAAGTATGCTATAGGATTGACGAATTTTCATTCAAAAAAGGTGGCGTATATCCTTCAGGAAATTTATGCTAGGTTAACAATGTATAACTTCTGCGAAGTAATAACAACACATATAGTCATTCACAAGAAAGATAGAAAGTATACCTATCAAGTGAATTTCACCATTGCAATCGCTATATGCATAGAATTCTATAAAACCTCAAATGATATGCCGCCACCAGATGTTGAAGCTTTGATTCAAAAGTGTATCTTACCTGTTAGACCTGGACGAAAAGACCCTCGAAAAGTCAAATACAAGTCAGCAGTTAGCTTCCTATATAGAGTAGCATAGATTTAAAAGAATATAAATAAAGCAGAGTGGAGTCTGCTTTATTAACTATGCCAAAAAGTAATAAAAAGTAAAAAAAGCAGTATTGGAAACATACAAACTTCCAATAACTGCTTTAGATTATTCTTAACTTAATGACATTGACC
>PPCM01001220.1_pt1 | contig 12563 bp, 7 predicted proteins | sample 1555541 | NCBI WGS metagenome assembly PPCM01 (sample SAMN05284479, study PRJNA326546) | Marine sediment metagenome, whole genome shotgun sequencing project. | isolation source: marine sediment | place: Germany: Wadden Sea | collected 2012-09-05 | reverse complement strand
CGCCCACGATCCGCTCATCCGTCAACCACGTCGGCTCTAGCTACATCTGGCTCAAGAACAACATTGGTGCGGCAGACGTCTCCATCAGAATGAGGCGCAGAAGCGGTCCAAGTACAAGAAGTGTAGGGCCTGCGGGAAGACGTTCCACCGCGATGTGATGGCCGCCGAGAACATGCTCCACAGTGCACACGGAAACATCATAACTACTACACACGAGTAGCCACTGAGGCTACCATGGATGTCACCTTGGCATCCTATCTCAACCCTGCATCCCTGGGGGTTGAGCAAGTCCACATTGTCGGCCGAGAAGTCGGTCCGGCAATGTGCTGCCTTCGAACAGTTTGGCTTTCCCACCACTTCACCAGCCATTTTCACTCAGCCAGCGTTTAGATGCCATGTCACTTCACTATTAGCTTATTGGCTGACGCATAAACCTCCAAGACGACCTCAAAAGCCGAATAGGGCCCTTTCTATAAATCGGCCACCCGTCGATTTATATTTCAGAAACAATGTTCAAGCCGCCGACCAAGGAGGAAGCCGCCCGCGATCTCAAGAAGAACCTTATCATTCTTGGAACTGTAGCCGCAACTGCTCGTGTTGCGCCTATTGTCGTTAACCTGATTGACGACCTTAAGCACAAGAAGCAATAGACTTTGTCGCGAATATCCTGTCATTCGTCCAGATTAGCCCGTCAATGGCGACTATATCAATAAAACTACCCGGTGTAATCATTTTATCCGAAGGGGATGAACAGGGATCTCACTGACGTTTGCTCACCCATGATGGCCTCGGATGCGGTCGGACGAGGCGGGTTGGTCGCTCTGGAACGCTTGCTCGCGAATCCCTGGAGAGATGGAAGCTTGCCCATCCAGGGCCAGCACAGGACGTGTGGTAGATCTGATCTGACTCACTCTGGTCGGGACACATCGTCCTTGTCACAGCCACCGAGACGCCATCCATCTCGATATACTGGACATGATGCCAGCGATGATCACGGACGTGTCTGAGGTTGTCATCGGCGACATGGAGCTGGTGGTTAGCCTTGGGAGTCGACAGGTCGGCATACGTAACACTCACCCGTCGGTTGGCAATTTTTTTAGCTCTTGTGGTGCGGGATGCCGATGAAGCCCGGGGTGCGGGAGCTATGAGGAAGCAGTGGCATGCCTCTGGGTTCGTCTCTGTTAGGGTTCCAGTTTCTTCACCCCCACTTGTCTCATAGGTTATTTATCCCAATCAAGACACAACAGAAAGGGATCAATGCCGTGCTGGTGTTGTGACTTGGTCCATTGTGAGCCTTGAATCGAACCTCCAAGTCGGATCCTGCGGCTTTATTGTTGTTTATATTCTGTCTTGCTGCAATTGTATTCCATATCTCAGGAATGAAACACCGTCGGGGATCCGCATCTGGCTACTTCGGTTCTCCAGTGCAGCACAATGGGATTCGGGATACAGTTAACGGGAGACGCCTTCAGGTGTCGCGGCCCACAAAACCTGGTCACCACTCGTCCAATAGTGACGACCTTGTGCTTCCCGAGTTGCCAGCCGGTTTGACTGAGGAGTGTATACACAATGCCCAGTATGTGTATGTCCGATTGCCAAACGGGGACTTTAAGCAGGTTACTGCGTCCGCGTTTGTGCATCACTTCGCTGCTGGCCATCCCACGGACCTCTCTACCAGCGGAACACCATCCCCAGTGATTCCTCAGCGCTTACTGGACCCTGCAGGCCGGTATCGCGCGCGCTCCGTCTCCGACGTCATCTCGCCGGCCGTGTTTGATCCCGAGGCCACCCACCCCATCCACCCGGCGACAACATCCCATAGTCACCACCACTCATTCGACCATATCACACGACAGCCGGCCGACCCCGAGCTGGCCTTCCCCGACCCGTCGCCCGGGTCCTGGTCGACGTGGGCCATCAACCATCGGCCCGACACGATGTGCCCCAGCCCGGCCACCATGTTGGCGGGGGAGAGAGCCGAGGGGGACATCGTAGGGTCGCCCATGGAGCCGCACCGCCTTCTCAACGCGGAGGGCGACGGGCTGGGCCTCAGCATCCCTCGTCGAGTGGCTCGGTCACCCATCGTGTCGTCGTCCGACATCCCGCCCCCGCCCCTGCATATGGCGGATAGCCACACCATCTCGGGCAGCACGAGCCTCTCGGACGAGGCGTGTTCCGCGTTCCGTGCGGCGCCTCGACCCCAATGGAGGGGCTCGGGGGGCAGGGGGGACCTCGAGGTCGTCAGGGCTGGGGGGTGAGCTGCAGACGGTAAATATCAAGCGTCACGATGGACGAATGGTGGGTTGGAGGCGGGCTCGGGACCTGTCCACGATATTAATATTACTATCGGCCTTAATGCTGTCACACATGTAAATGTGTGGGACTAAAAAAGAATCTTCACGAATGACCACGAATTATCGCGTGGGATCCACAACATAGTGCGTGTGTGGGTGATTTAGGCGGGCATTTCTCTGAACATCAGGGCAGTAATCACAACGTGAAAACGAGAGAAAACCACCTTCAACCACCGCAGAGACGCGTTAATGAATGTATAACCAGGAAGTCGCCGTGATTATTGGCGCCACTCTCTTCTTCGCACTCTGCTACCCCATCTACGTCTCCGTACGGCCAATTCCTATCATATATTATGCCGATGTCTGGACTGCTGTCGCTGTTGACTGGATGCTGTGGGCAATGGGAGCCATCTTGGACCTGGGCATGATTATTGGCGCCTCTATTGGCTACGTGGCCCAGCTCCGGGACATCCAGCAGATCAAATCATCCCAGGGCTTTTCTACGCTCCTGACATTCATACTTATGTTTTCGAACACACTCCGGTGCTTCTACTGGGTGGGGAGTCGCTACGACAAGGCTCTTTTCCTCCAGGCCGTCCTCATGATTGCCGTTCAGATTGCCTTGTTGTTTGTATCCATCAAGTACCGGGCCCCCGCCAAGCGGGTCAAGCGGAACCCGGTGCAGGTGCTGGTCCACAAGGCCATGAACTTCTGGAACTGGGATCATTTCATTGACTACGTCGTCGTCTTCACCGTCTTCACCATCGTTATCGGAATAATAACCATATTCGTCTTCGTGGCCATCGGCAACTCGACCGTCAACACGCTGTACACGGAGATGCTCGGCTACATCTCGCTCTCGATGGAGGCGCTCCTCGGGTCCCCCCAGATCTGGAAGAACTTCCGTAACAAGTCCACCCAGGGCCTCTCCTACCTGATGATCGCGACGTGGGTCCTGGGTGACTCATTCAAGCTTGTATACTACACAGGCACCGCCCAGCCGATCCAGTTCATCGGATGCGCGGCCATCCAGCTCACCGCGGACTGCATCATCCTCCTCCAAATCTACAGGTACCGGCCCCCGTCGGTCAAGAGGTCCGCCGGCATCGGGCACCGCCTCATCTCCATAGCCATGCGGGGCGTCGCCTGGGTCTCCAGCGTGCCCCTCGTGCGGTTTGTGGCGGATTTCGTGCTTTCCGTTCTGCAGATCAGAGTGTCTTTATATCCCGCCGGCATCATGATGGAGGTCAAGAAGGAGGCCTTGATGCGGGTCGCCAGTCTGGGGTCACTGGACACCGCGTGAGGGGGCCCAGCACGTGACCTTCATCCCTGGAGCAACTCTGGTCAGTGTTGGTGACAGGCTGCGGTAACTCATTTCCCGACCGAATTCTCACACTTGTGGGGGTGAGATAGGATGTGGGACCATCCATGGTAGCCTCAATGGCTACTCGTTTCTGAGGCATTGTGTTCGGTAAATTAATGATATTGATACGGATTGGTTCGGTCGCCATGTAGCCGTAACCTTGTGCATGTGAGGTCGCGCGGGCACGCTTGGCAAGCCGGCCGGTTATTTCCTAACCCGCAAGAACTGTCACCAATTAATCAAAGACAAAACATAGAAGAAATATCCTTGCCACTGGGAGCTAGCAGTGTGGCTCGCGCGTGGACAGCAGGCTTTCAATACATCAAGAATAATAAGCTATAGAGTTTAAGCCGAGTTTACAGTCATTCAAATCTCGGTGGGAATTGCCACGTCCATGTCCGACATTGAGCCGGATGAGTCCCGCAGACGGGGCATAATACACCGTGTAACAGCGCCCATCAAGGCAATGGATCTCTATGGTGAGAGCCTTTCAGAGTCAGCGGGAATGAGAGAGAAAACCGTACTTGGCGCTTGCCTGTAAGTTCTTCAACCATATCAACACTTATACAGCACCATGTTCTTCTATCTGCTCTTCGTTGGCCTCGTTGGCTACGCCATCTTCGCTTTTGTGGGAGGCTACTCGTCTCGTGTCCTCGTTGACGGCAGCAAGGTCGTAACGGACTTCGAACTGGGCCAAACCACCCTTGACTACCCTGCGTTCGACATCACGAACCGCCTCCGCCTCATCTTCTTCCATGCGGACGGCACAGGCGACATGATGGGCCCTTCCCCCATCCAGGCTGTCCGCGTCAGAGACAACACTCAGCTCGACACCGACCGAGAGAGCGTGATAGCCCCGGACGACGTGCCTCTCGTGCGCTCCGTGTACGGCAGCAAGCCCATCTCAATCGGGACCCAGTATCTGACGCGACGCCAGATGGTGACCGGGCAGGACGAGTCCCAGGCATTCATCATCAAGCTCGACGAGGCCGTGACGGACGCCGGCACGCTCAGCAAGCCCATCAACGCCGCCGCCGCCCAGGAGAAGGCGACCACCACCAAGTTCCACCCCCATCAGATTGAGGCGTTCGTCGCCATCCCGCGCGAGGTGCAGACGACCATGAAACCGTTCGCATTCCAGCCATTCCTCGTCAACAACGGCGAGATGAAGTACGTCACGGTCGCCAGCGGGGACACGGATCTCGGCACCTCCCTCGGCGTCACGGTCGACCCCGCCGACGTCACCGCGGCCCTCTCGTCCATCACGTCGACCGCCCTGTGGCCCTTCACGGACCCCGCCCCTAACCCCGCCTCCCTCCTCATCGACCCCATGTCCATGCTGCAGCTCACCAAGGGCTTCACCACGTGTCCCGACGCTATCCTGCCCGTCAAGCTCGACAAGACTCAGGCCGCTTCACTCGCGGCGAAGTACCCCGAGGTCAGCAAGTCCAAGTTCACCGCGCGGTACTACACCAAGGCCACGAGCGACGGGACCAACATCATGAAGATGTTCACGCATTATTCCCAACAGGATATGGACGATTTCCTGGGGACCGCGTTCAACTTTGGGGTGGACGGGATGAAGCAGACCGCCAAGACACCGTTCAACGAGTGGATCCTCGGCATTAACTACGTCAACCACATCCTCGCGGTCCCTGGCGCCGCTGTGTGCGACTCCCAGCCCCTGTACAAGGCTCTCTGGGTCAACGTGCCGTCCATCGACAATGAGACCACCACCATCACCGTCAACTGCACCACTGAAGCCATGGATACCGAAGATAACCTCGATGCGCTATGCGCTGCCCTCAACGGCGTCGTGGACACCTCCGAGCCCAAGCTACTCTATCTCAGGAACTCTGAGACGGAGCTGGCCGGCCTCAAGTCCGCCACCAAGGACGGGAACGACATCTTCACCCTCACCATCACGCGCGGCGAGCCTGCCTTCGACCACACGATCTCCGCCCCACCCCTGGCCGCCGAGGACTACCCCGACACCCCCCCCGAGGGCTGGACGTGCCCCATAGCCTTCTGGAAGGACAATATGTGTGACTGTAACTGCGGTGTGATGGACCCGGACTGCATCGACCCGGTCTTCGTGTTCGGGTGCAGTGACGAGGACGCCAAGTGTTCGACAGTGTCGACGTGTCTGTCGGCCTCGGTCGACCCGGCCGACGTGATGTTCATCACCGCGTGTGACACGGCTACCGTCGGCACCGGCACCGTCCGGCAGCAGTTCACCGGGACGGACGCCCTTCTCGACACGATCATCGCCAGCCAAGGCCCCGACGACGCAGACATCATGGAGAGCTCCGTGTGCCCCGAGGACTACCTCACGTCGTACCAGCCCAGCATCTCCCCCGACGGCGTCCCGCAGTGCAACGTGCCCCTCAAGGCCAAGGTGTTCGCCTCTCACCAGAACTCGACGGAGCCACTGGAGATGGACTCGCCCGACATGGATTGCTTTAACCTCGACAACTCCATGGACAGACGGAAGTACAGAGTGTCGGCAAGAGTCCAGCCCAGCGATAGACCATTCAACGCGTCTGCCGTCGACGACAGTGTGGCGGCGGCCGCTGGGTTCGGGCCGGGTGACATCAGCTACAACCCCCTCGCCCAGATTAACCGTGACGCGCCGTCCACCACGATGAACGTCCGGTGGGGCGACACCAACATCACGTCCACCGGTGTCAACTCCATCTGCCTCTCTCTACCAAAGGATAAGAAGCTCTTCATGCTCCACGGGCAGCTCGTCGGTGACCTACTTCCGAACGCCGTCACACGCGCGTTGTTCGTGTCCAACGTCACCCTGCCCGTCCTGCCTGGAGCCGCGGGCTTCCCCACACCCAGCGAGTGGTACGATTTACAACTGACGTCGGCCGACGGAGAGAAGTACACCGTTTTGATGAGCTTTGTCGGGACCGGCGCCGAGCTCCCCGACGGTAAGTTCGGCCTCGCGGTCGACATCCAGGGCGTCACCGAGCGCCTCACCACACCGTACTACGAGGCCCTCGAGAACATCGCCAGTGACGGCATCGGTGGTATGAGCACCAACACGCCCGGCGACATCTACCTGACGCCACCCACCCCCAAGGACTGGACCCAGGCCCAGCTATGGCAGAGCGAGGACATCTCCTCTGTCGTGGCCCACGTGGCGGGGGACGGCCGTATCCAGGTCCTCAGCCTCGCCCCCCCCGCTGCATGGACCGCAGCCGACGCCGCATACTTCAAGCTGGCGTGCCAATGCTACCCCCACGGCGACATCCTGCACCCCGGATGTGCCACACCCCACGTGGTGTCACCATACTTCATCGACCTTGACGACGGCAGCGGACTCCGTGAGAACCCGTCGGTCTCCATCCAGACCCCCCAGGACGGTGCCAACGCCTGCAAGAGACTCGGAGTCGACTCATGGGACGTCTACACGTCAACACTCGACCAGGCCGGCCTCACCGAGATGGCCAAGCGTCCCACATACCAGCTGACCGAGCTCGGCGCCAGTGGGGACTACAGGCTCGTGACCGATGTCCCCGAGGGCACCAAGCTCTTCGCCTACAGGGACGGGGCCGTCAAGACCCGGTTCGCCGCCGATATGTTCATTACCCTGACCGCGGCGGTCGATGCCCCCGTCTCCTCCCCCGACGCCCGATGGAGCGTCGAGCCCGCCATGCCCGAGCAATTCACGGCCGACTACCTGATGTACACCATCCCCGATCTCGCCGAGCTGAACCACACGCTGCTGGCCCCGACCCTCGACACGGGCACGATGCGGGGCGAGTCGGTGCTGCGGAGGAAGGACAGCATCGCAGAGGAGTTCATGGAGACGTACACGGAGGCGGAGGACGACGAGGCGATCGACGACGGGCTGCTGTGCCAGACGGGCGACGACGTCAACGTCGACAGGTTCAGCGACCGGGGCGTGTCGTGGCTGGCGTCGACTGGGTCGGCATCATTCCTTCACACGCTGCCCTTGACCAACAGGGGCGGTGACATCCCTGAGGGCTACAAGACGGAGAAGAACAGGATCAGCAGGACTTACATCTTCACCTACCCACTCACCAATGCAGACATCGCCAGGGAACGCGCCTTCTACGCCGCTAACCCCGACGGGAAGTGGATCCGAGACGGCCTCGGGGGCACCATCAGCGCCAAGTACACCCTCAGCGAGAAGATCCTCGGCCGGGCCAAGCGGCCCTGCCCTGCCACCTGGTATGACACCGCCGCCCAGACGATGGGCAGCACAGGCCCCATGATGCTCGCCGAACCCGCCCCGGGCGCCTTCCCGCAGCTGTCGATCGAGACGTTCCTCATGGCCAACGAGGACGCCACACTCGCCCTCCTTGATGAGGTCGTCGGCCCGTCGATCGGGAACCCCGCTGGGTGGGGACGCAGCGGTATACCAGGCATGTCATTCATCCAGCAGAACGTGCCTCTGGTTAGAAAGATCATGGCGTACACTGCGATGGACAAGATGATCAGCCACACGCCTGTCCGGTTCCAATATGACCTCGACGCCGTCCTAGGGTCCACCGAGAACGCTAAGGTTGCCCTGTACCCTGGGCAGGAGGTCGTCCTCACCGCCAAGGTCGAGATCATCCCCTACTACACCCGGGGCGTCCTCGGCGGGGTCGATATCGACCACTGGACACCCGCCGTCACGACATCGGTGTCCACCAACAAGCTGCTCGACGAGAACGCCCACCAGTCCCGGGTGACGTTCGTCGTGGAGCTGAGCGACGAGGTGAACCAGGTGTTCCTACAGAGCAGCGAGACGTTCGCCAAGCTGTTTGCCAGCTTTGGTGGTGCCTTCGCCTTGACGGGTTTCGGTTTGACCGTGCTGGACATCTACTATACAGTTAAGGACAGCACGTGGGACGTCGTCATCAAGTCGCTAAAGGACAAGAGACAGAAGAAGAAGGACGCCAAGAAGGCCCGCGACCGGGACGACGACGAGGAGGAGGATCTCGAGGACCCTGCCTCAGACTACCCCGTGCTGGCCATGCAGGGCGAGGAGACAGAGGAGACCGCGTACAGCAGCGTCTCGGATTAAGTAAAGGGATTAAGTTAAAGGGTTTCAGATGATTAGGAGAGCAAGTCACTCACTTGAGATATTTATAGTTCGGTGTTGGTGCAAGTGGTGCTCACAGTCTTCCCCGTTATGTCAAAGTTAATGGTGTGTGTTAGGTGTGTTAGCCAGCGTTTCCGGCACCTCGGCCCTGTGCCTGGGTCAGGTGCCGCCGGGTCCACGATAAACGTCACCCTGACGTGGCGAAGTCACTTTACAGTGCGTCCAACGAAATAAGAAAACCATGTCTACGGCATTGGTTCTCGTACTTCTTATAACACTTGTCTCATGCGATCAATTACATCAATCAAGACCAGCTATTGGAATTTTTAGCACCCCAACTCCCTCCCATCTCGCATCCTACGGCGAGACCATCATTCCTGGGTCCTACGTGAAGTGGCTGGAGCAGAGCGGGCATCGTATCGTGATGCTGCGGTACGACATCGACCCCGATGACCTCTCTGGTGTTCTCAGCTCTCTTAACGGCTTCATTCTGCCTGGTGGTTGGGGCAAACCGACGCTGAGTCCCGACACCGAAGAGGATAAACGCCAGCTGGCGGCGATGGCGCAGGTCTACCACTATGCCATGGCGTCCAACAAGGCGGGGGCCCCATTCCCTCTGTGGGGCACGTGCCTCGGGTTTGAGATAATGGCTCTTTTGGCAACCGGTCGAGAGGTGCTCACCGAAACGAATTCACAAAGCAGTATTGACCCGCTGTGGACCGCAGACACAACGACATCACGCATGCTGGGCGACCTGCCCGACGATGTCGCTGTCGGTGCCCTCAAACACAATGTGACCGCCAACTACCATCACTACGGTGTGCTTCCGGCCGATTTTGAGGCACACGCGGGCGGGGATTGGCGCGTGGTGGTCACTCAGACGGACCGTGACGGGCTCGAGTACGTTGCGGCCTTCGAGCATCGTGACTTCCCCATATTCGCTGTCCAGTGGCATCCCGAGCGTGCAGGGTTTGAGGCCAAGCCTAAGTTCGACTCGAACGAAGCCCAGCTCGTGTCCCTGCGGCTCAGTCAGCATCTGTCGATGGTCCTTGGGAAGCATTCCCGCGAGTCATCCGTTGAGTACGACCTCGGCCCGTCCTACCTGTCCTACAGCCACCGGGAGGTGTGGCTCCAGTCGCCGCAGGACTTCCCGTTCGAGAGCGTGTATGTGCTGTGAACTGAACTGGCTTCGATAAATTACGTTAGTTTTTTTTACACATGGCAGCGTACGCGATGCCCGGGAAAGGTAAGGTAAGGTAAGGTAGCCCCAGCCCATCATCCAGTGAACCCCGGTGCGTTGGGCCACACCGCCTCCCGCACCACGCGCCCCACAGCCCCGTGCCCAGCCCTCCCCAGTCCGTCCGCAGCCTCCTCGACGGACGCGGCCCCAAGAGTGACAAAGTTCCGCCCAAACCCGGCCCCGAGGACGGGCCCGCGCCACACGAGCCTGCCGCCGCCCCCCCAACGCCCCCACTCCCCCTTGACCATTGTTGTCTGGATGACTGCTCTGAGCGTCTTTCTCCCCCCCTCAAGGATGATGACGAGGCCGTGAGCCCCGTCCCGATCGCCCACGTGCAGGATACGGCCGCCGAGCCGGGGAGGGGACTGCTGGGGCTCGGCGTCGGGGTCCTTGTCATCCGTCCAGAGCGGACATACGTTGTCGTTCAGCCTCTGCTTGAAGTGGAGGATCGGCTTGAATTTCTCGCCAGTTTCCGCCTTCTTGATGATGACGGTGAACACGGCCATCTCCCTGCCCGCCTCCTCGTCCAACCGCCGCCTCCTACACGCCCGGTCCCATCGCTCTTCGGTCGTCAGCGTCTGGGCAAGCATGGCGGCCTCGTGGCCCGCCTCACGCCGCCGCCGCTCCTCCTCGACGAGTCGCTGGACCTCCGTCGGGGCTAGTGCCATCTCCGCCCCGAGTTGACGCGCCATGGTCCTCAGCTTGACCTTAGGAGCGGGGGTGGGGTCCAGACCAGCCGATATACGGTCGTGCTTGACACGACTCGCCTCGACCCGCCGCATGTGACGCAGCTTGGCCCGTTCCTTCTTCGTCAGCATCTCTGGGAGCGGGCCGACGGCGCCGAACACGTGGTCTGGTCTGACGACCCTGGGATGGGTGATGACGTCCGTTAGAGGGGGCGGGACGTTCGGGGCCATGAACGGCGCGTCCCACCACTCAACTGACGGGATCTGGGCCAAACGGAGCTCTACGGGGGCGTCTGCCGGGATGGCCATCGGCTGCGCGGGCGTGGAGCTGCCCTTGAGGCTGGCTACAGCGGAGACGATCTTCTTTGGGCGACGCTCGCCCTTGGCGGAGAGATATGGGTTCTCAAACGTGTCATCCTCCTTCACAATCTGTCTGCCCTCTGCATCGTACATCTTTCGGTCGTCATCGACCCGTGCTACCTTGGAAATATCGATCTTTTTGACTTTGACAACGCCTGCTTTGCTAGGACGGGCCATATCCGTTAACTGAGCTATAACGTCATCAATGCGTCCCTGGAACTCATCGACATCCGGCAGTACATCAGCATAGGCCTTGAGCAGTTGGAAAGGTGGCATTTTGTTTTTGTTCAACATCACTAAAAAGCCATCTTACACACGATAACCGATACTATAGAGCTCTTTTGGATACCCTCCAAACTGACCCATTGCGCTGTAAACATGCTCTCTAATAGTAAATGGTAAATAGGATTCATATTCAATATGGAGGCGCGAATGCTGATGACAGATAGCCAGCTGGCTCTGTTTGGGACCGGCGTCTCAGTCAAAATCGACCTTCCATTCGAAGACTTTCCAAAGCTCCAAGATCACCAAGATATGGGCGTAGCTAGAACCGTTTTGGCCAAAAATTGGATTGCAGACGGACTATCTGACACCATGAGTCTTGTCACCGAGGACCCTGAGTAGAATGGTCACCATTTTGACTCTTAGAGTCCAATTTTGGTTGACCAGAGACACATAGTTCCATTTGCAAGTCACTTGGCACTTCTGTGAGTGGGCCGTCGCCGCTGCACCGAGCGACTTGGGCTCGGGTGGTATGTATGGGTTGACCATCACGCACTCCAAGGTGCGTGGGGCGGATGGCACCCTGACGTTTATTTTTGAGACGGGGGAGCTGCTGGCGGGACCGAGTTTCCATCGATTAACTCTGCACCAACTCTTTTGTGTGGGGCGGGTGAGCGGCCCCTGGCGCCGGTTCCTCGCTTCAATTCCACCTCCGGCTGGCACTAAAAGCGTCTATAAATAATTGCTACAAAACAAGAAGTTCAGTCTCTGCTCACACAATGGCTGGTTCCACAATGAAAATGGTTATGATTGGTGCGGGTGCTGTCGGGAAGTCGGCCCTGACCATCCAGTACGTGAACCACCAGTTCATCAAGGAATATGATCCTACAATTGCTGATTCTTACAAGAAGCCCGTCACTATTGACGGCAAGCAGCTCATGCTCGATATTCTCGATACTGCTGGGCAGGATGACTTCGCCTCTGTCCGTGAGTCGTATTTCGGGGCCGGTGAGGGCTTCCTGCTCGTGTACAGCGTGGCGTCCCGCTCCACACTCGAGGAGATCGAGGCTCTCCGCGAGCAGATCCTCCGTGTGAAGGATGCCGGCCAGTTCCCCATGGTCATGATTGGGAACAAGTGCGATCTGCCCCCCGACCAGCACGAGGTCTCCGAGGACGAGGGCAAGAGCCTCGCCGCCAGCTTTGGCATCCCGTTCTACCTGACGTCTGCCATGGAGAACATCAACGTCGACGACTCCTTCACTTCCCTCGTCCGTGAGGTCTGGAAGGCTAACCCCGCCCCCAAGCCCAGCGGCGGTGGCGGCTGCATGATCCT
>PPCM01001219.1_pt1 | contig 12574 bp, 11 predicted proteins | sample 1555541 | NCBI WGS metagenome assembly PPCM01 (sample SAMN05284479, study PRJNA326546) | Marine sediment metagenome, whole genome shotgun sequencing project. | isolation source: marine sediment | place: Germany: Wadden Sea | collected 2012-09-05 | reverse complement strand
TGTAGTTGGAATTATTATAAGTTCCTTATCCTTAACAAACTCTAACTTGTGATCAAATAATTCATCAATTGGTAAAATATTCTTTAAAACAAATAGTTTGGCAATGTCAATTACCGTTCCTCCACCAATAGCTATTACTCTATTATAATCTCTTTTAATACTCTTATAAATCTTCTCAACCATCAAGTCAGTAGGTTCACCACTACCAAAGTCTTCTTGAAATATCAGTTGCGATTCAATCTTATCCAAAGAGAAAAATGGATTGAAAATATAGCGATTAGTTATTATTAAATCAGTTTCAGCAAAAACATAATCATTTGCAAAATCATTAACTGTCTCATATCTGATTATTTTTGGTACAATTGTTAGTTCATTCATCTTTTTAGTTAGAGCATTTAGTTTAACAATGCTCTCCTCCTATCTTCAAAGTAAATATTAAGCATTCTTCAGAATGCATGAAAACTATTTATCTACTTATTCATTTCTATATTAACTAGTTTCTCAAACAATGTTTGAGCAGTATGCATTTCTTTTGAGTTAACATCAATATTATTAATGACTAACTCCTCTAAATCATATTCCATTCTTCTCTTTACTAGAGGTGGTAAACCATTTTGATCTTTAAGCATCTCTAATACAGAATCGATATCACTTTTTACATTCCCCAACTTGAAGTCAGCATTAATATTACTTAATGGGTAGATATCGAAATTAGAATCAATATAAAGATTATCGATTGCTGCTTTACTAATCTCTTGTTTCTTTAAATCATCTATTGATGATAATGCTTGATATTCAGGAATAAACAAGCTATTCTCTTTTTCATATACCTCAAAGTTTGTTGCTAATAAATCATCTTCAATAGGAACAAATGAATCATCTTTTAAGACTTCTCCCGAATAATAAAAATCAGCAGTTACAAAGTTTATTACACCTTCCGTACTAGCATACTCAACTAGTTTCTCTACATCATTGGCATTTCCACGAGTAAGCATGATTTGCCAAATAACAGTAACCCCATACTCTTTACACAGTTTTGAAGCTTTGATTATCTCATCAAAGTGCCCCTTTCTGTTAACGAAAGAATCGTGGTTTTCTTCAGTTCCAAACAATGTAAACTTTACTCTCGAAAAGAACTCAGATAGTGATTTAGCAAGTTCTGAGTTATGAGCAATCCCAATTCCATTTGAAATCAGAATTCCCTTACCATTTCTATTTGTAAACCCTTCTTCTTCAAGTCTTTTAATCATATCTATAAAACTAGGATGAAATGTTTGCTCTTGTAATAAATAAACATCTATATCGATATCTAAGTAATCTCTAAATTGTTTTGAGATACTTATTACTTCTTCAATATCTATTAGTTCTCTATTACTTTTCAGCTCACTACAATAACAATGTCTACACTTGTTAGGACATCCTGTAACTTCAAAATTCAATATTAGTTTTTCCATAACTCTCTCCTCTTGTTGTTTTATTACTTTAGTAAAAGTTATAATTATTTAAGTACTTCGGTGATGCTCGCAACTATATAATCGATATCAGTAACACTTGTATCAAAAGAATATACATCTTCAAAAGAAGGATATTTCTCAATATTTACTGGACCTAGATCACAGTTTCCATCTCTTTCAAACTTCCTTTGCTCTAATACTTCTTTGGGAGCATAGAGCAAGATATGAATCAACTGATAGTTCAAATCATTACATACTGAACTTAACTGTTCTACAAAACCTCCATATGAAGGAACCCACTCAACTAAAACTGTAGTAGATGAAGTTGTTTCAAGATTTGATAAAATATCATCATTTGTTGCTTGTAGTCGATCAAAAAAATCCTCTTGATTATTTTCTGTCCAAAAATCATCACCTAAAAGGCATTTGTCAATTGAAACCTTCTTTACAAGTTCTTCACAAAAAGTTGACTTGCCACTGCATGAAGGACCAGAAACATAGATAAGTTTTTTCTTTTCATCATTCATTATTTGCTCCCCTTCTTAGTTATCTTAATTATCAAACATTAATTATTGAATCATTAATATTTGATAGAAGTTACAAAAGTAATCTTCTCTCTAAAAGTTATGTTTACTACATCAATAACATTTTAACACATCAAAAGAATGATTGTACTACTAAAAAGCAAAAAGCTAATACGTGATGTATTAGCTTAAAGAGAGACATTACCAATGAACAACTTATTATTTTTCTTTAAGTCTGAATATGTTCCTTGATCGGTAATCTTACCATCCTCTATATGATTAATTAAATCTGTTTTAGATAGAAAATCTAATCGATGTGAAATGGAAATTACAGTAATTTTCTTTAAATCTACAAGTTTCCTAATTGTATCTTTTATCTCGCTCTCAACTAAATTGTCTATGTTTCCAGTAACTTCATCAAGTACTAGTATTTCAGACTTTCTCAATAACCCTTGGGCAATTGCTATTCTTTGCTTCTCACCACCTGAAATTGTTAAGCCATCTTCTCCAACAGCTGTATCTAATCCAGATTTTAAGTTCATAACAAAAGCAGTCAAACCTGAATCATTGATAGCGGTTTCAATTTCATCTTTGGTAGCGTTAGGATTAGCGATTAGAAGATTATCACGAATTGTACCTGGAAATAAAATGTGTTTTTGAGATACTTTTGTAATTAGGCTTCTAATCGACTCCTCATCGTAATTACTTATATCTTTTCCATCAATTCTTATTGTCCCATCACATGGTTTAATTAGCTTAATTAGTAAGTTGATTAGAGTTGACTTCCCAACACCGCTTTCTCCTATTACTCCAAGCCATTCGCCTTTTCTTACACTCATATTTAACCTATCAAGAACTTTTTCTCGCTCATTTGAATATCTAAATGACACATCTTCAAAACTTATAGAATCTTTAAATGAATCAATTTTCGCAAGTTCTTTTCTATTATACTCTAAGTTCAAAATATCAAATAGATAACTATACTCACCTAATTGCTTTTTAAAACTAAAGTTAGTAGCTGAGATAATTTTTATAGCCATAAAGATATATGGAAGATATGATAAAGTCATTACCAGTTCACCAGTAGTTAGTGATTTACTAATTATTTCAAGAGCACTTATTACAAAGATTATACCTATGAAGAGATTGTCGACAATGGTTGATTCCCATGCCCCATGGAGAGTATCTATCATTACTATTTTTGACCAGACTTTAACAGTGTCATTCTTCACATCTTCTATTTCTTTTAATCTTCTATCTACTATGTTCAAGGATTTTATGAATTCCACTGAACGAAATGAGTCAGCAATTAGTTGCTTTGCTTTGGCATTGTTTTTACCAACCTTTGGCCCTACCTTCTTTCTCATAAGTGAAAACATGTAACTTGGTACTAACAAAGTTGGAATATAGACTATAATCAAAATACTCGCCTTGACATTTATCGTATATAGTAAATACCATGCAATTAAACTAGATATAATCGAAGAAAACAATCGTGGAATCTCGGTAACCCAAAAGTAAACATATTGCACAGTACTAATGCTACAATAATCTGACACTTCTGCTGAATTCTTATCATAGAAATAAGACACATCTTGTCTAAGTACATTCTCAACTCCAATCATGGATAGTTTCTTAGCCGCATTCCTCTGTATTTTGCCTGCGAAGTAGTTGTATCCCCCTGTTAAGACGATAATCACAACGGGAATGATGCAAAATAGAATAACCGATAGAACAATAGCATCCCTATTTTCGCTTGGAATATAGGTGTCTATTATCTTCTTCATTAAGATTGGTGGCAATAAATATAAAGCTTTAATTACTAAGTCAGTTAAAAAAGATATTACTCCAAACCTTTTGATTTTCGGAATAATCTTTTTAAGAATCTCTCTACTATTTTGTTCTTTATTCATTATTTCACTCCTAAATTTTCATCCAATAAACTTTGATAATTACTTGTCTTACTTGCAAGTTATCAACAAACTTCATTATATAGATTACCAAAGCTATTACAATGAACCAATCGTAGAGTCTTTAATCAAAACAGTTTTTAACAACCATAAAACAGAAAAAAAGAACCTATTTCAGCAACTTGATTGTTGCTTAGAAATTTGGTTCTTTCCTTTTAGTCTATAATCAATGTACTTCTACTCAAGAATACCCTCTATCATTGTAACGACCTCTCCATGTCTAACAATATAAGTATTTACTTGATTATTTGTCATTGCATTCTTAGAGAATTCATTTTTTTCACTGGCAAATCTACCATTCTCAATTGCCTCCCAATATCTACAGTACTTTGATATCGGAACACTATAAAGAACCTTATTACTTGAGTTCAATACTTCAATACTTGTCTCATCTTGTGAAAGTCGGACGTTGTCATGTTCAACAATCTCATAACCATTAATACTATTTAAAATGCTCGGATCCCTACCTATTACTTGCATTGATGAGTAACCAGTATCTTCAAAGTTGAGTTCTTCAGTAATCGATGATGATTTACCATTAAGCATTTGATGAGTTACAGTTACATTTACTAAATACTTAACACCATCTTCAAACAATCTTAGAGCTTCAGTATTATTACTATCTCCATTCTCGTAGTAGGAAATGAATAAATGATTAGATGAGTAAGGAGCAATTACTGCCTTATCAAAATTCTTCTCATTAGCTGGTGAGGTAATTCTTAACTCAATTTCATCGACGTAGTTTTTACAAGTTGGATATGGATACTCCCAAGATATAACAATACCAGAAATGTCACTAAATATCTTTGAAGAAACTAGCATCTTACCTTCTACCAAACACAAGTCTGCCGGATTATGGTTTGTATAGTTACTTATGTTTACAATAAACTCCTCAAAGTCTTCAAATGACTTAATTGTATCAAACTTATCTTCACCAAGTACTTCTAAGAAATACCCTCTATCTAATTCCAAGACCTTCTGATTATCGAAGTTAACGTAAACTCCCTGAGCTTCCTTAAACAAAGTCAACATAATATATAGGTTGTTAATCACTTCATTGTACTTTGCCTCATCAGAACTAGATAAATCATCTCTTATTGAAAGATAAATGTTTTTTTCGGTTTCACCATTGACAGACGCCACATAAACATTCTCAAACAAGATATTTGAAACCTGATCTACATCACTCTCTAGTATAGTTTTATTTTTATAATAATATAGAATCTCGTTTTCATCGTCAGAGTACTTTAAAAGAAATTTACTAATTAAATCTGCGAACTCTTCTTCACTTTTTATCGACTTGAAGTAGTCATTACCAACTTCATTAATACACTTTGTTCTACTAATGCTTACCTTACTTCCATCAGAGTGTTTTAAAGTAATATTTTCAACATTTCCGATTAATGAAAACATTATGGAGATATTTAAGTTAACTTTATTGTGTTGTTGCTCAGTTAAATCATTAATACTGTTTTTCATGTTAACAATGATTCCATAAGGGGCTTTATCAGTTTTTAACTCGAAAGTATCATAAGCCAAATCATCAGTAAATAAATTATTAAGGATTGTCCCTACTTTTGAGTTATCACCGACATACTCTGTCTTATAATTATACAAGTCAAATTGTCTCTGCTGATTTCTTGGTAAGAAGTTAAAGGTACTTACCAAAACAGCAATCATGCAAATTATTGCCACACTTACAATCAGCGTAGGTTTTGTCTTCTTGCTTTTTAATATGTTTTTAACCCTTGATTTAGTGCTGTTTTCAGAGAATGCTAAGGGAATTGATAATCCACTATTATTTGCGGCAACATTTAATAATGTAAATGAGTAATCCTTCTTTTCTTTAACCTTATACTCTTTTGTTGCAATCTCATCACAACTCATTTCCATGTCTTTAATAAACATTGAGTAAGATAGCCAAACTAATGGATTGAACCAATAAACAATCGTTACAAGGTAAAATAATGGCTTTAGAATGTAATCCTTTCTCGATTGATGAACACCTTCATGTTTCAGAATATGAGCTCTATCATTTTCATCTAAACCCTTAGGTAAGTAGATCTTAGGTTTGAAAACCCCTAGAATAAATGCCGTATTAATCGATTGATCTTCGTAAACATTATCAGTTATTTTCAAAGCCCCGTTAAGACTTCTTTTAAATATCACATATGATATTACTGAATGAATAGTAAGAGCAAATGCTCCCCCTAACCAAATTAAGAAGAAGTAATTTACTGGTTCACTACTCTGATTAACTATTGGACTAGTAACTTCTTCTGGATTATTAACTATTGGCTTTTCTACTGAATTACTTTCTTCTTTTGGTGTAGCCACATTAACAATTGATTTCGTTACATCTTCAATAATTGTTAAACTACCAGAAATACTAGAAAGATTTGCATTTTCGGTTGAAAATTCAAAGGTAACAGGAACCATCAACTTAAGTAAAACTAAAATCCATAAGTAATATGCAAACTTCTTAGCTGAGTTTCTTAATAAAAACCTCAATCCAAATACAACTATAATTAAAATACTTGATGTAATAACAACACCACTTAAACTATCTAACACTACCGTCATCTTTTGTCCCCCTGATTAGATCAATTATCTCTTCAATTTCCTCTTCTTTTAAATTTTTATCTTTGATAAAACTTGCTACAAAACTTGGAACATCCCCTCCAAAGTAGCGATTTAGTATCCCTTTGGCTTCTGAATTTACCACTTCATCAACAGAAACTAATGAAGTAATCGTAGCATCCTCATTTAAGATCAACTCTTTGTCTTTAAGTTTCTTTAAGATAGTATATACCGTTGACTTCTTCCATTGATACTCAGCTTCACAAAGGTTTTTTAGTTTAGTAGATTTCACTGGTTCGTTCTCCCAAATCAACTTCATCAGTTTGTATTCAGAATCATATAATCTTATATTTTTCATAGAAACCTCCTTGGTCTATTGCTATAGCACACCCTAAGTCTATACCTATAAACCTCGTTTGTCAACATTAAATATCAAAAAGACGATATCAATAGATTTTCTGCAAAAAAGAAAAGCAAACCTAAACGGTTTGCCCTTAAAACTTTAGCTTGTAATTATTTTCTCTTTATATATAAAACAGTGATCATAGCAAGAGCTATAAAACCCACACCAGCTAGTAAATCAAGATCTGATTCTTCGACTTCCATCTTAAATTCCTTATATTTTTCAGTGAATGTCCACCCATCCCCATATTGAATAGGACCATTTTCATTTCTTTTCTTGAAGTCCTCTTCTATTTTTTGGATTGTAGCGAACAACTTTTCACTCTTTAAGACCACTAAATTCGAGTCAATAGCTTCTACCATATCGTAATTCTTATCAAATATCAAAATCTTATTCCCATTGATAACTATCTGAGTTTCACCTTTTAGATGGTCCTTGGCAAACTCCTTAGCCTCTAGTACTTTCACAACATTGCCAGTTAATAAATAAAAACCATGATCTGGATTGTAGTATCCATAGATTAGAACTTCATCATCAAAAGAAAGGGTTACAAACCAATCAGTTCCTCTCTTTATAACATCTTTCATACTCTTCTTATCAACAGAAGAGTCCATATAATACATAGCTGTAATCTCTGCTATCTCTATATCTTTAGGATCTAATTCTGTTCTTTTAATATCTTGAAGGATCATCTTAATTTGATACTGTGTAATTTCCCTATTTAATGCACTTTCAATCTTCGCTTCTTCTTGCCTTGTCACCCCATTATCGGCATTCACAGTAAGAGGAAAAACGATTATTAATAGTACAAGTGTAAACAATATTTTTTTCATTTTTATCTCCTTAAGTTTTTTTAAGCACATATTGATTTTGGTTTATGATCAGTTACTATCCAGGATGAATGTTCAATCCTCGTAATTGATACTCCATGTAAGTTCTATTCGTAAATATCAGAACTTTGTTTTAACAGTTGTCATGAAACTTGACACTTCCAACTCAGTAACATCATCTAATTACTGTCTGTCAAAAAATATAACATAAACAATATAATGAAAAATCAATTTCACCCCCTTAAATTTAGTTTAACACTCTAAAACAATGCAATCAAGTGAACATATATCATTTAATGAATAATTTCTCTTGGGAATATTCAAGATACTTACTATCTATTCGATATAGTAATAAGATCAATATTAAGTTATAATTGCAATACTATTAACATAGTAATGAGTTCAAACGAGGTGGAAAGATGCAAGACTTAATAAAAATCGGTGAATTATCCAAAAGACTAAATGTCTCAACAAGAACATTACGTTACTACGAAGAAATTGGACTAATTTCAAGTCTAAGAAAAAATGGTAGTGACTATCGTCATTATGATTTAAAGATGATAGCAAAAATAAATCAAATACTATTTTTAAGGAAATTAACATTCTCGATAAAGGAGATTGAAGAGCTATTTGGCGAAGATAGTGCTTATAAAGTTTCTTCTATTCTAAAGAGCAAGTTAAAATCGGTTGTTGGTGAAATACATGAACAGAACAATCTTGCAGCTGTAATCACAAAAATGATAAATCTTATCGATTTAAGAGCAAACTTTTCTGATAATCCAAAAAGTATCATAGAGAATCTCTACGCATGTGAACGCGAGCTACTAAGTAATGAAACAAATCAATTAATAGAAGTTAGTAAAAACTCTAATTCAATAATTTCAGGTGATGTTAGAATAATTAGATTACACCCGATGAAAATTGCATACTACGTTGCAAAGGGATCTAGTCCTGAAGATTTAGCTTGGAGTGTGATGATCGATTGGGTTAAGGAAAATCAACTAGACCAGTTATCTACTACAAGATACCTTGGTTTCAATAATCCAAATCCATCAAAAGATAGTGATACCTACGGTTATGAAGTTTGGACTACGATTGTAAAAGATATTGAAGAGAATACTCAAGTAAAATCTAAGGTTTTCAATGGCGGTTTGTATGCAGTAGTAAATACCAATATGTTTGATATTGTACAAGCATGGCAGCAACTATACGAGCATATCCGCCACAGTGAGGAATATATGATTGGAACTCATCAATGGCTCGAGGAACATATTATTGTCGATGATGGATCATGGGCAGGAAATATGCAAGTTGACTTATATTGTCCCATCAGAAAAATATTACCTGAAGAAAGGTAATATTTTTTCTTGACTTTAACGTTAGGTAAAGGATTATCATTGAGGAACACAAAAACTTAAATGAAAGGGTGAACTAAATGATAAAGATCATTAAAGCTTCAAAGAGTGATAGTAAAATACTGACAGATATCCAAGTAATAACATTTGACGATAACTCAAGACGTTATTTTAACAAACCATATGGAGGTCCTCCTGGATATAATTCAGAAGAAGCAGTAATAAAGAGTATTGAGGAAGATAAGTATTACAAGATTGAACTAGATAACGAGATTATTGGTGGTATTCATGTGAGTGATTTAGGTGATAATCATTACGAACTAACACGTATCTATGTGACTCCAAGTGAGCAAAATAAGGGAGTTGGTCAAGCTGCAATAAAGTTTTTAGAAAGCACCTATCCAGATGTTACTAAATGGTCACTTGATACTCCTAGCGCAGCCACAAGTAATCACTACCTCTATGAGAAATTAGGTTTTGTGAAAGTTAATCAAATTTTATTAGATGAAACATCATCGCTTTACCTACATTTTTATGAGAAATACATGACAAAGAAATAGATAATATCTTAAGGACCTTAAAACAATAAGGTCCTTTTATGTTGATTCTTGGTGTGTAAGACACTAAGTAACCTATTATAATTTTTCTCTGTTTTGCTACTATCTCTTTATGGTCAAAAGAAAAGTATCGAAAAAAAAGAGCCCTTAGGCTCTCAAAATCTTGTAACTTATAAAAAATCATCTTTTACAGCTCCTTATGGTGAGTTTGATAGTAATTAACTACAACACTTGTTATAACTGCAAGGTTAATTATTCCATACAGTCCTAGAATCACACTTAAAACTCTACCGATAAAACTTGTAACAGCTATATCTCCAAACCCAATCGTTGTTACAACTGCAAATGTATACCAAAGACCATCACCATAGGTATTAATGTTTGGCTCAACTCCTTTTAAAATAAGAGCAAACACAAGCATTAAAAGCAATAAACCAGACATTTCCTCAATAACTTTTGTTTTTCTTATGATATGCCATAATCTTTTTCTTTTCATAGCGTTCCTCCCAGTAAATATATAGTAACATTCATCCTTAATTATACCCTATCTTGATACATTGACCATTACTCACTTTCCAACATGAGTTGTTTAGATAAACTCGAAGTTAGTTACATCAAACAATCCCTTATCAGTTATCTTAATTTCTGGAATAACTGGTAAAGACATAAATGAAAGCTTAACAATTGGTTCTTTCTCAAGAATTCCCAACTGATCATGACAAGTTTTGTGTAACTCTGAAAACTTATTTCTTACTTCTAAACCAGATCTATTACTCATCAGCCCGGCAATTGGTAGTCTCAACTCTGAAAGAACTTTTCCGCTCTTTACAATGACAATACCACCAGAGATTTCACTTAGTTTTTCTACTGCCAAAGTCATGTCTTCATCAGATGCACCAACTACGACAATATTATGTGAATCATGAGCAATAGTTTGAGCAATTGCACCCTCTTTAATCCCGAATCCTTTAATAAGGCCAACGCCAACATTTCCAGTCCCATGATGCCTTTCAACTACTGCAATTTTATTTATATCCGTGTTCTTACTATGGTTAAAGTTTCCACTCTTATCTCTATCCACTTTTACTTTTATCTTCTTTGTAACGATACTATCTTCAAGTACTTGAATTGCATAACTCTCATCAGTATGGCATTTCAATATCAAAGAGTCATTATTAAAATCACCGATATTGATAGATCCACTCACAGAAGTGATATCAACTTTCTTGGTTTCTTTAAGGTAGTTACCATTTTCAGCAACAATTTCTCCTTTAATTATAACCATTTTGCTATTAAAGTTCTTTAGATCATCAAATACGACTATATTTGCTAGTAATCCCGGAGCTATACCACCGCGATCATACAATCTATAACACTCTGCTGCATTTATAGTTGCCATTCTAATTGCCTGAATTGGATCTAGTCCTTCTTCAACACAAGTTCGCAAAATTCCATCAATATGACCTTCATCAAGAATCGTTTTTGGTTCTCTATCATCAGAACAAAGCGCACAATATCTTGAGTTCTCGTTTGTAACTCCAGGAAGTAAATTCTTTAAGTCATGGCATGCTGAGCCTTGACGAAGTAATACATAAACTCCTCTCGATATTCTATCATTCATTTCTTCAATTGAACTACATTCATGATCGGTATGAATACCTGCTGCGATATAGCCATTAAGACTGTTTCCTGTAAGACCAGGGGCATGACCATCTATTATCTTTCCAACTTTTTTTGCTTCTAAGATTTTTTCAAGAACTTCTTCATCAGTATTGTTTACACCAACATAGTTCATAAACTCTCCAAGTCCTAGCACTTGTTCACTTCTAATTGGATCAGACATATCAGCAGCAGAAAAGATAGCTCCAGATGTTTCGAAAGGTGAACAAGGAACACAAGAAGGTAGCATATACTTAATATCTAACATTGTTTCCTTTGAAGATTCAAGCATGTATTCTAACCCGTCTAAGCCACAAACATTAACTATTTCATGTGGATCAGCTATAACAGTTGTTGTTCCTCTAGGAACCAATAAACGCCCTGCTTCACTAGGTGAAAGATAGGTTGATTCAATATGCATATGAGCATCGATAAGACCAGGTGATATGTAGGCACCCTTAACATCAACTTCTTGTTTACCACTGTAGTTTCCAATCCCTACGATATAACTCTTATAAATTGCAACATCCGCTTCAACCGTTTTCCCTTGATAGACATCTATTACCTTACCGTTCTTAATAACTAAATCTGCTTCTATTCTCTTATTAGCTACATCAATCAAAGTTTTTAAGTCATTTTCAAACATAATGATCTCCTTTATTAATATTGTTAACAGCTTCCACTAAGTTTTTACTTTTCCTGCTGTTACAAAAGTATTCTTTGTAATAATCCTATCATAATTTGATAATAAAATGGAGATATATTAGCAACATAATAAGATAACTAAAAAAGCACTAAAGATTATATCTCTTAAGACAGAATCTTTAGTACTGTATAAACTTGTAAAACTAATCTTTTGACTTCATCATCAAACACTCGGTTATTCCTTGACGGTATAAATTAGGAATATCTCCAATAACTGAGTACCCAATATTTTGGTACAACCTTTTAGCTTCTGGATTAAAATCAGATACTACTAGAAATAGTTTTGAATACTTCTCAAAATAGACATTCTCAATATATTTTAAAAGTAACTTCCCTACTCCCTTTCCACGACTTTCACTTTTTATTGCAATAATATGAACATATGGATAAGCATGGAAAATTCCATTTAAAATTACCCAGACAAACCCTATGCAGTTATTATCGCCATCTATTGCAAGATAAATATCATTATCATTAAAGCCTTCTACGAGGGCTTTTCGCGCCTTTCCTTGTTCGGAAAAGTACTTTATGCCTAGT
>PPCM01001218.1_pt1 | contig 12579 bp, 8 predicted proteins | sample 1555541 | NCBI WGS metagenome assembly PPCM01 (sample SAMN05284479, study PRJNA326546) | Marine sediment metagenome, whole genome shotgun sequencing project. | isolation source: marine sediment | place: Germany: Wadden Sea | collected 2012-09-05 | reverse complement strand
CCCAGGAGGCTAAGCCCCACTTCACCGCTTTCGTTGGCTTCAAGGCTGGCCAGACTCACGTTGTCCGTGAGTCCCAGCGTCTGAAGAAGGAGCTCGTCGAGGCTGCCACCGTTCTCGACTGCCCCAACATGGTTGTTGTTGGTCTCGTTGGCTACGCTCAGACCCCCCGTGGTCTCCGCGCCCTTTCCACTGTCTGGGCCGAGCACATCAGCGAGGAGTGCATCCGCCGTAGCTACAAGAACTTCAACGCTAGCCAGAAGAAGGCCTTCACCACCCACAAGGCTGAGTACGCCGCCAACGCTGACCAGCGTAAGGCCGAGCTCGAGCGCATGAAGAAGTACTGCACTGTCATCCGCGTCATCGCCCACACCCAGATGGCTAAGGTCCCCTTCTCCCAGAAGAAGGCCCACGTCATGGAGATCCAGCTCAACGGCGGCTCTGTCGCCGAGAAGGTCGACTTCGGCTACGGCTTCTTCGAGAAGGAGATCACCTGCTCCTCTGTCTTCAACAAGGACGAGCTCATCGATACCATCGGTGTCTCGAAGGGTAAGGGCTACTCCGGTGTCACCTCCCGTTGGGGCACCACCCGTCTTCCCCGCAAGACCCGCCGTGGTCTCCGTCGCGTGGGTTGCATCGGCCCGTGGCATCCCGCCAACGTCCGGTACTCCGTGGCCCGCTCTGGCCAGGACGGTTTCCACCACCGTACCCAGACCGGCAAGCAGATCTACCGCCTCGCCGACGGCAAGGACGCCGCCTCCGGCACCACGTCGTACGACCTCACCGACAAGACCATCACCCCCATGGGTGGCTTCCCCCACTACGGTGAGATCAACAACGAGTTCATCCTCCTCAAGGGCTCCGTTGTCGGCACCAAGAAGCGTGTCATCACCCTCCGCAAGTCTGTGATGCCCACCGCCCGCCGCGTCGAGGAGGCCCAGCTCAAGTTCATCGATACCTCCTCCAAGATGGGCCACGGCCGCTTCCAGACCAAGGACGAGAAGAACAAGTTCTACAACCGCGTATAAGTCGAATAAACTCGCATCCGAAGCCCGCAATTGTTACTCAAATTTACCGCGCAAAATTGTTTTTAGCTTGATTATCGAACAGATTTGAGTGATGAACACTATCCGCACTGTGGTTACTGTAGTGCTGATCGTAGTCTGGTTGACAGCATCGTCTTGCTTCAACCTTGAGGCCAAGAAAGCACTTACAGACCATGGGACGTCCATTATCGTGTTCACACTCTCAACGTGCCTCTGCGGCTCTGTGTTCGCCTTACCAGAGCTTCTCAGGCTCTACGCTGTCTCACGTGCCACTTCGCACCGGAAACATGTCTCCAACGTCCTTCATCCCTCCGCCACGCGGCCCCAGTCCTTCTCTGCACTCCCCTGGCGCCGCCTCTGCATCGTCACCGCCCTTCACCTCTCTGGGTCCTTCTGTACCAACTTTGCGCTTCTCTCAGGCACCATATCATCCTACCACACATTCAAATGTCTCGAGCCAGTGGTAGTCTACGTCCTCGGCCACCGTCTTTTCCAATATCCCCCTCTCTCGCCGTACTCTCTCGGTGCCATCGCCGTCGTTTCATCTGGTGCCATGCTCACCGCCAGCATGAACCTTGCCATCGCCCCGGCCGCCCTCCCCTTCGCCTGTGGCTCACTATTTGCGTTCAGCACGTGTCACCTCCTTTCCAAGTCCATGAACGACAGACTTTCCGGCACCGCCCTGTATGGCCTCATATGTTTCATATCGACCATCGTTCTCATTCCCCCCGCACTCATCCATGCCCTCTCTGGCGCCGACGTCATCTCGAGTGTCCGCGTCCTCCTTCTTGCCTGTATCTTCCATGCGGTTGACTCTGGGTGCTCGTTCTCGGTCCTTTCCCTCGTCACGCCCATCGCCCATTCTGTGCTCTCATCCGTCAAACGATGCTCCATTATCTGTGCCGCCATCGTGGTCGCGCTCGAGATTCCAGGCCCCATCAAGGCGTTCGGGATCGTATTCTCGCTGGGTGGTGCGCTGCTCTTTACCCTGACCAGGTCGGAGGACATTGATGTCAAGAAGGTGTTCTGGACGGGTCTACCGGCGGTGGTCGTGTGTGCCGGGTTCGCGGGGTTACTGTCCAACATGATGGTCGAGGAGTGATATGGTTGTTGATGTTCTTTGGCAGATTGTTGTTCCATGACAATCGGTACTCGCTTTTTGTTTATTTTTATAAATCGCGGTTTCTTACGAATAGTGCATACGCTTGCCCCAACTAAGGTCTACATTAGTGCAAGGTTGACATCCATGTCATTTTTCGGGCGATTCTCAATTCTTTAAGTTGACAAAACAAAAAGGCCTACAGAGCGTAGTAGAACATGAAGTATCCGAAGGTTCACGAATGGCTGGCTCGCGTCGAGCTCGACCACCTCTACAACAACTTTGAGGCCCAGGGCATCGACCGGAATGCGTTCCTCACGCTCATGATGGAGGATTACAACTCCCTGGGCATCTCAGCGATGAAGGACAAGCAGAAACTGTTCTGCCTCGTTCAGATGCTCAAGCAGGATGACCACGACGACTTTAACGATAACGCGAGCGACGACATGCTCTACGATTGGGATGATGGCCGCCAGAGCCCCGACGGTGCCCCCCAGGAGGACCTCGGTGCCGTCATGAAGCGTGGCGACGCCATTCCGTCCGTTGTTGATGTGATGCCCAACGTTGCGTCCCCTGCTGGTCCCGGGGAGCCCACTTCTGGGCGTTTCCCCAGCGATCATGAGTTCCTTTCCCAACTCGGCAGCCGGATCAGAGTCGTGGTACGGAAGCGGCCGATGAACAAGCGTGAGGTTGAACGCAAGGAGTTCGACATTGCTGAAGTCCCCCAGTGGGACGCTGTTGCCGTTAACGAGCCCAAGGTGAAGGTCGATCTCACCAAATACACCGAACACCACAAGTTCATGTTCGATCAGGTCTTCGACGAGGAAACGGGCAACCAGGAGGTCTACTACTACACTGCGCGCCCCCTCGTGAGCTCGATTTTCAACGGAAAGTACGCCACGTGCTTCGCCTACGGCCAGACAGGCGCAGGCAAGACGTTCACGATGATGGGCAAGGACGGCATCTACGTTCTCGCGGCGCGCGACATCTTCGCCATGCTCAAACGTCCCGAGTACCGCGATATGTCCGCTGAGGTCGCATTCTTCGAGATCTACGCCGGCAAACTCTTCGATCTCCTCAACAAGCGCAAGAGACTCTTCGCGCGTGAAGATGCCAAGGGTACAGTCCAAATCGCGGGCCTCATCGAGCAGCCCGTCGACGATGTGGACCGTCTCATGAAGATCATCGACTACGGCCTCACCTCCCGCTCTGTGGGTGCCACGGGCGTTAACGCTGACTCCTCTCGATCCCACGCGATCCTGCAGATCACTCTCCGTCGGCCCGAGGATCCCGCACGCCGAATCCGAGGCCGGATCTCATTCATCGATCTCGCCGGCAGTGAGCGCGCCGCTGACACGATGGACACCAACAGACAGACACGGATGGAAGGCGCAGAGATCAACAAGAGCCTGCTCGCTCTCAAGGAGTGTATCCGCGCCCTTGACCGCAAATCTACACATCTTCCATTCCGTGGCGCCAAACTGACCATGGTGCTCAAAGACTCGTTCGTGGGCAACGCTCAGACTGTGATGATCGCCAACATCAGCCCCAACTCCCTGTCGTGCGAGAACACTCTCAACACACTGAGATATGCCGATCGTGTCAAGGAGATCCAGAGCAGAAAGGCCCCCGCACGTGCCCGGACCGAGGCCAACAAGAAGGCCGCCCAGCTCGACATGCTGCCACCCATGCAGGGCGTATCACCCGATGAAGGCGCCGCGCGGGGCCACACACCCAGCGGCATCCCCTCAGCCGCCGGTGCCGGTGCCGGTGCCGGTGCCGGTGGAATCCGGGATGACCCCCTCACCCAGACCCATGAGGACATCGTCGAGTCGATATACATGCTCGAGGACGACATCATGGAGGCCCATCGACTCGAGGTCGACCAGATGATGAACCTGGTCAAGCAGGAGGTCGCCCTCCTCCACACCATCGAGCAAAGCGAGGACGTGGACCTCGACTCGTGGGTGGGCAGACTTGAGGGCATTCTCAAGGAGAAGCAGGAGGCGATTGGGAAGCTGCAGGGGAAGCTCGGCGAGTTCAAGAGGCAGCTGCAGCTGGAGGAGCAGATGTCCCGGAGCATGGAGCTGAAAGGCGGGAAGCGCAGGTAAATGTAGATTATGGTGCGATATGGAAATGATAACTATAAACTTTTGGAAGATGTCTCAGCGACCATAAAAGCGCAGTCAATCTCATTCACTAACACATGTGACCAATTTCCTGTCTTTCGTTCGACCCATTATGCAATAATGATTTATAACCCACAATTGACGAGAACACATAGCGGGTCGTATGACGAAGGTTCTACCGCTTTTGGCATTGCTCGTGCTAGTTGTTCAGGCTGCGAGCAATTTCGACCTGAAAGTTGGCGATAAGAAGGTTACGTTGGTCTACAACAACTATGGCAACCCCGGACAGTGCAAGCAGGTAATTAAGACGTGCTTCGGTGACATTACGATGAACCTTGATGGCCAGATGTGCACTGGGTTCACTGGCATTGTTCTAACTCATCTCAAGCCCACGCAGCAGTGCAAAATTGAGTACCGAGGTGTTGACGACCTTCCCCACACCAAGACGATGAACGTGGAGCTGTTCAAGATTGACCTCCAGCCCCCCACGGAGGACACGGTCCTTGTGGGCGTTTCTCTACTGAAGAACGCCCTTCCCACGCTCACAGAGACTATTGTCGACCACATCACCATCTCTGCGGGCAAGGCCGGCGTCCCCGAGAACAACATCGTCCCGTTCGACACGGTACGGCCCGGAGACAAGCTCATGGGTCCCAGCGGGGACGTTGCCTTCGCATTCAAGATGGACGTCCAGCCCGGTCCAACTGTGGTCGCCGGGGAGCAAACAGTCGTGCTTTACGGCACGGCTTTATCAGCCATCACCAAGGCAGACATCACGGCCGTCGGGGCGACCATTCGGGACATCTCAGCGTTCAGTGGCTCCATCCACATCCACATGTTTGTTGAGATTGGTGATATTTCACACCCCGTCCGCGTCACAATCAAGGATTACGGCGTCGTCGAGATTCCCCCAATGGACGCCGAAGGCACCATCATGGTCACCGGCCTCTCCGAGAACCCCGCCGTCCTGGCCCTCACATCTCCCTCGCCCGTGTTCCTAAACAGCGTCCTTAACGCCGCCAAGGATATCACGTACGACAACGAACCAATCAACCCCGAGGTCAACGCGGACCAACTCGCAGTCTTCGCGCCGACCTCAATCGTGACCGACGGCGTCGTCACCCTCGATGATTGGGACCTACCCCCATCCCCGCCCAATGTAAACCGGGTCCAGGGCGCCATCACACGCGACCCGAGGACGTCCGTCGTCATGCTGTACGGCTTCAAGCTAGACACGATCACGGGCGGCGATGTCGATGTTCGTGATGACCAAGGCCTATGCGGAACAGTCTCATTTATAGAGGAGATCGGAACGATCGCTAGAAAGGCGGTGATCGGGCTCACACGGCCACCAGTGGGCACCGTCGTCGTGAAGACCGCGGACTCATTCCTCGCTCCAGCCGTGCAATACCAAGACATCGGTCCTGCTGTCACCAAGACAGGCGCGTGCCCCACAGCTGGCGGCTGCGTTGTCGAGATCACAGGCCTGACCGCTAACTTCGCCCCCCTCGCTGTCTGGCAGGCGGCGGAGTTCGGTGACTCCGAGCGCCAGTGGATCCCCTTCACTTTCTCCAACGGGAAGACTACAGCCACACTAGGCCCGGGCGGGGGGCACGCTATCGTGGGTATCGCCGACATCCACGACGCCATGAGCTATGTCGGGTCCGTGCCCTTTGACGGGCCCACCGCCCTGTCGTGTCCCGACAACGTCTGCCTCCCCCGTGAACCCGTGTCGGTGACCATCATCGGGACGAATTTACCGCTCGGATGTGGGGCGGTCGACCTGGGTGACGCTGCTACATGTAAGGCCAGCGGACCGGACCAAATGGTCGCGATTGTCGACGCCAGCAAGTTTACTGGTAATTCTCTCACGATGAAAGTCACCATGAAAACACCCAACGGTAACGCCGACGTCGACCTCCCCCTGTGCGGGCCCCTAGTCTTCTCCCACACCGCTACGTGCTCCCCCAACGGCGGCCAGGGCGTCACCATCACGGGTGAAAACTTCGCTCCACCCATGACGGTTTATATCGGCGATAAACCTGCCGTTAACGCCACCGTGACGGATGCCCACACCGCGACCTTCGTGTGTCCCCCCCTCGACGGCTCTCTCCACTTACCTCTCGTGGTTGACGTCGCCGGCCGTAACTCTTCGTCCGATGAAGGCCACGAGATCAACGATTGTTCTTTGGAGGTGACCGGAGTCAAACCCGCGCGTGTGAACGTGTTGGAGCAGTTCACGCTGCAGGTGGCGGCGTCTAACCTGCCTTATCATGAGAACGTGACCATCAAGCTCGACGTAGGCGAGGACACCTTTACCATCGAGGCAACCACCACTGACTGCTGCGTGGAGGCAACCATACCGCCAGTGATCTCACTAAAGCCATTCAAGGACGCGGGCACGTTCCTACCGGGCAGCGTGATGACAGTCACCGTGTGTGACGGACACGACGAGAACAACTGTAACGAGGCTGACCAGACGATTCAACTCTTCGAGATGGCCATCGACGGCACCTTCCCTGAGGCATGCGTCCCGCCATGCACAGTGCAGATCATGGGGCGCGGCCTAACAGACAAAACTCTCGTCGAGGTCGGCGGAAAGCCGTGCGTTGGGACACCAGGGCTCCAACAATGGTCGTCGCTGTCCGTGGCATGCGTGTTGCCCGCAGGGACGGGCCCGAGCGACATCAAGGTCAGTACCGGGCCGGTGTCATCTACCATACCCGCTGGGATCACTTTAATGCCCCAACTGACTCGGGGAAGTTATCTGGTGAGTCACGACTTTACAGTCAATCTTACTGGAAATGGTGTGCTTGGAGCGAAAAGTTACAAACTTATGACCAATGGCGCCGGCGAGTCCGAGTGCTTCGACCACAAATCCTACATCCTATGCAACGTTCCCCGTGACATTACACCCCGGGAAGCCACCCTCGCCGTCGACGACCTTGAAACCGACACTTTCCTCATGACTTATCCGAAACCTTGGGTCAACCCGACCCACGCGGCGATTCCCACCCTTACTGAAGGCATGGAGCTGAAGATTGAGGGGAATTACCTTGGGGAGTGGCCCAGCCTGATCAAGGTGGTCGACCTAGAAGGTAACCAGGACGTCGAGGTGGTGGACGTTGAGTGGGACGTATTGACCATCAAACCTCCATCTGGGGTGGATAAGTTGAGGATGACGGTGACTGTGGCGGCGCGACATGACCACACGCTTGTCGAGGTGCCATACAAGCCGCCCAACATTACCCACGCTGCCGGAAAGTTCACAGATGGGGCGGGGAAGTTGACGATTGATGGAGTCAACTTTGGTCCTTACCCCAGCCTCGTCGAGGCGGACGTCAACGGACACCCATGCACCGGCCTAACCATCTCGTCCACACAGGATGTCATTAAGTGTAACCTTACGGGACTCGAACCGGGGGACCACGATTTAGTGCTTCAGGTCGGTGAGCAATATGCTGGGTGTAATGCGTGTGTTCACGTCCCCGCAGCCAGTAAGGTGCCGGAGATACTCGGCGGCACGGCCATCGTGCTGGGCCTTGTGGTGCTCCTCTGTTGCGGCTGTTCGTGTGTGCTGGTCGGTACGGCGGGGGCTGGAATCTGGAAGGCGAGCAGGACTAAGCCGGTGAGGCAGCTCCAGCAGTATGTGAAGGCGAGTCATATAACAGCGGCCAAGCATGGCGACGACGTATCGTTCGTGAAACTCGATTAGACCTGTAAATACGCTACAATTACATCAGCTGAGATTGGATGCGCCCCCCCCCACACACACACACCGGACGCGACGCAACAGTTGAGCACGTTGGCCGTTTTTATAAATGCCCCATCAACTCGCGTTGACGGGATGGCAATTGATGGAGAGAACTTCATATCGCAACTACAGATGATCAACACCGTTGATGGCCCGAGTTCTGCACGATTTGATTCTTCAATTGGTTCTCTCACCAACACCGCCTTCGACAATGAGGCGATGTATGATGTTCCGAGTGTTGCGCGAGATCTCGAGACGATCAAGCCTGATATCGATCCTATCAGCTCCAAATCAGTGCTGTTCATACCCCTGAAAACCCATATTCACGCGCTAATCGCCAAGAAAGAAGTCCTCGAGCTTGACACTGGTGTTCATGGCCCCGTGATCGAAAATCGACTGAGATCAGTGCTCAGCTCGGACTACGATTGTTGTGAGATCCTTAGCGATGCTAACATCCCCTCTGTGGACCACTATCTGCAGCTAGCAGAGGTCAGCGGTGTCATTCTTCGTGGCGTTGCCTCGGCCACCAACATTAAGTGGGTCGCATCAGCAACCGATTCGAATAAGGCTGCCGTCAAGGAGGCGGCCGAGCAGGAGGCGGCCCAGGCTCGCGGCCCGCTAGACCTGGACAACCCAATGGAGACCCCCGCCCCACCCGACCCCGAGCCCATCCTGCCGCCCCCAGCCGAGGTACCCGCACCCATGGCGGACGTCATCCCCACCCCACCCACGTCGGTCGACCCCACCCCCCTACCCGCCCGACCTCTACCCGGGGTCAACCCACGCTGCCCCCGCACCTCACCGTCAACAGGATTCTTCGACGATGAAATGCGAGCGGCAATCGCTGCTCGCATGTCAGGACGGCGCTGGCGTCTGCCTGGGGATGAATCCGGGTCCCTGACGGTCGCTGTGGCCGTCCTAGCGGCCATTGTCCTCACACATCTTCCGTGGACAGCTGTCGCGCTGTTGGTCGTGTTTGCCTTTGTATGGATGGGTATGGACGACGGGCAGGGGCAGCGGTGATGGGTTAGCATCGACCCCCCGATTTTTTTGTTGTTTTGATTGGCTCCTGCCGTTTTCATCCTAAACTATAAATGCCGACTATAAATGAACGCGATAAGCAGTGATTGGATTCATTTTTATCACGAAGACCTCGTTGGAAATGCAGGCGACGTGCCCTACAGGCAGCGATCGACTTGGTTTCCTTCCGGTGACTACGAGAAGGTCCCATATCCGCCCGTGGGGGGTGCGGCACCCGAGGCCTGCCCCAGGTTGGCGTACGGGTTGACTTGGGGGGGGGGCTGGGGGGCGGGGGCGGGCTGAGTATATACAACCTGAGGCTGAACATACATCCCTTGTTGGGGTTGTTGGGGCTGGACATACATGCCCTGAGGCTGCATCTGGGGTGCGGGCTGGACGAATGAGGTGCCGGCAGCATACGGGTTGGCGCCTGGCATGATGGCGTATCCGCCCGGGCCAGTGGTTCTCCTCTCACCTCTCTTGGCAAGTTTAAGGCAGCACATGATCAATGTGATTATGATGACTATCTTACACACGATAAGACACCCGGCAATGAGGAAAGGGGCCGTGAAGATGAGAATCATGAAGAGGAAGACGAGAAGGCTCGTCAGGAACGCCGCAAACGGGTTGAAATTATCGTCCTTGACAGTCACTGCGACAGAGCAGCCAGTCACACCATTCGAATCGACAGCACACAGCCTGTACTCGCCCGTCTCGGTAATGACGCCACTAGTCTCAAGCACCACATTGTACGATGTGTAGTGGGTGCCCACCTCATACGTGTTGCTGCTAGCGTCCTTGAAATAGTACTGGATGGGGAAGGAAATTGAGAAAACACCCTCACATGCGTCGCTAACGGAGACGGAGGCCGGCAGCACGTCGTTGAGGTAGATGGTGGGATCCGCGGTGTCTGTGATGTTGGGGAGCCTCACGAAGATGCCGTGGTCTTGGCAGTACGTTGAGATGGAGACCTGGTTCTTCACAGGAATAGCGAAGCTCGAGTCGTGGACGTGTCTCTTGTGGTGAGGCATCGCGCATACGATTAGAGCAAGGGAAAGCAAGACGAGGAAGTGTTTCATCTGTGTGTCGGTTTTGTGGAGGAAAATAAGCTGAGATCACGAGATTCAAATGTAATTTCGTCTTGCTGGATTTGCATGCTCCAACGCCTTCTAGGGTAGTGGGGTCCTAAATGCCACAGCGTGGAGTGGATGGTCTAATACGGTTTACAGTATCTACATGTGGCGAGAACCTGACCTGTCCTGATCTTCGGGAGTAAACCGACGCATCGGGTGCAAGCCGTCCAGAAGTGTCCAAAATGCTGTCAAGCCCCTCACCAGCATCATTGCCTTTTTATAAGTGGTGCTGATGGTTAGAATAAGGGGCATATGACCATACAGCTGTCTCTGCGTCCATTATGGCATCATATCGCGACACATTTAGTTTTTTGAGCTGAACGAGATTGAGGTCAAACCCCCATATAGTCACAGACAACAAGCGGAATGGGCTTTTTCAAGAAGCAGGTCGATCCCCAAGAGGAAATATTCAACATTAAGTTCACGATGAAGCAGCTTGGCAGGAATGCGGTCAAAGCTGACAAAGAGGAGAAGAAGCAAAAGATAAAGGTGCGCAAGGCACTTGAAGGCAACGACCCTCAAAGTGCGAGGGTATACGCCACCGGTGCGATCAGAAAGAAGGCAGATGCTCTCCAATACCGGCGAATGGAAGCCCAACTCGATGCCGTTGTTTCCGTTCTGGAGCGTCAAGCCGTCATGGGCGGTATCACGGCCAACATTGCCGCCCTGAGCCGCCCTCTCGACGCGGCCCTCGATGCCGGCAAGGTGGACGAATCGTCCATGGTGATCAACAAGTTTATGTCTCAAATGGAGGACCTCGAGGTACAGAGCGCCTACATGGAGGAGACGATGTCCGGCAGTGCCGCAACCACAGCAGACGTTGGTCAGGTCGACGGGCTAGTGGCTGAGATCGCCGCGGAGCACCAGCTCGATTTCCAGAGCACCCTGGCCGAAGGTGCGCCTGCTATGGCCGCCAAACCCGTCGAGATGGACCCGCTCCAGGCCCGTATGGCCAAGCTGTAGGGCGGGCGGAGTGTAAATGTGTCATTACCGGTGCACTCTGAACGTTAGGCGGGCGGCAACATCAGCCCGAAGAGAGATTTAACAGAGATTTTCAACTTTCAATGTCGACCGTTGACCACACCGACCGTGACTCCGGTGAGGGTAGGGGCACTGAAATGATGACGACACGGAGCAAGAAGCGAGACAACTACTGGATACTATTGCAGATATGGATGCGAATTATAGTTTACAATCAATATATGCATTGTCTAGCAGTTCTAAATCACATCATCATCATCATCGGGGTGTCCAGCGGTATGAACGTCACCTCCTCGATCCTCTCGGCCGACCCGCCCTCCGCCTGCCGGTACACCCCGTCCTCCCGAAGAAGATAGGCGGTGTGGTGGGCTGACCACACCCGCTCGACGCCGTCCAGCTCTAACACGTGCCAGGCCCGGGGGGTCTCCTTGGTGAAGGTCTGGCTGTCCCGCATCGCCCATCTTCCAGCCCCGCCGTGTTCCTTGATAAACACTGAGTCGTGGCCCAGAGTCACCCGCTCGATGGGGAAGGGGAATGTCAGCTCCACAGGCTTGATGACTTCAAACTGGTCGATGGGGAACTGACCGGCCTCATTCGTCCCGCACACGAGCACCTTGTCACCCGAACGGAACAGCGTGCTGAAGGCCCGCGTGATGACGTCGTCCACAGGGAAGGGCAGGGCCACGGGGTCCTCGATCACGGGGTCGCCGTCCTCGATGCCCAGAGAATGCGCCTTGTTGCTGCCGACGACGATGCACTGCCGATTGGTGGTGAGAAAAAACGTCGACTCGTGTGAAGTGACAATTTTGGTGACCGTTGACGCGACCTCCTTGGACAGCAGCACTCTATTCGGCGTCCGGATCGCTTCGTCCCCGTCGTCCACCCCCAATTGAGCCTTCCCGTTGTTCCCACAAGCATATATACCATCACGCGTCCATGCGAACGACGATCCCCAATTGGACGTCCATCGCGTCGGCGGAGAGGGCATGGACATCGGAGTAGGCATGGTTAGGAACTCCTCAATCGTGTCGAGGCCCAGCTGGCCATGCGTGTTGGAACCAGCAGCAGACCATCCAAGTCGCGAACAAAAAAACGTCACCTCGTCGAGACAGAAGATCCGCTCGACCGTCCCTGAGTGTGCTATGGCAACGCGAGTCGGTGTGGCGGTCTCGTCCATTTGACAAAAGTTTCCCAACTTTCCACTTGCATTGCTTCCCCAGCTGAACAGTCCGCCCGTCGTCTGAGCGAACACCGACCCGTAACCGGTACAGATGAACCGCGTCGCCGGGACCTTCACGCGTCTGTCGCCCGCCTCCCATGCGGACACCGTCCCCCCCCCGCATTGACCAAACACGTTGATCCCGCGGGTGTAGAGGCGGCCGGAAAAGAGGGTAAACGTGGTGCCGTCAGTTCCGCCAGT
>PPCM01001217.1_pt1 | contig 12596 bp, 10 predicted proteins | sample 1555541 | NCBI WGS metagenome assembly PPCM01 (sample SAMN05284479, study PRJNA326546) | Marine sediment metagenome, whole genome shotgun sequencing project. | isolation source: marine sediment | place: Germany: Wadden Sea | collected 2012-09-05 | reverse complement strand
AATAGAAGTATTCAAATGTGAAGTAACCAGCTACCCCAACAAGTCCTGCAACAGCAGTTGCCACAAGCATAAACTTCTCTTTTAATATGTTTTTATGAACTAACACTAATACTACAACCATTAAAGCTTTAATTACCATAGTAGGAATAGTATATACAGCGTAAGGACTTAAGAAATCCGATAATCCCATACCGATTGCTCCAGCAATGATTCCACTTCTCCATCCATAAACAATGGCAATAGCAAATATTACACCGTCTCCTGCATGGAAAGTTCCTACGTTAAATCCAATCGATAAAAATCTTGTTGCAACAAAAACAATTGCAATAAATAATGCATCTAGTACTAACTCTTTAACCTTCATTTTCTATTCTCCTTAACTCTTTAAGTTTTGCTTCTGATGTACTTAAGAAGTAATCACATACTTCTAAAAAGTCTATATGTAGTTTTTCACTCATTCCTTCATTATCTTTATAAAGGGCAACATTATACCATTGCAGAGATTGAAAAACAGTCCATAATAATTTTCTTTTGATTAAGTCATTATCAATGTAACCAAAATAGTTTTTAATTAACTTATCACTAAAATTACTATCTGCTCCGAAGTCTTCTGTGAAACAAACCAAATCATACATTGGATCATTATTACCAGCAAACTCCCAGTCGAGTAGGTATATCTTATCATCTGACTTAATCATGTTAAGCGGTTGTGAATCGTTATGACAAAATACTGTTTCTTGTTTTAATAGATAATCTTTATATTCTTCTAACTGCATTTTCAACTCAAAATATTTATTACTTTGGTTTGATAAATAACTCTCGAATAATTCCAGTCTTTTGAAAGGGTTATAATCGTAATCTGACTTCAACTTGTGGTAACTTTTAAATAAACTAGTTAGTTCATTTATACTGAAATCACAGTTGTCCAAACTTTGCCCTTCAACATATTTGGCAATTTTAACTCCCGATTCTACATCAAAGTATAGAATCTCTTGGTTAACTTTTGAATGCTCAACAAAATCAACGTGATACTTCTCAATCTCACGATTAACAAACTTCTTTGAATTATCTCCTGGCACTCTTACGACAAGTTTATAATTCTTCGTTTTTACCACATAATTATAATTACTCATTCCCCCGAGTAATGGTTCTACAGAAATTACTGATTCATTTAAAGCATTTTCAACTAGTTGTTTAATATCTATCATATCTATCACCATAGAAGATTTTACAACTTTGTTGATGGTTTTTAAATATACAATTTTGACAAATTTAAAGTGGTCAGAAAAAGAGAGCCTTAGCTCTCTAATTACATTCCTTTATATGGGTCAAAGCATTCAAATAGATATCTAATATATGCTTATCTTTAATTTTGTAGTAAATAGTTTGTTTTTCTTTTCTTCTACTTACAATTCCCTGATCTCTAAGTTTCTTTAATTGATGTGATGTTAATGATTGTGAGATGTCTAATGCGTCACTAATATCACAAACACACAACTCCTCTTCTTTCAACAAGTCGATTATTCTAAGTCTTGTTTGATCTGCTAGAACTTTGAATAATGCTGCTGTCGCCATTAGGTCATTTGACGTCATAATCATTACACTTCCTTCGAAAGAATTCTAATCGAATTAAGTACCGCCACCACAGAAACACCGACATCGGCAATAATTGCCATCCACATTGCTGATAAACTGAATGCTCCTAAGATCAAGAACAAGACTTTTACAGCAAGGGAACCAGTAATATTTTGAAAAACAATCTTCTTTGTGAATTTGGCTATATTGATCGTTTTTGGCAATAAACTTAAATCATCATTTAAAATTACTACATCACTTACCTCTAGTGCTAAGTCACTACCTTTTTGGCCCATTGTCACACCAATATCAGATTTAACTAATGCGACTGAATCATTGATTCCATCACCGACAAACAGTGAAGTTATATTCTCGTTATTGCTACTAATGAAGTCACCTTTGTTTTGAGGAAGCAAGTTAGCCTTGTAATCAATCCCTCCAACTTCTGATGCTACCTTGGCAGCTATTCTATCATTATCACCAGTTAACATTGTTGTTTTAATATTCATCTTACTCAAAGCTTGTATTGCATGAGCAGATGTCTCTTTGATTTCATCAGCGATTTTTACAACACCTTCAAATTTTCCGTTATATGCAACATACACAACTGTATCACTTGCGTTTTCAGCTTGAAACTCAATCTCATTATTTACCATTAATCTGGCGTTACCTACTAGTAACACGTTAGAATCAACTTCTCCAGTTACTCCATAACCAGCTATCTCTTTAACACCTGAAACCTCCAACAACTCTCCTTGATAGGCCTTGGCAATAGCCTGAGCAATCGGATGGTTAGAATATTGCTCGATAGACGCTGCCAATCTTAAAGTTTCTTGACTTGTATAATTACTAACAGCAAAGTTACCATGTGTTATTGTACCCGTCTTATCTAGAAAGACAGTGTCAATTTCAGCCATTGTTGCTAGGTGGTTACTTCCCTTGAATAAGACTCCTTCTTTAGCTGAGCGACCAATACCTGCAAAGTAAGTTAAAGGGACACTTAAAACCAAAGCACAAGGACAACTAATTACTAAAAATACTGCAGCCGGATATAAATATTCTTTATGGTTGACCGGATCACTAATCGTCGGAATGGCAAATATCAAAATCGCTAATATTGTTACAATTGGTGTATAATACTTTGCAAATTTAGTAATAAACTCCTCTGTTTCTGCCTTGTTCATCGTCGACTCTTCTACCATCTTGATTACTTTTGATATCATTGAATCTGAATACTCTTTTAAGGCAATAGCCTCTATTGGCGAACTTAAGTTAATCGATCCTGAAAGAATTTTTGTCTCCTCATTGACATCAACAGGTACCGACTCTCCTGTCAAACTAGACATATCAATTGTTGAAGAACCAGTAGCAACAACACAATCCACAGGAACTCTTTCACCAGGTTTAATTAAGATTCTATCGTTTACTTTTATTTCACTTGGGTTTACTTGCATTAAGATTCCACCCTTGTAGCAACTAGCTTGTTCTACTTTCAAGTCAATTAAAGATTTAATGTCATTTTTACTTTTAGCAACAGCCTTACTTTGGAAGAACTCCCCAACAGTATAAAACAACACAACCGCCATCGCTTCAATATACTCACCGATATACATCGCAGCAATCGTTGCCACAAACATCAACATGTTCTCGTCAAAACTAATCTTAGTAACCATTGATTTAATACCCTTAAGACTGATTTTGCTTACAAAAAGTATGTAACCAGCAATGATGGCATAAATCTCATCATAATAATAACCAAGGCTAAAAACTAATGCCCCTAACATTAATACCCAATATTTCTTTATGAATGAGCTTTCATTCTGATAAATATTACCTTCAAAATAAGTTACTACTCCATCTTCAAAAGAATTAACAAGTTTTCTAACTCGCTTTTCCTCTTTCATAAAATCTATTTCTTGATTGTAAAATACAACCATTTCTTCATTAACTAAGTTATAACTCGCATCATCAATATATTCTGAATCAAGCAAAGCATCTGTTATTTTTCTAATGCAGCCTGAGCAAGTTAAATTAGTCATCTTAATTTTTTTCTTCATCTGTATTTCCTCCTATATGAATAGTCATTCATATAGTAACCTGTATTCCTTCTAAATGCAACCTCTTAGCACTAAAAAAGCAAACTAAACGTTTGCTTTAATAAAATCTTCAATTTCTGTCTTTAATTTCTTTAATGGTAATCCAATAACATTAGTGATATCTCCATCTAAACGTTTAATGAACTCAGATGAAATTTCTTGAATTCCATAGCTACCACTTTTATCAAATGGTTGATATTCATTTATATAACTAGTAATCCATTCATCATCAATGTTTTGAAACTCGATGGTTGTTACATCATAAAATGTTTTGCATTGATTTCCTTTACAAATGGCAACACCAGTTATCACTTCTTGAATATTTTCACTTAGGAGTTTCAGGATTGAAAAAGCATCATCAAAATCTACTGGTTTCAACAATACCGTTCCTTCACAAAATACTACAGTATCAGCGGCAATAACTACTTTACCCATTTGCTTAGCACTAACGTCTAAAGCTTTCTCAAGAGCTATTTCTTTGATCGCATCATATATCTCTAATTGTTCATTAATTATTTCTTCGGTTTTTGCGGGAATTACTTCGAAAGCAGTTACAACCTCTTTAAGTAAATCACTTCTTCTCGGAGAAGCAGATGCTAATACATATTCAATCATAAGTATTTTTGGTACTCCACTTCCTTAAAACCTACTGTAACAATTTCTCCATTAGTAGCCAGAGGTCTCTTAACTAACATTCCATTAGAACTTAAAAGCTCATAAGCTTCCTCTAATGACATATCTTTAATTTTATCTTTCAAACCTAACTCGCGATATACAACCCCACTAGTGTTAAAGAACTTCTTTATTGGAAGACCACTTAACTCATGGATAGCTTTGATATCTTCTTTCCTAATCCCCTCTGTCGTTAAATCAATACCTTGATAAGATAATCCATTATCTTCAAAGAACTTTAGTCCTTTTTTAACGCTTGATCATCGAGGGTGTGTATATACCTTTATCATCTAATCACCTCATTATAATTATATCTATCTTTTTGGTATTATTAAAGTGTTTTACAAATAAAAAAGCAACCTCTAAGAGATTGCTTCACTAATTATTATTAATCTAATCATAGCCGATATCTCTACCATACCATGAAAAACGTAGTCTTGGAAAATTCAACACTTTTCTTGGATCTATGGCATATTTCTTATAATCAGAATAGTAAACATATGAATCAGAACCTGTTCCATAACGCCATTTATATGACATACCAAAGTGTAAATGGGCACCAGTCGTGGCGTAACCACTATTCCCAACATTCCCAATTTGGGTATTGGCGGTTACAACATCACCTTGATCAACTAAAATATTAGATCCCAAGTGGTGATACACCGATGTGTACTTAACCCCTTTTACTAGATGATTTATCATAACAGTGTTTCCACCAGCTGTAAGGTTATAAGGGTCGTGAACTACAAACGAAACTTTACCACCAGCGACAGAATATACTTTATTATACCCATAGGCAATATCAATCGCATAGTGAATTCCACATTTTTGAACACCGTTAAGGTAATAACATCTTGCTCCATAGTTTGAAGTTATTAATCCACCATCAGTTGGTGCATAAAATTTATCATCCTCAGGAACTCCTACAACACAACTATCTAACTTATCAATTTTTTTACATCCAGCATCCTCAAAGAACTTAATTGTTGCTTTAAGTGACTCAATCTGAAAATCATAATCTTCTGCAAGCTCTGAGATATCAGAAATATCCTCACCTATCGCAATTAAATCTGTTTCTAGGACAACTAATAAATCTTTTAACACAATTTCTCTTGCTTTAAACTCAATTTCTTTGTTTTCTAAATCAAGTTTTTCGGCAATCAAGCGTGTTTCAAGTTCATCCAATCTTATCAAAGCTTCTTCCATCTCATCAATGATTTCACTATTGTGGTCAGATAATCTTGTTACAACAACATACCTTCTTGCCAACTCATTAAAATCAGATGACCCAAACAAGAATTTTAAATACTGACTGACTCCTCGAGATTTTTGAAAATATCTTAAAATCATCCGTATTTCTGCTTCTCGCTCTTTAATTACCTGTTGTGTATCAGCAATTTCGATATTTGTAATTCTTATATCTTCAATTCTAATATCTATTTCTTCCTCGATGACAATTAACTCATCACCGACTGCTTTTACTTCGATATTTGTTTCATGTATTCTTTTCTCAATAACTGCCTTCTCAGAGTTAAGAGAGTCCTTATTCTTTTCATACTCATCTTTTTGCTTTTCTAGGTCTTCTAGCTTCTCATAATAATCATTTAGGGTATCTGCACTAACTGTGTCTGCCGTTGCAAAGAAGAATCCTATTACAAATGCAAACGCAATAAATTTAATATACTTACTCATTACTTACCACGCATGAACTTTCTTACAGATCTACGTGACCCCAGCACACTGATAACTACTCCGATAAAAAATATTCCTAGAAGAACAAGATGAATAAACTCAGAAGGTTGAACAAACTTTATAAACGGACTAGCTAAGAAACTTCCGTTAGTGTTCTCAAAAAACTTATTGTAACCGATATATGTAGCTATTACCGGAATTAAACTACCTAAGCTACCTATCAAAACACCTTCAACTACATGCGGTGCTACAATATAACTTTTCTTGGCACCAATCAATCTCATAATCTCGGTTGACTGTTTTCTAGAGAAAATTGTGATCTTTATCGTATTTGAAATTACAACTAATGTCACTAAAATCAATGCTGACATCAAGGCAATTCCAATATACTGCACTATTTCAAATGATAGCAACATCGAGTTAACAATGTCAGCTAAGAAAACTACATCATCCACTTCTGGATGTTCTTTTATCTTCTCAATTACCGATGCAATATTATCCTCATGATCTACTTTTACATAAACAGCATGGTTTAGTGGGTTATTTTCCTCGTAATAACCTAATATTTCTTGTAAATCTTCCCACTCATCCATCATTCTTAGTCTTTCACTTTCCTTGTTACTAAACTCAGAACTTACTACATGATCAAATAAGAGAAACTCTTTACTTACTTCCTTCGCATCAGTTTCAGAAATATCCAAGTTTAACGTTACTTGAATTGAAAGCTCTTGCTTTACAAGATTTGTAAAGTTATTAACGTTGATACTAAGTACTACAATAGCACTAACAAACAACAACGTCACACTCATTGTAAGAATCGATGTAATAGCTAAACCTTTATTTCTCCAAAGTCCTTTAAATCCTTCACGAATGTGAGTAGCAAATCTTCTAAGCATCCTCATTAGCATAATGATACTCACCGTCCTGTTCATCGCGTATTATATTTCCATACTCCAAGGCAATTACGCGATGTCTGTATGTATTTACTAAATCTTTATCATGGGTAGCAACAATTACTGTAGCCCCCATCTTATTAATCTTCCCAAGTATTTGGTAGATTTCTCTACTCATAATTGGATCTAAGTTACCAGTAGGCTCATCACAAATCACAATAGATGGTTTATTAACTAAAGCTCTAGCGATGGCAACACGTTGTTGTTCTCCACCTGATAACTGGTTTGGAAAGTATTTTGCCTTACCTTTCACCCCAACAGAATCCAAAACCATTAGCACTCTCTTTCTAATAGTTTCCTTAGGTAGACCATACATATTAAGAACAAATGCAACATTCTCATATACAGTAAGATCATCAAGCAGTTTGTAATCTTGGTATACAACTGCAACTCTTCTTCTCAATTTATACAAATGACGTCTTTTCAACTTTGATAAATCTAAATCACCATAAAAGATTTCACCACTAGTGTGACTTTCTTCTCGGTAAAGTAGTTTTAATAGAGTTGATTTTCCAGCTCCACTTGGTCCAATAATGTAGACAAACTCTCCTGATTCAATGTCTAAATTAACACCCTTTAAAGCTTGAACACCATTTTTATATTCTTTTCTTACATTACGTAATTTAATCATGGTTTCACTTCCTAACACTATAATGATCGCAAATATTCAAGTACAAAATCATCCAAATCACCATCTAAAACCTTTTTAGCATTACCAACTTCAAAGTTAGTACGGTGATCTTTCACTAATGAATATGGATGAAAAACATAAGATCTAATTTGTGACCCAAAAGCAATCTGATTCTTATCTCCAGAAAAACTGTCCATCATTTCTGATTGCCTATCTTGTTCAATCTGAAATAGCTTGGATTTTAAAATCTTCATTGCTCTTTCTTTATTCTTAATCTGACTTCTCTCATTTTGACAAGTAACAACAACTCCACTTGGCAAGTGAGTAATACGAACAGCAGAGTCAGTAGTATTGACAGATTGTCCACCTGCACCACTAGCTCTATACGTATCTACTTTAATTTCATTGGCTTTAATATCAATATTTATATCTTCTTCAATATTAGGAATAACATATACTGAAGCAAATGAAGTATGTCGCTTACCACTAGAATCAAACGGGGAAATTCTCACAAGTCGATGAACTCCCTTTTCACCCTTTAAGTTTCCGTAAGCATTATGACCTTTTACGAGGACAGTAATTCTTTTAATACCGGCAATATCTCCATCCTGGGAATCTAGAACTTCTGTTTGGTATCCTTGCTTATCAAACCAACGAGAATACATACGATAAAGCATTTCTGCCCAATCCATACTTTCTGTTCCACCTGCTCCGGGATGAATTTCAATTATTGCATCATTACTATCATACTCACCACTATAAAGCATGCTATTGTTGATTTTGTCAAACTCAACAACTAGGCTTTGGTAGTCAATGGCAAGCATCTCTTCTAAGTCTTTATCTAATCCTTCACTCAACATATCAATTGAAATCATGCAATCATCAATTAAGGCTTTAACACTCATAAATTGCTCTACTTGGTCTTTTAAAGTCTTTAACTTCTTTACTAACTCTTGAGCCTTTTCTTGATTATTCCAAAAATCAGATTGATTCATTTTTTCTTCAATTATAGCAATATTTTTAATAGATTGGTCTAAGTCAAAGTGACCCCCAATACTTATCTATCGCTTCAGTCTTAATCAATAAATCATTTTTAATCTCTCTAATATCCATAGTATCACCTATCTCCCGTGGCACTGTTTATACTTCTTACCCGAACCACAAGGACATGGATCATTTCTTCCTACTTTAGTGACTCTCTTTGGTTGTTTCTTTCTTACTTTCTTACCACCTTCATTCGTTACACCCTTTTCAACTTCTGAACGTTGAAGATTCTGGCGTAATTCTGCTTTCAATAATGTTCTTATACAATCTTGTTCTATCATATGAAGCATTTTGTCAAATAGACTAAATCCTTCCATCGTATATGAGCGCAATGGATTTTGTTGAGCATATGAACGTAGTCCAATACCCTCACGTAGTTGAGCCATAGTATCAATATGGTTCATCCATCTAAAGTCAATTACTCTTAAGTAAACAACTTTTTCAAACTCATCTTTTGTTTCTTGATTAGGAATCTCTCGAAGTTTTCTCTCGAATGCTTTTGTAACATTTTCGTGAATAAACTCAATTAACTCATTTGGTTCCATCGATTTAACTTTGTCTTCTTCAACATCAAATAAACCTTCATTGATGTAGGCACTGATGTGTTTGTAATCTTCTTCTGATAAAGTTTCTGTTTCACCTAAATGACTATTAACTAGATTTGAAGCAACGCTTCGGATAACTTCAATAATTGAATCATGAACTGAATCACGGTCCAATACTTCATTTCTTCTTGCATACATGATTTCACGTTGTTTACCCATTACATCATCGTATTGTAATAAACTTTTACGAGCATCAAAGTTTTGTCCCTCTACACGTGATTGTGCAGACTCTAAAGCTCTTGAAATCATCTTTGATTGAATCGGTTGATCATCTGGCAATCCTAATGATTGAATCATTCCACTTAAACGATCTGAACCAAATCGAATAATTAACTCATCTTTAAGTGATACGAAGAACTGAGAAACACCTGGATCTCCTTGACGTCCTGAACGTCCACGCAACTGATTATCAATACGTCTAGATTCATGTCTTTCGGTACCAATTACACATAATCCACCTAAATCTATTACTCCCTCACCAAGTTTAATGTCGGTTCCACGACCCGCCATATTTGTGGCAATTGTCACTGAACCTATTTCACCGGCTTTAGCAATGATATCTGCTTCTCGGTGATGGTTCTTGGCATTTAAAACTTCGTGTTTTATTTTAGCTCTCTTAAGTAACTTTGAAACCAACTCACTTGTCTCTACTGCAATTGTACCAACAAGAATTGGTTGACCTAGTTCATGACGCTCTTTAATTTCTGCTACAATTGCCCTAAATTTAGCTTCCTGTACCGGAAAAATTAAATCTGTCTTATCATCACGAACGATTGGCTTATTAGTAGGAATTTCAACTACAAACATATTGTAGATATTGATGAACTCTTCCTCTTCAGTTTTTGCTGTTCCGGTCATTCCTGATAACTTGTTATACATACGGAACATATTCTGATATGTGATAGTTGCTAAAGTACGCATTTCTTGCTTAATAGAAACATTCTCTTTCGCTTGAATTGCCTGATGTAGACCATCACTAAATGCACGTCCTGCCATTAAACGACCAGTAAATTGATCGACAATAACAATTTCACCTTCCTGCACAACATAATCAAAATCACTTTTCATCCCGTAGTTGGCACGCATAGCTTGTTGTATGTGGTGTACTAATGCTGAATTTTGTAAGTCATAAAGGTTCTCAATATTGAAGGCCCTTTCAGCTTTAGTCATCCCTTCTGTAGTCAAGGTAGATGCTTTAGTCTTCTCATCATAAGTAAACTCATCATCTACTTTAAGACCTTTGGCAAAACGATCTGCCATTTTATATAAATCAGTAGTTTGCTTAGCTCCACCAGATATGATTAATGGTGTTCTAGCCTCATCTATCAAAATCGAATCGATCTCATCAATTATGGCAAAGTTCAAAGGTCTTTGAACACGCTGTTCCTTGTAAATAACCATATTGTCTCTTAGGTAATCGAATCCAATTTCATTATTTGTTGAATATAAAATATCACTGTTATAAACTGCTTGCTTCTCATCTTTAGTTAATGATCTTAAGTTTAAACCAACGCTTAATCCCAACCATCTAAATAAATCGGCAATTTCTCCCTCTGCTTCACGGGAAGCAAGGTATTCATTTACCGTAATAATGTGTACACCGTTACCTGATAAGGCATTTAAATATGCTGGCATTACCGCTGTAAGAGTTTTACCCTCACCAGTTTTCATCTCTGCAATATTACCATTATGAATTGCAATACCCCCAAGTAGCTGAACATAGAATGGGTACTTATCTGTAACACGAAGACTTGCTTCTCTAACAACAGCAAATGCTTCTACTATAATGTCATCTAATGTTTCACCATTGTCTAGTCTTTGACGAAAATCTTCAGTTTTAGCCTGTAAGTTTTCATCACTTAGAGCTCTCATATCTTCTGCCATAGCATCAATTTGCTTTGCTATTTTTTCTGCTTTTCTTAACTCAATATTTGATTGATCAAATAACTTTTTAATTTTCTTTATCATGTCGTCTCTCCTATATATACTACTTATTTTATTTTATCACTTTTAAGCTTAAATTTACACCCAAAGAAGATTAGTTACATCAAAAAAAAAGCAGACATTTCGTCCGCTTGATTTAAAAATCATTATCTTGTTTCTAATAAACCATATGCTCCATCATTTCTTTTGTAGACAACACTAATTCCATCAATATCAACATCGAAGAATACATAGAAATCATGTCCTAATAATTCCATTTGTAAAATTGCTTCATCAACATCCATTGGTTTGATATCCAACTTCTTAACTTTAACTACTTCTTCATTTGATAACTCGCTGTCATCAATTTCAAAGTCTAGTGCAAAGTCATGATCAACAGCATCACGATATCTCTTCTCGATTTTCGTTTTGTGCTTTCTAATTTGTCGTTCTAACTTATTTACAGCATGATCAATTGCAGTATATAAATCTTCATGGACTTCTTCAATTCTCAGTGTGTAGTTTCGAACCGGGATAGTAATTTCTACCTTCTGTAAATTATCATAAACCCTTACAACAACATATGCCTCAATATTTTCTGAGTTCTCAATGTACTTGTCAAGTTTTGATAACTTATCCTCTACATGGGATTTGATTCCATCGGTTACATTAATGTTTTTTCCTCTTATGGTAAATTTCATAAAGACCACTCCTATTTATAAGATACGTTGATTATATCACATTTATCTTTTTCGTTAAACAATTTGCTCCATAACTATAAACGGGGCACCTTAATTTGGATTAATTCTGATTAGGGTCAAGCATGATATTTCATAACTTTCATCAAACAATTTTACAATGCTTCTCAAGGTTGATCCCGTTGTGTAAATGTCATCTATAATCAATATTTTCTTTGATTTGGGTTTAAATAATAATTCAAACTTTGGGGGATTTTCCAAACGTTCCTTTAAGGTCTTCTTGGACTGCTTAGTCTCATCTATCCGCCTCAAACAAGAAACTACTTTCAGTTTTGTATAGCTAGCGAGGATTTCACTTTGATTAAAATCTCTTTCTTCTTTTCTTTTGGATGATAGAGGAACAAAGACGACACTATAATTTCGATAAAATCTCTTAGCAACTTTCCTTATCTCCTTTGATACAAGGGTTAAAAGCCATTGATCTTGTTTAAACTTTACTCTCGAAATATAGTCAATCAAGATGTCATTAGAGAGGTAAAGTGAACGATTTTTAAACTTACTATCTTTACAGCAAACAGTATTGTTACCACAAACTTGGCAACTCCTAGTGAAATCCATTAGTTTAAAAGCATCTCTGCAAGTTGAACATAGTTGTTCTATTCTAAATAGATTAGTGAAGTTCAACTCATCAAAAAAATCACCATTAC
>PPCM01001216.1_pt1 | contig 12620 bp, 14 predicted proteins | sample 1555541 | NCBI WGS metagenome assembly PPCM01 (sample SAMN05284479, study PRJNA326546) | Marine sediment metagenome, whole genome shotgun sequencing project. | isolation source: marine sediment | place: Germany: Wadden Sea | collected 2012-09-05 | reverse complement strand
ACCACTCTTAACATCGTATCCCATCGAGATAAACAACTCTTCTAAATCATTAGTTACTCTAGTTAATGGATGTAATGAACCAAACTCTAAGTTAAACGCTGGTAAATTAACATCGATTCTTTCTGACTCAATCTTTTCAATTAAGGCTTTTTCCTTTAAAGAAACTTCAATTTCCTCAATCTTAGCTGAAACAATTTGCTTTAGTTCATTAACTTTCGCCCCAAATGCTGGACGCTCTTCATTAGTTAAGTTTTTCATGTTTTTCATCAAAGCTTGTACAGGACCTTTTTTTCCTAGATACTTAATTCTAAGATCATTCAATGATCCAAGGTTAGATACACTTTCTAACTCTTCAATAGCTTGACTTAATAAATCTTCAATATCTTTGAACATATTCATATAATTTCCTCCTTACAAATAAAAAAATCGCTCCTAATTAGGAACGAATTATCGCGGTACCATCCTACTTCATACTAAAAAAGTATGCTCTCAATTAATATAACGGCTACTAACCGAATCCCCTTTTGAATACTCTCCAAAGGATTACTAAAAGGTGAATTCAAATACGTTTTCTCCTAGTTCGCAGCAACCACTAGGTCTCTTAAAGAAATACTGTATTCTACTACTCCTAAATCATTGTTCAATATTTCTTAAATTATAACTAACTTAATCTTTTTAGTCAAGAGTTCAATTTTATCTATTAAAAAAAATCCTAGGAGTTTATAATATAGGGGAGGTGATAGCGTTGAAAAGATATATTTTACTAACTTTTGCTTTAATCAGTATTTTAGTTACTGCTTATTTTATTGATAGTTATAATAAAGTAGCAGACCTAAACTCTGGTGGACTAAGGATAGGATTAACTATTGGTAATAATGAAGAGAATTTTAAAAGCAAACACACTCAAAATCAATATAAACATCTAGGTTTAAGGGTGAAGACTTTTAATAACTACACAACATCAAATAAAATTGTGGGAGTACCAGATTTAATATTTTCTATTGATGCCAACATTGATACTTCAAACTTATATTTTACTTTAAGGAAAAATAGTTCATTAGTAGTTGAAACTAGTAACTTTGATGAGATAAATAACTATTTGCAGTTTAACAAAGAAGATAATAACTATGAAGTTACAGTAGAACTAGAATATAGTTTTCGTTTTATCAAAGGATATTATCAGGAAAAGTTTTTAATAGATATTGACTACCCAATGGAAGTAATCCTTAATAAGACATCAGTTAGCAAAGGTGATTTTATTACAATAACAACTAAAAACAGAAGTGATGGTGACTTTATAGAAACTACGAGTGACCTAAATAAATTATCCCTTGAGTTTTATCAAGACGGTGAGGAGTTACTAGGGTTTTTACCAATCGACTACAAAGAAGAACTTGGAAATCACTGCATTAACTTAAATAGTAAGTGTTATCAATTTGAAATTGTTGATAAGCAATTTAATGAAGTACATTTCAACATTGATAACTCCACATTAAAAAGAACATCTTCTGATGAAGCGTACAAGCAGTATTATCAAGCCCTTAATCAAGCATACGAAGAAAACACTGAAACGATAATGTATGAGGATAAGTTTATCATTCCCACTGAAGGAAGACTATCGTCAGACTTCTTAGACACTAGATACATAAATGAAAGCAAAACTCCTTCAAGTTATCACCAGGGAATAGATATTGCTAATAAGGAAGGTAGTAAAATTTATGCTGTCGCTAGTGGTAAGGTCGTTCTAAGTCAGGATCTAACAGTCAGCGGAAACTCAATAATAATTTATCACGGAGCTAACCTCTATAGTGTTTATTATCACTTAAGTGAATTAAAAGTCGATGTCGGTGAAAAAATCACTCAAGGACAACTTATTGGTTTAATGGGTACTACTGGAATGTCAACCGGTTCTCATTTACACTTTGCAATGAGAATAGGATCCACTTATATCGATCCATGGATTTTTATCAAAGAGGCAAATGACGGAAGTATATTTGAAAAATAAAATTTACTAAAACAATTTTTGTTTAATTGTTCACGAAAATAAAAGAGCATCCAACCAGCTAGTTGGTGCTCTTTTCAATATTAATCTTCGACGATGTATTTCTTCACAGCTTCAAACTGTCTTTGATTCACAACAGCTTCAACCTTACATCCAAGATTATTATACTCATCACTTTTGACAACAGCATTATTTTTCAACATATTTAAGACACTCATATCACTGAATGGAATAACTAATATCACTTCATGTAACTTAAATAACCTGCTTTCAATCTCATCAATTAAGTTTTCAATACCCTCTTGGGTCTTACACGAAATTGGAAAACCGTCAATATCATAAACTTCATCCCCAATAAGATCAATCTTGTTTAATGCATAAATCATTTCAACATCACTAGCACCAATACTTTTTAGAACCTGATTAGTAACTTCAACTTGATGATGATATTCTGGATTACTAACGTCAACTAAATGTACTAGTAAGTCAGCTTCTGTCACTTCTTCAAGAGTTGACTTAAAGGCATCTACTAAGTGGTGAGGTAGTTTGTGAACAAAACCAACAGTATCAGTTAATAAGAATTTCTGATTGTTCTTTGTATAAACTTTTCTCGTAGAAGTTTCTAGAGTTGCGAACAACATATCCTTTTCAAGCACTTTCTTTTCTTCGTTACTATCAACCATAACATTCATAAAGCTAGATTTACCAGCATTTGTATATCCTACTAAAGCTACAATTTTCTCATTGCTTCGTTTTCTTCTCGAAGTTTCTCTACTTCTTACAACATCACTTAATTCCTTCTTAAGCTTTGTAATCTGACTCTCGATTCTACGGCGATCTGTTTCTAATTTCTTTTCTCCAGGACCTCTAGAACCAATACCTCCTTGTTGTCTATTCAAAGATTTTGTTAATCCTATCAATCTTGGCAACATGTATTTTAATTGAGCAATCTCAACTTGCAACATTGCTTCTTTACTTTTTGCTCTTCTGGCAAAAATATCTAAAATCAAAATAGTTCGGTCGATTACCTTTACTTCTAATGCTTCTTCTAAATTTCTAATATGTGATGGCGATAACTCATCATTAAAGATAACTAATCCTACTTCATGTAAATCACATGCACTTTTTATCTCTGTCACTTTTCCACTTCCAATGTAATAGTTAGCTGTTGGACTTTTCAAGGACTGAGTAATATTTCCTACTGTTTCAATGTCACAAGCGTCAGCTAGTGACTTTAGTTCTTGCATTGAATCTTCAATATCAATCTCTAATTGATAATCAAGACCAACTAAAATTGCTTTTTGCATAATATCATCTCCCTATCAAAAAGTATACACTAGATTGATTGTAATTTATCAGTAAAATTGATCTTTTCCTATTAAAGTTTGTAAGAACTGTTAATTTAAAGGTTAAAAAATGTATTTCAATAAAAAAAGAGTCTATGACTCTTTCTTTCCTTGGATGTATGTAATTGTAATAATAACAAAGCCTCCAAAGACAAATGCTAAAAATGATGTCTCAAAAGTTATTAAATCGTAAACTACATTTGAATGTAAACTAATAACACTATTAGGAATCAAAACAACACTAGACATTAAGATGAGTCCCACAATAAAGCTTATAATCATTGGTCGATTCCTTTTGAGAAGACTATCAGTAGCTCTCGCACTAAGATATATTCCGATCAGGATTCCTGCTAGCATCACTGCCAACATAAATAATTTACTTGGTTCAAACAATATCACACTCTTTACATAGCCTGTGAAGATATAATACTGACCAATAATTAATAAAACCATTGATCCAGAAATTCCCGGAAATAACATCGTTGCTCCACTGATACAACCAACAATAAACAAAGTAAGAATATTCACAATATTTAATGCTGGGTATTCAAGTGATCTAAAATCTAAATCCTGTTTACCCGGATTTAATAACACCAATCCGGCAATCAGCATCATTCCCAGAATAACAAAACGTACATCTATCTTACCATCCTTTAACTCTTGTTGAATCAAAGTAGGTAAGCTTATCAGAATCAAACCAGCAAACCACCACATTGTTTGGTATTGAAAGTGTTCCAATGTAAAACCAAGGACATTGGCAAATCCAACTAGACCAACTGCTATTCCAATAAGTACTTGCGCAAGGAAGAAGATGTCTTCTTTTCTATTTTTATTTTCTTTTTTAAAAACATTAGTTACAGTTTCCATCATTTTGTCAAAAATACCTAATATTACCATCATGGTCCCACCACTAACTCCTGGTATTATATTAGCAACTCCAACCATGAAACCACCGAACATATTTTTTATCATATTTATCACCCAAAATTATTATACCAAATTGAAAGACAAAAAAAAGGCTATTAACCTTTTTTATACAAAGTATGTTAAATCACTTTTATCTAGGATTTCAAACTTCTCAAAATACTCGTCTTCTTTTGGAATCCACTCATTCTTAAACCTCGGAAATATCTTCTCTCCATTTCGATTCAATATCCTTTGATACTGCCTTTCTTTATCGATGCTTAAAAACACTCTTATATCGGCATAATCACCAAAATATGGATGTGATGAGTAACTTCCTTCGACTATTATTAAAGAACTGGAAACACTTATATCACTAGAAAAACTTTTGGACATGCAATCATACTTACGATATGTAAAATCCTTCGCTATATTTTCAATAATTTCATCTTTGAATCTTTCATAATCGATATTCCCGCCAACTTCTTTTAATCTAGCCTCTGTTCTTTGGTGTTCTTGTAAGTAAAAATCATCAGCATGAATAATATCGCAGTCATATACCTCAGATAACTTATTTGCCAGTGTTGATTTCCCACTTCCACTATTACCATCAATATTAATAACTAGCTTTTTATCTTGATTATCAATTTTCTCATAAAGGTCTGCGAACTCAAAGTACTCCTTTGAAACAACTCGATATCTTGGATTATACTTTTCTTTAAACTCATCTGAATGACTTATAGCCTTAATATCCTCCAGGTAATTTTCGACATATAATTGATCCTGCCCCATCAGTACAATCCCATTTAAAAACTCTCTCAACCCTTCTAAGTCTTCATCTATTCTTGCACTAACCATAAACATTCTTATTACTGTACTAACTTTAAAGCGGTAATTAGATTTACTCACAAAATGCATTCTATAGAAACGATCGCTTAGGTACTCAAACTCAATATGAATAAACCCATCAACAATCAATTCCGAACACTCACGTTCTAGTCGATTATATGCTTTTTCATAATCATCAACTAAATGAGCAGGTCCCATAAACCCTTGGTATATAGTTTTGATGTAGTCGTTCACTTTCGCAAAAGGATATCTATTCAAATAATTTTCATACGTCATATAACTACCTTCTTCCTTATTTATATAATACAAGATTTTCTCAAAAAAAAATATAGGAAGTCTCCTATATTTCTTTTATTCCTTTTTCTACTAAGAACCATAATAAGCAGATTATAAAGATTATTACCGAAATTACTATCACATACATCAACCCGAATAAGTCGATGATAAGACCTCCACTAAAGGCAGCAATTGGGTATGAAATACTACTCATAATTCCGATTACAGCAGTACTTCTTGCAAACATCTCTTTATCAAATGATTTAACAAAAAAAGTTTGCATCGGTACATTTAGTCCAGCATTTGCCATTCCCATAAGGGCCATTGCTACAATAAATGCTATATAAGTGTACATAAACGGATATATTTGCATATCCATAAGAGCTACAACAAATATCGCAATTAGGAAGAAGAACGAAGTCCATAACAGGTATTTTCTCAAGTTGTTATAGTATTTATCTGGTTGCTTCATATTTGATAAGAAAACCATCATTACAATCATCGCAACACTCATAACTACTTGTACATTTGATAGATAGAAAGCTTCTAACTTTAAAGTTACATTGAATAGGTACGGCAGCCCACTACTAAATAACAGCGCGAAAGGGAAATTTAAAAATACTGAAATTAGCATCATTCTAAAAATAACTTTCTTATTGTAAATGTATTTCCATCCCTCAACTATATCAATACATATCTGATCGAAGGTAATTTTACCTTCTACTTCTTCTTTTGATTTAACTCGAATAAATAACTCTGTGATTCCCGAGACAATATATGAGACCCCATTGATGATAAAGATTCCAAATACTCCTACAAAGGCATAAATAAATCCAGCAAGAGCCATTCCAATAATAGATTGCAATTGATTTTTAATTCCTAAATAGGAATTTGCCTGTTGAAGTTTATGTTCAGGAACCATGTACTTAACCAAGGTCTGGGTTGCTGGATCAAATAATGATCCAAATAAGACGATAAAGAATCCTGCGGCATAAAGCGTTAACAATATGACAGTTTGATCATCATACATATAAATTACATACGATGCACAAAGCATTAAGATTCCGCGAATAAAGTCGGTATAGTACATTATTTTTACTTTATCTAAGCGATCCACTATAGCTGCACCGAAGTTTGATAAAATCAATGATAATACAGCAGTAAATGCCAGATAAGTACCAGCCTGCAGACTAGATTGTGTAAGTCTTAGGATGTACCAGCTAATTCCAAAGCTATATATTTGATTACCGATTTGAGTAACCAACATCCCAAGAAAGTACAGTAAAAAGTTCTTATCTTTGAAGATGTTTACATCTTCTTGTGTGTTGTTTTCAATTGTGTTCTTCTCCATTTGTTTGCTCCTAAATAATTGTAATTTTGACAATCGTACCATCACTAGCTTTGATATCCACTAAATCAAAACTAGGACAACTGTTTAATTCCCTGAAAAAGGGCTTGACTACATCTTGTAGTTCCTTAATATTATACTTCTCTAATTTTTTTGATCTTACTGCGAATTGATTCGCAATCTTTAATGTTGTTGAACTTAAAGGTAGTGATGGTAAGTTAATATTAACTCCATCAGTTTTTATTCTGATTTTTATTCTTCTTGACCTAAACATCTTATCACTCCTTAATCAATGCTTACAGATCCTGCAATAGCTCTAACATTGATTCTTTCATTATCAACTTTACAATTTTCAAATGAAACATCACCGGCTGTCACAGTACCTTCACAACTTTTTAATTTACTATTTTCAATAGATAGTGAACCTGCATTTACTTTGACATTAACATTTTCAAGTTCCACATCTTGAAAACTGATATCTCCAGCAAATAAGTTTACTTTACAATCCCCTAAAAGTGAGTTTGTTACATCGACATCTCCTGCACGACAAGTTAATTCTAGAGATGAAGTTGTGACATTCTCAATATCTAAATCCCCTGCTCCTAATTTTGCTTCAATAGTTGACGCCTTAATACTCTTAATCTCGAAATCGCCAGCTTTAGCATTTATATTGAAGATATCAGCAGAAATACCTTCCACATCGACTTCCCCTGCCATAGAGGCTACATAAAATTCCTTATAATCAAGATTTGGCATCTCGATATGTATTGTAGTCTTTTCTGATGTTTTGAAATCAAAATTGAAGAATGGAAAAGCTTTTTTTATTCTATTTCCTGATATAGAGAAGGCCCCATCTTCAAACACGACATTGATATCTTCTTTTAATGAGTCATCATACTCAACTTGAATATCATTTCGATCGGTAGCTTTAATACTTAGATTAAAGCTACCTGTATCGATTGCTACTTTTTCAACATTGTCTAACACGAATACATCTTTCATATGTTCACCTATAAGTCGACCAGTATTTATTACTAGTTACCTTTCGTTGATTTAATTAGTTTTCTTGAAGTTCTATCCTCATCGATACCAAAACCATTTCCACAGGCACCGAAACTTGAGTCTATTACAAAACGCTTAACTTCGTTATAAAAATTCATTTCTCTCATAATTATTCACCTAATCTATAATTATACGTACAACGTCACCATCAGCTGAGTCTACGCTAACTATTTCTCCTTCCAGATCTTCATCGATCATTTTTATAATTGCATCAATATCAATTCCGTAGCTATTCATATCTACACCACCGATATTTACTTTTGAACTCTTTGTTGCGTTTAATGCTCCTTTAGCAAGAGCAATTGGAATATTAACTCTTACCTTGTCACCGTCTGAACTATCTACGATAACTCTAAACATTTTCTTTGAGTAATCCTTTTTTGGCTTTACAACAATTTCTTCTCTTTTTTCATCGACACTTACTGTTGCATCTCCACTATCCATCTTATCTAAAATCTTTGTAGCCTCATCAGCAGTGATTTTCCCCTCTGCTAACATGTTTAAAATTTCCATACGTTTTACATCTCTCTTTTTACCGAACATTATTTGCTCCTCCTATTCCTCTAATAATTTATAGCCTTCTTCAGGGCTTATTTCTTTAGCTTCAATCTTTTGTAAGATTTGAGCTTTACTTAACTTTTTTGTTGTATCAGTATCCTCTACTGTTTCATAACCTAATGAAGTAATTACATCATTAAGCATCTTTTTAGCAGTAGGATATGAAACACCAAGTTCGCTTTGTAATTGTTTCATGTTTCCTGCATTCTTAACAAATACTTCTACGAATTTCAACTCATCTTCTTTTAAGTATGAAAACTTACTTAAATGGAAATGACCCGATAATTCTGTTCCACATTTTGAACATCCTAATTTTGTTACTTTTAATTTATTGTCACAAATTGGACAATAACCAATTACCTGATTTTTCATTTTCCTTCTCCTTTTTTCTTATTTATTCCTCTTACACTTACGATATTACATCTCTTTAATAATAAAGTCAACCCCAAAATGAATATTTTTTATTTTGAGTTGAATATTATTAAGTTATGCTTTAACATTTTTAATATCACTTAAATATTATTAAGTTTCTTGTTGTTTTAACTTAATTTTCCTTAATTCAAACTACATTTTCTTAAAATAGAGCTAAATTTAACAAAAATTGAAGATAATTATAATTTATACACCTGTTTATTGTGTATCACACAATTAGTTTAACTCACTCTTTCAGGAAAAGCAAGACTTTATTGTGCAAAACACAATAAAGTTATAAATAAAAAAAGTAAAGGACTAAACCTTTACTTTACTGGTTCTATAATTTCTGGTGTGGGTGGACTCCCACACTTTTTTAGTTAAATCAAAAAAGACATATGTTTCAATCCATGTTATCATTTAAACGACGAAGAATAAACAAGAAAGGAATTTTACATATGTCCATATCAAAGAATTACTAAATATTAAAGACAATAATATCTTTTTTGAAGACGAATGTGTCTCCACACAATATTATAAAGGTTCAAATTATAAAATTGTAACAGGAAAGTTGAGTTACACTCATGATTTTTGTCCAGTTTGTGGTGTTGTAAAAGATGAACTTATCATTAAACATGGGTTCAAACCATCCATGATTAAACTGCCTTCTGTTTCAGGATATAAGACAGTATTAAAGCTATTTAAGCAAAGATGGAAGTGTAATCATTGCTCATCGACTTTTTCTTGTGAAACTGAACTAGTAAAGAAGAATTGCTTCATCTCAAACTTAACACGACAGGCTATAGCAAGAGACTTGACCGAAATAGTATCAGAGAAATCTATAGCTATGAGAAACAATGTAAGTCATACGACGGTATCTAACATCATCTATTCACACTTTGATAATAAAAAACTCTACAAACATCATCTCCCAAAAGTACTTTGCTTTGATGAGTTTAAATCAGTAAAAAAATGCAAGGGTAACATGAGCTTTCTTATGGTTGATTTCCATGAACGAAAACCTATTGATATTGTTGAAGACCGTAGGTTATATAGCCTTGAAAACTATTTCAGCTATTATACTCCTGAAGCAAGAAGTATGGTTCAGTTCATTGTTATTGATATGTATGACCCATATATATCATTAATCAATAAAATGTTTCCTAACGCTAAAATCGTGATTGATAAGTTCCATATCGTCAACCTTATCAGTAGATCACTTAACAAGACTAGAATTAGTATCATGAATGACAACAAAAAGAACTATAGAAAATTAAAGCGATACTGGAGGTTACCTCTAAAATATAGAGGAGATCCCAATCACACAAAGTAAAGAAAATTCACACGTTTTAAAGAGTTCAAAACTGAAGAACAAGTAACTGATCATCTCATAAACTCTAATCAGGAACTAAAAGAAACTTACTGGATTTATCAAAAACTATTATCTTCAATTAAGAATATGGATGTTGATAGTTTCAAGAAAATAATTCATCAGAATCACGACGGAACATCAAAATACATGCAAACATCACTGTCTTCTCTTAAATTTTATGAGGACTATATTGTAAATGCATTGGAGACTAACTATACTAATGGTGTAATCGAGGGAATAAACAACAAGATTAAAGTTATTAAAAGAGTTTCATTTGGATATAGAAGTTACTTTAAGTTCAAGAGAAGAATATTGATCTGCTTCAACTTAATCAAAACAAAAAAGAGATTAGATTTTTCAATCTAACCTCTCATTTATAGCGTTTAAAATCTCATGGATAATCACTCACCCACACTAGATTTTAAAGAGCCAAAAAAAACCACCTTACTTTGTTTTGTGAAGTGGTCTTTCTGATCATTTTTATTCTTCGTTATCTATTATTAAATCTACCGTACCTCGTTCAAGATCAATAGTTTTTATCTCAAAACTTTCATCACCATCACCAACAATTATTCGAAAATCGTCAAGAACATAATAATGTGGAAACTCAGTTTCATGCTTTTCTTCTAAGAACAACGGTTCCTCAATATTTTCATCAAAATACACCCATTCTCCTTTAGCATTGTGAGATAAAAAGCCGTTTCTGAACTCTCTAAATGTAGAAAAATAGTTTACTCGTTCATACTCCAAGGTAACCTCTTCCCCACTTAATACCTCAACCTTATATAAATCACTTTGCTTATTATAACTATAAATAAGAGTACTATCACCATTTATTCCAAAATCAAGTATATTTACACCTTCTTGAGGTTCATAACACACCTCTAGATTATGAGTGTTACTTGTCATTGATAGCAAATGACTATTATCACTCTCATCAAAAGCAAGAAAATACAATTTACCATTTATGAATTGAGCTGTTTGCTGATAATAGATATGATATTTCTCTCCTGAATCTTCCAAAACTGTATCTGTTATCGTATTAAACTCATGTTCGGTTGAGATAAATAGAATAATTGGTGTAAACTCACCAAAGATACGATCACTACCCAAGAGATAAATCTCACCGTTGTCTCGATACAAGTATGGTGTATCAAATGGTGACTCAGTCCAGGATGAATACAAAATTTCTTTTTCCCCCAGACTAGGATCAAGGCGAATGAACCTCCAATGAACTAAAAAATCATCATCTTTTTTTGTGAAAAGAGCATCAATGTAATATACAATATCACCAACGATTTTTGCATCTATAATGGAACGATCATAACTTGAAATTACTTGTGTCCCTTCATTAGCCTTCATATCGTATATGAACAATGAAGGAGTTGGGGTAGTCCAAGAAGCTTCTCTGATATCCGCATAAACTACTATCATTTTGTGTTCATCAAATGAACGGATTGTCGGACTGATATCAGAATCACTTTTATTGCTTTCGATAAATTCCTTAAACTTTGTAAAATCAAAATCTTCCATCTCATATAAAACTGGCTCATCACCATTGTCACAAGAGTACAAAAAACTGATAGAACATAACACTAAAACAGATAGCAAAAACATTCTTAAAAACTTTGTCATATTTTCTCCTTTTCACAGACTAATATTACCAAATCAATGGACGACCTTTAATTGCACCGTAAACACTATCTAAAGTCTCGTAGTAGTTACCCAAAACTGATCCTCTTCCATAGTCAATATACCACGAGTCTGTTATCCTTAGCTCAGTCAACCCAGAGTTGTACTCAACCATCCCACTTCCTGTAACGTAGTGATAAATTTCTCTTTCAGTATCATTATACTTATAAAGTTCATGGGCTCTAACACTGTATACAACTGGAAATCCTTTAAGCTTAAAACTCCAATCAAGATATCCTTTAAAATCTGATTTCGTTTCAGTGTCGATATAGTATGAGGCAAAACTATTTTGATTTTGATAGTTGTTCAACTCATCCCTAAGTTTGTAGTTCCATGTAAAACCCTCAATATCCGTATTCATATTTGTAGCATAAAACTCTTGTGATTCTGTTACTACTCCCATTGCACCCAACACTGTTTTAACAGCAGCAGGTCCGCAATAATAAAATTTCTCCTGTCTATTTACCACAACAGGTACAAGATATTCAATATAATCTTGTCCAATTTCTTGGTGAACTTCTCTCAAAGTAACAGCGTTTAGCAAATCAATTTTGTCTTTTAAATAAGTTTCTTCTTTCTCAGCTATTCTCTGTTCCTCTAATTTCAAGTCTTTCTTGCTTTCATACTTTCTAATAGATGGATCTCCACTTTCCTCTGAAGGTGGTAAAGCAAATACAGAGGGTGAACTTAAAAACGCCTCAATAATTACTAATGATAAAACAACAACTGTAATAAATTTCTTCATACTTTTTTCCTTTTTTTGAACTGTTTAATAATGTTATTTTGAATATATTGTTAGAA
>PPCM01001215.1_pt1 | contig 12639 bp, 7 predicted proteins | sample 1555541 | NCBI WGS metagenome assembly PPCM01 (sample SAMN05284479, study PRJNA326546) | Marine sediment metagenome, whole genome shotgun sequencing project. | isolation source: marine sediment | place: Germany: Wadden Sea | collected 2012-09-05 | reverse complement strand
GACTTGCTCAACCCCCAGGGATGCGGGGTTGAGATGGGATGTCACAGGACATCCATGGTAGCCCCAATGGCTACTCGTTTCTAGTTGTGTCGATGTTACCATACGCACTGTGGAGCATGTTCTCGGCAGCCATCACATCGCGGTGGAACGTCATCCCGCAGGCCCCGTATTTCTTGTACTTGGACCGTCTCTGCGCCTGAGTCTGACGGAGACGTGTGCCGCACCAGGAGCATGTTTGGGATGTGTACATCTCGCTGGTATCAATCACTGTGCAGTCCACGTTGAAAGGCTTCAACAGCAGAAAACACAACCAAACATGCATTCGAGTGATATGGCGGGATTCAAGGGGCTGTCAACGGCATTTACCAGCGACAAAGATAAGTGTAGGGTTGGTAGACGCCACATTCTAACTTCAGCGTCTCGAATGCAAGATCCGAACAGCTTGATGAACCCAACACAATCAGAATACGGACTGCTGAGACTGATCTTATCTCACACCGCGTCAATCCCCGGCCCTGTCGCTTCATTATGACATGGGGGTGACCTCCGCGTGCTTGGGTTGGGTCCCACCCCTCAACCTGAGTCATTGAAATGCGTCAGGACAGTATCGACGCGTTAATGCCACTCAGAGTCTGACATCGGCCCCGTCAAGCTGCTCGGAATATTAACCTCACCCAGTTCGTATGGAACGCTAGGGGACGAGTTCTTTGGTTCACATCAGCCTCGGTCCACGACAGCCCCTGTTCCTTTGGTCGATATGACAGAAAATGACGGCGCTGACTCCTGTGTTGCCGACAAACGCAGCTACAGACCGCACCCAGGAGATAGGTATTCATAAACTCATAACTTTACTGAAGAGAAACAACAAAACAAACGACATGAGGTTTCAGGTCACCGACTTGTACACACACATCGACGCCAGCCGCTCGGCTGACTTGGGCAGCAGCATTGACCGTTGCTGGTCGTTATACTGCACCCACCCCGTCGCGGTGTTAATATACACTATATAATGACCCCTCACCTGGTCACCCTGATGGCAGACGACCGCATGCAGCTGGTACCCCGGCCGTATCACCTCGTCTTCATCGGCCATCGGTTCGTCGGGCGTCTCTATGAAGTCGTCGATCGTCCAATGCTCAGTGAGGTCGCCTCTGACCTTGGTGGGCTGCACCTTGCGGAGGTGAGCGAGGGAGTCGGCCCAGTTCTCGGACCCGGTGTGTGGCACGGGCTCAAGGCCGTCTGCGAATGTTATAAACTCGTCAATGTCGATTGAGGTGGTGTCTTTGCCGGTGAACCCCATGCGGGAGATGTGAACGATGAGCACAGGCGGGAGACCTACAAACCCGCGCCGAATCTCCGTCTGTTTGGATCTGCAGTGGTCACATCGAGCTGCCACAGGCTCGGGGATCATTAAATCACCGATTAGCCCGCTGACTGAATACCCAGACTTCGGTACCACCGTTACCGACAGCTCATTGCATGGGAGACGATTGGCCGACCCGCACCGTGGACAGACCCGCAGCACCTCCCAAGGCACCCTAAACATCGCGCACACGGGGCAATTGGCGTGTGGGTGGGGGTCGGCCGGGATGTTGGCGTCCCTCGCATGGGCATCGTCGACCTCGACATCGGTAGCAGTGTGGTGGTGCAGCTGGTGCAGCATGGCGATGAGGAACTCGTGGGCGTCTTGCTGTCTGCCGGGCTTCCACTGTTGATTGTCGTAGATTTCGTTGAGGGTGGTTAGGATTCTGATAGGACTATCTAGATCGTCGCCGCGAACCGTTGCCAATGACCTGACCGCCAACCTGATGAGCTCAGCAGCCAGGGAGCCCTGAGCCGAGTTGGGGATTGCCGTTGGCATTGCGCGATGCAGCGCTGCGATGAATGGTGGCAAGCTAATCAGTATCTGGAGCATGGACGAGGCATAACAAGTGTTGCCCAGGTTGATCAGGCCGAGTCCGGGGGCCCGAGCATCACCACTGAGCATGTACGCGCTCTTTCTGCTGATGTTTGGTACGATTGGGGACTGTGACGGAGGCAGATGAAGCGGTATAGGCGATGGGGATGGGGATGTCGATCGCTGGGGCGATTCAAGCAGGCAGGTTCCACCAGGGGCCAAGGGATGCCGCGTGATGGGGTCTATAGCGGCTTGTTCTAGCGTGAAGACTCCCTTCAACCTTTCAGGTAGCTGAATCCATCGCGGCCTGGTGGATACTACGTTACGGAAGAACCTTTGAAGTTCTACCTGAACGGTATCGCACTCGTTATTGGAACATTCGATACTAATAACATACGAGAGGCCAGAGCAGCTCACGGTGGTCTCGACAGCTGCGCGGCGGCGACGGACCATTGGCGGCCGCGACGGATGGTAAGGTGAGTCATCACCCAGGCAAAGAAGAAGTGGCTGGTCTGCCTCCAAAAGGAGCGCCGGACCATATCCGATCTCCTCAGTCTTGTCCATGCTTGTGTGCGACATTTGAACCGGAACTGTAGTCAAAAGGCCATCAAATTCCTCGCGTATTCCTGCATTTTGAATTTCAAAGTGTGCAAGCCGTTGCAGTAACATGTAGATATACTATAGTAGCGGGATAATCTTTCAAACGGAAAACCAAGATGCAAGATTTTTGACAGAAATCGCTACTTCACATCGCGTATTATAAAATTTGAATCCTGTGCGTGCCACAGGTACATGCACTGGAGACGTACATTAGATGTGCACTGCACTGGTAGGTCCAATTCGACATCTTCAAAAAATCACGAAAGCCATCATTAACACCGAATGGTTAACCTGCCCTTTACACCCAACGTCATCCAGTACGTGGGTGTTTGCGGCATTCACCCGGAAGGAACGCTCCTGTTTCCTAACCGTCGCAGTTTGTTTCACTTTGTTTTCCACTCATTTAGCCGATGATAAGTTCAAACGCGTGGTAGCCGGTAGTGTATACCTTAGATATCCCGAGAAGGACCAGAAGAAGATGGAGTTCCCAGGCGCGTGCCCGCTGTTCACCTTCCCTCGTGGTATTGAGCTGTCATTCGCCCGTCTTTCTGCCCAGAACCACCAATACGTCATCACAGAGGTCTCTGGTGCCCGCCTGTACGGCTACTGCCGCACCATCTACCTCCCCGCCCCCGCGGAGGCTGTCGAGCGCCTCCGTTCCCGCGTGGACGCGGCCATGCGCGACACGCTGGACTCTCACAGCACTGGCCTGTACCTTCCCTTCGCTATCACCATCCTCTCGTACTTCCCGTTCCACACCAAGTTCAAACACCTCCTGACCAGCCTGTGTGGCACGATCGACACCGTCCCCGAGCTGCAGGCCCGTTGCCGCTCCATCAGCCAGCTGTTCATGGTTCCCATGGTCGGGCCGGGCGAGGAGATCTCCTTCACAGCCGACATGCTGCGTGCTGCCGACATCCCACTGACCCGGGACGTCTCCCTGACGTTCGCGGTGCCCCCTATGGCTGATCTCCCCATTTGCGACACAACCCTCAGCGCTCTGTGTTCCGCACTCGAGCCTCGCCTTGTTGTCGACCTCCTGAACATGCTCGTCATGGAACGGAAGATCGTAGTCGTTGCCTCCTCACCCGAGCAGCTAGTCCTCGCCCTCGAGGAGCTCCTGGCCCTCCTCCACCCCATGGAGTGGCCATACATCTACATCCCTCTCTTACCGATCACGTTGACGGACGTGCTGTACGCCCCCATGCCGTTCATCGTCGGTGTGATCCGTAACGCGCTCCCCCTCGTCGAGATCCCGCCCGATGCCGTCTCAGTCGACCTCGATGAACACACTGTCATACCCCCATCCCCAGAAGCCCTCACAGACGACGAGGTCCGTCGCTCAGGCCTTCCCACGCGCCATTACCTCCGTCTCTGTAAGGCCTTTAAGGTTCATGCCAACGTGTTCCACCCACTCAACCCCAACGTGCCTGACAAGACCCCCACAAGAGTTACCATCGACGGAAACGTGTTCGACGGCCCGACGCTGGAGAGCCTGTACGATTCAGACTTCGAGAGGTCCGACGACGAGGACGAGGCCGAGGAGCAGGCCGGGCCCGCGTTCGGATACATGCTGCCCTCGATCGACACAGAGCAGGTCCGCTGGGCTACATTGGGCGTGTTCAGCTCATTGCTTGAGAAGTTCTGGCAGTTCGTCCAGTTCAGCGGTGACGCGGCCCAGATCTTCGACAACGAGGGCTTCCTCGGCTCCGCTAAGGTCGACACTGGGTCGTTCCTATCCGGGTTTGTTCAGACACAAATCTTCCAGTGCTTTATACAATCTAGGATCGCACAGCAGGTGTCAGTCAAGGACGCGTTCGAGACCACGCTATTCACGAACCTGGTCCGGCGTCAAGCCATCCGGGATAAGCTCGCTGACCAGCCCATCTCCGGCCAACTATACAAACAAGGCCGGCGCGTCAGATCTTGGAGACTTCGAAACTTCACACTCGAAAAATGCACGTTGATATACTACAAACCCGACAATGGCGACGGCCCCGGCCTCGAGAAGGGCAGCCTTGACCTCGTCCCCGGCCGATCCCGCGTGTTCATCCCGCCCCTGGACGCCGGCACACCCACCCGATTCCACTTTACAGTTGAAGTCGAGGCGACGCGGGTGCTCCGTTTATGTGCGTCATCGGGCCAAGAGCGGCGGCGGTGGATCCGGGCCCTCCATTCCCGAGTTGGGGAACTTGACGCCGTGCTCTTCACCACAGATACGGGATCATCGGGGGCCGGCCCGTCAGCCCAAGCGGTGAAGTCGATCAGTAGGGCCCATAAGGAAAAGCTCAAGAGGCTGAATACGTTCGCCGACGAGCTGGTGGTGGGAAAGATGGCCGCGTACCGCACGTCAGACAACGTGTCGTTCGGGTTCGAGCAGCTTGACGACGAATGAGCGGGCTGTTAATCTTCGTAAATGTGCACAGACGAGCTTTATGTGCTGAACCTGTCATAAATCGACTCTAAATCGAAGATGAAAGAAGAGAGATCGCTGGAGAACGCAGCAGTTTCGGGGGTTTGGGGTCAGATAGTATGCCTAACAATGTAATCGTTGTAGATTCTAGTGATGCTTCTCAACTACCGTCGATTTTACGTGGTGGAAGGTCACCACCTGTCACTTTTTATCAGTATCTGGAGACCAATCGATTTACCTTCTTTAATGAGTTCCAAGAAGTGCTGAAACAGTACTGGTTGGTTCCTGGGCAGAATATTTCGTCTCTTCCTCCGTCAGAACCACATGATTTGGACACTTTTTTTCGTCTCCTGTCCAAACGCAGCGGCTCCGGCGTGCTGCGTACCATCATCAAAAACCAACGCGCAGACTGCATCGCGTGGCTCACACATCCAGCCCTCCAGCACGTTAACGTCACCTCCCCCTCCATCTTCCTCTCAGCCGTCGCCCATCATTCACTATACATCAACACCGAGCCGGGCCGCTTCCTCCTGTTGTGTGGCGTCCCACCCCACATGCCGCCATATAAACCGCCGAGCGGCGACCCGAAGACGGTAAACATGATGTTCACGCCCCTCCGCTTCACCCGACCCCTGCCCACCCACGACAGATGGCGGGTGTTCGCCACAGGGTCCGTCTGGGGCGACGTACACGCCTTCACACGAGCGGTGCCCCACCCCGCCATGCGGCCCATGATGCAGTGCGCGTTCTCTTTGGTTAATGAGCCTCGAAAGATGGCTCGTTTATCTCGTGGGTTGGCAGCAGCCATCGCGCATGTCCCAACTTTCCCAGTGTGTGGCATTCAGAGCCGAGTCCCGCGCCTACTATCCAACTGTGTCGTCACCCATTGCGTGCTGAAGTTATTCCCACCCACCGCCCTTGGTCGAGGTAATGTGCCGATAATTAAAGAATACTGCAGAGCCCTCACCACTAGCGGGTCCCGCCATGCCCAGCCGCCGCTGAGTGAGTGGGTCAACCGCCTCAAGCTGTCGACCATCGCCGGCGCCCCTCGCCCTCTCGTCGGTGCCGCACATGCCCAGTACCACCAGGCAGCCCATCGTCTGCTCCAATTTATCATCGAGCACGCCTTTGTGGCGGCAATACGAGCGTCAACGTACGTCACTGACTGCGGTGTCCCTGGCCAGCTGGTGTTCGCACCCATAGAGGTTTGGACACCCCAGGAGCGATCAGCCACAGAAACGCTCATAAACAAGGGCCACTTTGTCACCGACCGAAGCCCCGCCCCCGCCCCGCCGTCCCTCAAGCTCCGGCTCCTTCCCCGCACCGACGGCCGCCTGCGCCCTATTATAAACATGTCGGGTCGACCTGGGGCGCGGTCCATCAACGGCCGCCTCCAGCCCCTGCACCAGTACCTGACTAACATGGCCGCCGCCGACCCCACCCTGTTCGGTGCCGGGGTGCCCGGGCTAGCCGACGCCCAGCGGCGTCTCCATCGGTTCACCCCCAATGGGTCTGGTTTATACCTTGTTGCCTGCGATGTGGCCCGTGCCTTCGACTCCATGAGTCTGGGACGAGTTACAGAGCTCGTTGCCGGCATTGTCAACAAGGGCCCAGCGGGATTGTATCTCGACCGCCAACTCAAGCAGTCGCCTGCCGGAGTTAGGATCCGACTCCGAGGGAATGCTGCACCCAGTCAGCTGGGGTGGGTGTCGATACCAACCACCACCAAAGACGCCCCCGCGGCAGCGATGCTGTTGGCAGAGCTGGCTCAGCCGATCGCCACCGTCATTGGCCGAGTTCGGCCGTGTGGCATCCCGCAGGGCAGCGCCGTGAGCACAGACCTCTGCAACCTGTACCTGGGGTCATTAGAGCAGGTCCATTTAGCAGCGTTGAACGATGTCGGGTCGCTGTTCATCCGACTGGTTGATGATTGGCTCCTCGTCACGCCAAAGAAACACTTGGCCGAATGGTTTGCACGCCGGGCGGGGCTTGGATTCCCGGATTATGGAGTCACCGTGGGGGCCGAGAAGATGCAGGTTGCAGGACCGGGCGAGGCTGTCACTTGGTGCGGCCTGACGATCCAGTCACACTCAGACATTTCTGGGTTGTCTGTCCGCCGGGCAGCACGTGCTTTCTCGGGCGCGAGAGCTACATTCACAGTGCAGGCGGCGCTACAGCGGGCAGTACGGCACGCCGCTCTGCATGCGACACCACTCCTGGCAAGTGAGGAGGATGCTGTGCCTGGCCTTGTCGCAGAGTGTTTTGATTATTGTCTGTACGTCGCATGCCGGGCTAGGTGCCGACCTACACCCCCTACCATTGCTAAGATGCTACGGGCGGTTGCTGCGGCGGTTTCTGTCCGAGTAGGGTGGACTCGGACTGACGTATGGCGCGTGGGGCTGACCATCAGTCAAGCTTGGGGTGTGACGGCTGCTGGACTAACTATCGAGAGAATAACACGGCCCATGTTGTGTGACTAGGTTGGCGGTTCCAGCAAGGCAAGCTCCGACTATTTCCGAGACGACCTACTTTTCTTTAGCATGACAAGCCATAATCAGAATCCCTCGAGACTCGGACTTTCGGTTGAGGTGTAGATGTGTTACTGGTGTCGTGGTTACTACCGCGGTGAAAGTCATACCTGCGCCTGCCAGCCTCATATCATCCTTCTCCCAATCTGGTTAAAACCAAAATCATAAATCGAACAAAGCGTGATTCGCTGACTGGAGTATAGGCAATGCAGACCTCTCTGAGCATCAACATCCCCGAAGGAATCCGTATTGAGACCGGCAAGCGTGTCGTCCGTGTCGCTGGTATGTAGTTTTCCCATTGTGGGGGGCAGGATGAAGTCTATTTTTCTTCAATACCGCCAATACCCACAATTACCCTTATATTCTTACTCAGGTGAGCGTGGCCACCTCGTCCGCTCCTTCAAGCACGCCAACGTCGAGCTTAAGGTCAAGAAGGATGTCGTTGAGATCACCTCCTACTTCAAGGGTGCCAACCAGGCTGCTCTCATCCGTACCGTCGGTTCCCACATCGAGAACATGATGACTGGTGTGAGCAAGGGCTACCGCTACAAGGTCCGTGCCGCTGCCGCTCATTTCAACATCGTTTCCACCATCAACGAGGCCGAGAACACCGTCGAGCTTCGCCATTTCCTCGGTGAGAAGATGGTCCGTCGCGTCGCTCTTGCTGAGGGTGTCACCTGCACCCGTGACGACAACTCCAAGGATGGTCTCGTTCTTGAGGGCAACTGCATCGAGGCTGTCTCCCAGACTGCCGCTTCCCTTCAGCAGTCCACCCGTGTGCGCAATAAGGACCTCAGGAAGTTCCTCGATGGCTGCTATTGCAGTGAGAAGGGCCCCATCGTGCACGAGGAGTAAGTAAATGCTTCGACCCAAGCGAAACTTTAGCGTTATAAAGTTGGCTTATATTTATACGACACCAACAACCATAGCATGCGACCACCTCGGCTAGGCTTCGCACCGCAGCCATGAGCTGTTCTAGTTTACATTCTACGTAAGGAGCTCCTTAGTGTGATGCCGCATGAACTCGAGTAGCGGGAGCCATCCCCCGCCACCGGCTACAGACAGCACGCCGCTCATCACCCGAAGCTGCACCCGCTTTGTGCCCAGTTGCCACCGATCGCCTTCCAAGAAGCGTGCCTTGACAACGAAACCATTATCCTTGAGTCGAGCCAGGAGTTGCGTCACAGCAAGGTCCGTCTCTTGATCTGGCAGCTCCTTGGCGGCCCCCGCTGCCGCTCGCCTCTGCGTGACGGCCGACACGACTGGTCTGTACCTGCCAAACATCGCTGGGGCCGCATCACCGCACACCGAGCCCAACCCCTGCATTAGACACTGCGATTCAGCCTGGATACACGCGGCGATCTGCTGCATGGCCTCCATCTCGCGACGGGCACCACCTACAGCGTCGTCGACAAGGTGGAGCTGGCCACGAGCCTCTGCAGCGTGTTGCTGCGCGTGCTCCGTTGCCACCGCCGCCGCTGACAGCTGAGCCTCGTAGTGCCGCCTTAGTTCGCCGAGCTGGACGTCGAATCCGGCCCTAATGGATGCCAGGGACCTCTCATGAGCTGCCTTGATGTCGTCAAGAAGGATCTCGTGGGCTGTGTCGGCCGCAGCACGGGCCTGACGTTCATGCTGCAGCTGCGCGGTCGCCGCGGCCACCACGGATGCGAGGCCCTGCAGGTCCCCCTTGGCTGCCTCAACTTGAGTCTTCGTGAGTTGCCTCGCGGCGCCTTCGTCAAAGAGCGCGTCAATAGCGGATGACACCTGGGCGTGCTCCTTAGCAATGTCCACAACGAGCCTCCTGTCCGCCTCAACAGCCTTGGTCTCAGCCTTGCGGATCTCCTCGTGTGCTGCCTTCTCGAGTGCGACAATTTCCACTGCCCCAGCCCCCTGAGCGCTCGCCACAGTAAGTGACGCCATGTCGCGCTGCACCGCCTCGTATTCTGCCTGTAGACGGGTCAGTCTGTCGCCCTCCTCGTTTACCCGGGCCTGATCGGACTCGAGCTCAGTGATGCGAGTGTGGCACTCAGACAAATCGTGCTCCAGCACCGCAATATGTTCGTCCCGAGCAGTAATAGTCGCCTGTAGCGCACGCATCTCCGCTGGGCCGCTCGGAATCTCGTCCATTTCGTCCATCGCCGTCTGCATCTCGTCAATCACACGCGAAAGATGGAGTCGGTCAGCCTGTAACGATGCCAGATCCTCAAGAAGTGTCTCATTTTGTGTTGTGCAGGCTTCTAACTCGTCCCGGGCTTCCTTCAGCTCTTGGGCCGCGTTGCTCTCCATCGTTGGCCACAAGAATTTTTCCTTCGTACTGTTTAGTGTTGTCTGAGGGTTAGACGCGACGCAGCGTGACTAGCCCATGCTGTTGTTCGACTCATCACCCCGAGCTGTTTGCTGCGATGTGTCCTTCGTGGGGCCCTTAGGTAGACCAGTGTCAAGACCAGGAGCAGAAGGCGAAATGGTCAACAACCCCCATCTACCGCCCCACGATGAGTGTGGGTGATTAAGGGCAGTTTAGCTGACATAAGAACGGCTGATTGTTTCGGTCGCGAACAGCCAAGATCCGGACTTGGTACGGTATACAGGATTTGTAAGTATGAAAATCTTGCCTAGATGCGATGTATGCACTGTTTAACAGCTAAATACGGTCTCTTTTCTTTCGGGACATCGCAGCACCTGAGATTTTTTCTTTTATAACCTCACACAGAAAGAATGAAGCTCTGTCTGGCAGCGTTGCTATGTACAGTGCTGCTGATCGGCAGTTCGCTTCAGGTGACCGATATCAACCCGCGTTTCATCGTATGGGCTGAGGAGGAAGCCTACGATTTTTTCCTCAATTGTCAACAGGACAACCAGCTGGTTAACGGCAAGCCTGCCAAGATCACGTGCTACTTCTTTGGCCACTGCCTGCAGAAGCAACCCGGTGCCCCCCACACTCTGACGACTGACTTCGGTACTTCGATTTCGATGAACGAGAGGGTCGTTGGCAAGGACGAAGAGGGTGACGACGTGAAGATCTACTGGGCCGGCTTTAACGTCGCCAACAACAACGCCCCCATCTACTCGTACTTCAACTCTGTTGTGAAGGTCGTGGATGCCGCTGGCCGCACCATCCGTGACCATCATGAGGACATTGTGATGTCGATGGACCACCGCACCGTCACGTTCCAGGAGGAGGCCCAGCAGGTGTACGTCATGGGCGACAACTCCGCCAATCAGCTGGACACCTCCGGCACAGCCAAGGCCCAGGTGGACACCCCCACGCTCCTCACTCTCCCCGTCACCACTGGTATCCGCCAGATCGCATCGTGCGACTCAACCTTCCTCGTGACGGACACGGGCGACGTCTGGTCCATGGGTGGCACCCTGTTCCCTGGCCATACTGGTGACACGCACGGGTGGACCAAACTCGATACACTGGACGTCCGCGTGTCGTCCGCCAGCTGTGGCGACAAGCACGCCGTGTTCTACGGCTTCGACCCCGTCAGCTACGCCAACACGGTACTCGTCACCGGCAAGGGCCCCGCCACAGGCCTCATTGCCCCCGCCCAGAACCCGTACGCCCTCCAGAAGATCAACGGCTTCGTCGACGACATCCTCGAGGTCCAGACCGGCATGGAGGCCACCTACCTTCTGTCTGACGGGTCCGTGTACAGCGCCGGCCTCAACCAGTATGGTGAGCTCGGTCTCGGCAACATGGACTCCACTGATACGTTCACCAAGATCACCATGCCCGCCGGGTTCGGCGTCGTCCACAAGATGGCGCGCGTCTCAGGCCAGTCCATGTTCGTTATCAACGGGGACGGGCACGTCGCCGCGTTCGGCAGGAACCACATGGGTCAGCTCGGTCTCAACAGTAACAACAAGGTCGAGAGCGCCCCCCTCGTCGTCGTGGGCGCCCTCACCAACCTCCAGGTTACCGATATTGTCGCGGGCGTCGACTTCGCCATCCTTGTTACCTCTACCGGCCTTCTCTACGGTGCCGGCGAGGAGGCGCACCTTGCCATCAACGCCAAGACGGGAGAGATGGCTCAATTCGTACAATGCACCGCCTTCCCCCACGACGCTTATGAGATCGGCGACATGACGGTCGGGGATCACGTCCTTGCCGCCGGTACAGAACACGTGGCCGTCGCCGTCAAACACAAGACTTCCCTCGTCACTGGTGTCCTCGTTTGGGGCAACAACGACGCGGGTCAGCTCGGCCTCGGGTCCGACGAGCAGTTCGTCCTGGCCCCCGCCCTTCTCCCCTTGCCAGCCCATAACGACTACGCCAGGGTCCACGCGGGACCCAAGATGACGGCCGTCTACGAGGTCACTGACGAGCGCGACGCCGCCTTCGTCGAGCTGTACGCCAACGGTATGGTCCAGGTGGCCACCACCCACGGGTCCGTCGGTATGACGGAGGTGCACTCCATCGCTGCCGACGACGCCGCGCCCATCGGCCACCCCGTCCACTCGGCCGAAATCAACAGGGACATGGGCATCTACTACATGTGGTCGGACCACGTCTACCCCATCCCCTCGGGTCGCTACTCCTACACCCTCATGAACCTCGGGCGTCAGGTCGAGTTTACCTTCACACTGCCGACCTCGGTCACCGTCAAGCCCACCGTGTCGGGTGACGTCACCTGGGATTGGGAGGGCGCCGATAACTCCTGGACCGCCGGGTTCACGCTCGCTAGTGGCTCCATTAACCCTCTCATCACACAGGTCGACGTCGACTGCTTTGGCCTCGCCGCCACCAAGTTTGATCTCCACCGCCTGACCTTCTCGAGCCAGCAGTGGTACGTCACCATGCGCGCCATGACCCACATCGGGCGCCAGACGGACCCCCTGCTGCCCTACTACTCCCAGTGCACCCTCAAGGTCGACGGCGTCCAGCTCTATCAGGGGCCCCTCGGTCAGCCCCTCCCGATAGACCTGACAAAGTCCTACCTTCACATCGAGCACATCGCCGCCTATGTCCTGTACGGCGGCCGGCTCACCATGTGCATTGCCCCCCGCGACGTGTACAACAGATTCGTCCCCATGGAACTCAACGACCTCCAAGCGAACGTGTTGTTCCAGGCGGTGTACCCCACAACGATCAGCAGCGAGACCACGGACACCCTCGAGCCGTTCCCCCACCTTACCTTCGTTCAGAAGGACGACATGTACTGTGAGTCCGTCGACACTAACTTCCCCGTGTCAGGCCA
>PPCM01001214.1_pt1 | contig 12640 bp, 8 predicted proteins | sample 1555541 | NCBI WGS metagenome assembly PPCM01 (sample SAMN05284479, study PRJNA326546) | Marine sediment metagenome, whole genome shotgun sequencing project. | isolation source: marine sediment | place: Germany: Wadden Sea | collected 2012-09-05 | reverse complement strand
TATGCCCCGGGGGTTTCGTAAGTGTGCGAGGGAAAACGTTCCCGGCTTGTGTGGCCGTCACCGAAAGTCCAGTACCATGATGTCACGTCCCCCGAAGACGTGTCGTTGAAATGGACTTGAAGCGGGGGAAAACCGTCGGTTTGATCCGCGTGAAATTCGGCTCGCGGAGGCTGGGGGATTTCATACGCGTAAAGATAGTTGACACTCGTAATGTCGTAATTTGAAGGATTTTCCACTTCGGTAATGTAGGCGTACATGATCGAGGAGCGGTACGAGGCATGGTCCAGCCCCATTGTGTGTCCCAGTTCATGAACGGCAACACGCCTGAAGTCCTTGACGGGTTGATCAGGGCCGTTATAGACATCCCAATCCTCATTGCTGTTGAACACAATGCCCGACTGGGTAATCGTCCTGTCGGAATAGAACGACCATCCGTTTCTAACGCTCCATGTCGTTGTTATGGCGAGTGTTCCCGCACCGAAAGCCGAACCGCAATTCGTGGGGGCAAATTTAACGCCGTTGGCCTCGGGCCAAAGATTGGGATCACTGCATGGATCCGCGTAGCTTCCGCGTATACCGGTAAAGGTAAAATTGGTGGCATCGTTCCATTGATACATCGCTTCCTCGAAAGCCGAATTCCATTTTTCCTCGGGCAGGTTATAGTGAAACTCGGCAACGGGACGATCCCATGCGGTTTTTGTGAGGGGAGGGATGAACGTTTCGGCATTGGACAAACAGGGAAAAAGAAGAGCCGCCAAAACAACCGGAATAATGGAAAATCGCTTCATCACCTTGCCTCCTCGATTATGGTACCGATCTTGCCTTTGAAGTGATCAACGCTCATTCCCGTCTTCAAAAGGGATTTGTCGACGGTTTTCACATTGGAAGCCGTACCGGTGCTGAAAGAACGACGCCGCTCCGTTGCCCGGGTGATTTCGGAAACGACCCGCCCATCCGCAGTCTTCACGTAGGACGTTGAAGAATCCGGATCATTCTCGATGATGAAGTGACCCTGTTTCCATCCTCGAAGGGGGTTTACCTGGTCACGTGTAAGCGTCTCGACAAAATAGATACCTGTTTCGCCTTCACGGGGATATTGCATTTCCGAAACCCGCATCTCCAGATTCCCCATTTTCCCCCCCAGGAAACAAAGTTCCAACGTATCGTAGGGATGTCCGCCCTTGACAACATCCATGACTTGAAATTCAACACATGTCCTTATCATGGAATTGTCGTCCATCATGGAATTGATGGAAATCACCTTCCCCTCGAAAACGAATTCCGATGATTGAACGAGTTCATCAAAGGATATTGAAAGAACCGTGGTGCCCGTGGAAGTGCCCGGGAGCATCAGCCCCCAGATAATCAAAACGGCCGGCCAGAGCGAGCGCTTGAATCTGTTGATAAATTTTTTCATCTTGCATCATTTCCTGTTCTTGAAAATATTTCGGTTCCTTGGACACAACCCCGGATTTCATGATCCCATGCATATCCCGGGTTGATCTAACTTTGGTGATGTACAGCCAAAATCGCTTGTGCCGACGCCCTCTCTTTGGAATTGATTCCGGGACGCCCGCTTTCTAAGTTGGCATATGCTCAAAATAGAAGTGCAACCTTATTATTAATACAAACCAAATGCAATATGTATCCATATGTCCATAAGGGCTAAATGGGTTGCCCGCAAATTCCGGTGAATTTGAATCCCCATTTTTCCACCGATAAGTTCAAGGCGCCGCCGCCGCAGAGCACCCATTATTGCATTGTGTTGTGACGCATTGAAATTCCTCCATGGTATCCATGGTGCCGCTACACTCAATGATACTTTGGTTTTTTATTTCGTACGCCCAATCTTCGATCCCGTCAATAATTAACACTGTTTTTTCACAGGATTAAACATGAAAAAGTCAAATGCACCCTTATTGGCCCTGAAATCGTCGGCAATCAACAACATTAGAAGGATTTGATCTGCCGAACACGGGCTGCTCATGTCCGTATCGTGCCCGATAGATCGGGATCGGACTTTCCTTCACCTTATCCCACCCGATATGCACTTCCTCCGCTGATCGGTTTACCCTGCTGAAATTCACTTTGTACCTAAAATCCGCAATTGAAATCGTTTAAGATTCTAAATTACTCAGTATCTCAAAGCTGTGCAGGTCTTCCCGAAGAAATGCATGCATTGAAATGAATGAGTCGCACATTTGTGGTGAATTGCTCAAAAGTTTACAATAACAAATCCTTTCGGGCTTGGTCGAAATCGTGATTGCAAGTTTTAGATTGTATTTTCTTTCGTGATTGAAGGGAATATCCGGCTGACACAATCGTTTAAGTTTTGGACGCAACCCCTTGAAGGAGATTAACTTTCACGAGTGGTGATCGATTGTTGCTCAACAGCTGTTGTCGATGGAGAACGGCGGGAAAGGAGTTGCTCTGATAAAAATGCGATACAAGTGTAAATCCAGGGCGCGGAAAACTCGTTAACATCAATGTTGTTGGCAAAGTGAAATACAGTATCGAAAATACAAAATAGATCAAGTCCATTAAGTAAATATTCGAAATGTCGATGGATATGGTTATATCGGGAATGGGTTGGGAGCCGGTAATGGGGTTGACGGTTCATCAGGGCTGGGATTTGGAAAAAATTTGGCGGAGAAGGAGGGATTCGAACCCTCGGTACGGGTTACCGTACACACGCTTTCCAGGCGTGCACCTTCAGCCGCTCGGTCACCTCTCCGCATATTTGCGTCGAACGCATCGGCGCCCAACGGGAATGCTTTATCTCTCAAGTTGCTCACTTTGTCAACACTTATTCAAAAAAACATGTCGGAACTTCCTTTCAATGCAAAGTATAACCCCGACACGTTTCAGACCCCGGCACAAATTCAATGGTTTTCGACAATGTCTCAACCGATATGGGCGGCCCAGATCCATGACAGGGGCATGACGAGAACCAGGGACGGAATCATGCCGGCAACGGGAAACTGCTTGATCCCGCAAATACGAAAACCCGTTGCAAGAAGGATCAGGCCGCCGCAGCCGGAAAAATCCAGCATCATATCCGGCGTGACCAAGGGCAGAATCAGGGAGGCGGCAAAGTACAGGGTTGTCTGGACGAGAAACTGGGGAATAATGAGCATGCAAACAGAAAAGCCCATGGTGGCGGAGAATATGGGGGCCGTAAACAGATCGAGGATGGCCTTGACGATGAGCAGGGTGGGATCTCCGGTAATCCCTTCACTCAATGAACCGTAGATGCCCATTCCGCTCATGCAGAAGAGAACCACGAGGGCAACGTACTTGTCCAGGAACTCCTCCTGGCTCATCTGCCCGCTGGGGCGCGTGATTTTGTCGATCCAGTTCCGGGTAAACTGGGCGATCTTCTGGATTCCGGCTTCCAGCTGAATCAGTTCTCCGAGAAGCGTACCGAGAATAAACGCCAGGACCACGGGTGCCGGGAATTTGATCTTGACGATCATGGTGACACCGACGCCCATGGCGGCACATCCGAATACCAGGGGCATCCGCCTGCGCAGGTTGTCGCTCAGTTGCCGGCCCATCAGGGCACCCGCCGCACTCCCGACAAACAGGGCGGCTCCGTTGATAAATGGACCAATCATATTGTTTCCTTGTGTGAAAAATTGAAGAAATGCCGTTTGTCGACAGAGAGCTTGCCTGGCGGCCGGTTTTCCGCTGCATGAAATATGGCTCCCTGTAAAAAAGTCGGCGCTCAAAAAAATTACCACAACCGGTCGTTGCTATAACCAGATTGTTCCGTGCCATGGCGTGGTCAAAAAAAGACTTTGAACTTTTTCACGAGTCCATCAAATTTGACGCCGCGATATTGAAAGGGGGGGCTCAGCCCTCAAAGGTATAACCGAATGTGATCTCGGATTTGGTGAAAAAAACGCGGATTTTATTCTCTTCAAGGCAGGCCATCAACCGGTCGCACTCGTCGCGTGTCAAGGCCATGGCCACCTGCAGCGGCTGATCTTCATGGTCAAAATAATCGCCGGAATGGAAGCGGCCGTCATGGCCGAAACCCTCGTTTCCGGAAAAGAGCGTGGCCCCGCGAACCCCCAGCTTCCTTGCCTCCCGAACAATCCATTTTGCCAGTGAGACCCCCTGGTATTTACGCTTTTGCTGGGTGAAAAACGTTACAAGATATCCTTCCATCACCTTTTCCTCATTTTTATAAATAATACGATTACGAAGGTGCCCGGATGGCGGGCGATTATGTCAAATCCCGTTTGAACGCAAATAGACGGCAAGTAAACATAGACGGAATTCACGGGGTTGGCAATGCCGAACTCCGAAACCGCTGTTTCATGGCGCGGCAATGCGGAACAGCGCGATCCGTAAGATTAATATTTCCTCAAAAAAAAACTGTGGTATAATTGTCAAACCTTGACCAGCCTGAAGGTACGGTTGACGGGGGCTCCGGTTTGTTTTTGCGCATCAGGAAATCCACAATTGCAAAAGTGTCGAAAGATCATGGGGACAAGATGAAAATCAATCGTAAGGGGTATCCCTGCCTGTTGGTGATTGTTTTAATTTTCCTTTCGGCGGGAATGTCTCATGCAAAGGCCCGGCGGACGGGGCCGACATTGAACAATGGGAAAAAATGGCGCATAGGGTATTACGAAGGTGGCCCCTATTCAGAATACAAGGACACGATGAGAACCCTGTTGAATGGGCTGATGGAACTCGGATGGATAGAGTCCGTCAAGCTTCCCGAGTTGACGGGCGAAGTTGGAAAACCTTACATGGATTGGCTGACCGGGGCGGCCGGCCCTTTCTTGTCCATTGAAGCCGAGGACTGCTACTCCGCCGCCTGGGATACCGGAAAAAGGCGCGGGATCCGAAAAAGAATGCTGGATAAACTTAAAGCGGGCTCCCTCGATCTCGTGATCGCCATGGGGACATGGGCGGGCCTTGATCTTGCCACCGGTGAACATTCCGTTCCGGTCCTGGTATTGTCCACATCCGACCCGGTTGGCGCCGGGATCATCAAGAGCCCCGAGAACTCGGGCCGTGACCATGTCACGGCCCGAATAGACCCGAAGCGTTACCTCCGCCAACTGAGAATGTTCCATCGCATCGTCGGTTTTAAGTCCCTGGGGATCGCCTACGAAAACACTCCGGACGGTCTGCTCTACTCCTCTATTCGAGTAGCCCGGCAAATAGCGCGGGAAAGGGGCTTTGAGCTCATTCTCTGCGAGGTCACGGACACCATCACCGATACCCGTAAATCCGATCAATCCTGTATCGACTGCTACCGGAAACTATCCAGGACAGCGGACGCCGCTTACGTCACCGCGCTGACCTGTGTTGACCGGCAACTGCCGGCCATGGTGGATATTTTCAGAGCCGCCCGCGTTCCGAGCTTTTCACTGGTGGGCTCCAGGCTGGTCAAAAAGGGGATCCTGCTCAGTATTTCCAGCGATTCCGGTTATATCGCCCTCGGCAGATACAATGCCGCGAAATTCGGTGCGATACTTAACGGCGTGAAGCCCGTTGAACTGGAGCAGGTTTTTGAAGACCCGCCGGACATAGCGGTCAATACCGAAACCGCAAGGCGGATCGATCTTCTCATCACCGATGTCATCATGCCGGAAATGAACGGTCGTGAACTTGCGGACACCCTGTCGGCCGCTTACCCGAACCTCAAATGCCTGTTCATGTCCGGCTACACGGACAACGTCATTGCCCATCACGGCGTCCTGGAAGAGGGGGTTCATTTTATCCAGAAGCCCTTTTCGGAAAATGCGCCCTCCTTGAAAATACGCAAGGCGCTCGATGAAGCGGCCTGACGATCCGTCTAGGCCGCGCTTGGATCGGAATTGCCGACATTCACCCGAAAATTCAGGAACAGCGGTTTAATAAAACGAAATCATACATGAAAACAAGCAGGTGGTGTTTCGTCAGTTTTGCAAAGGTAATAGCCGGATCAATCTTCGTTATGAAGCCGGGGTTTGGGCCGTGCATCATAACCGGCGGGGATCGGAGCGACATTCCCGGAATTTCGTTGTCAACCATTTAAGAAGCGGTTATTATAGCGGAACCATAAAACAACCTGCCGGGTGGGACCATGAGCGCACTTGGACCGCATGCATCGGGCCATGCCTTCCAATTGAGTGTAACCGCACACCCGGTTATTTTGATACAACTCGCAATTACTCGTTCACGTGGGAAGCCCACCTCCAACCCAATACCAAGGATAAAAAGTAGAATGGAGAATAATATGAAAACAGGCGGCACTCGTCAGCAATGGATGGAATCGACACCTGAACCCGACATACTGAAATTGTATTTCGATTCATATAAAGGCGTGAAAAAAGACCGGGTTGATTTTGCATTAAAGTTCATGAAAAAGCATTTTCCGGATTACAACAACAAAAACATCTTTTCCGAACTTGTTTGTATTGATTTTTCATCCCCTGTTAAAGTTGTGAGTATCCGCCCCGAAACCGAACTGGTTGCTTTTCGCGATCCCCGTGTCTCGCCTTTCAGGGGAAGATATTTTACAAAATCCGGTTATCCGGCTGAGCGACTCGGCATCCATACCGAAAGTACAATGGGAAATCCGGTCGTTAAAATGGATAAAACCCAGGTACGCTATAGAGTCCAGGTTCATATTCCCGAAGTTCTGGAATCACGCTGCGCGGCAACATCCGACCTATGGTCGGTGCGGGACAGGTATTCACTTACAGCCGGCGGCGCACTTCAGTTTTTAATACCCAATCCGAATAGATACCTTATCTATTCAACACCGTTCCCCAAAAGATAAGGAGCATGTTTTAAGAACTTACATTCCGGGCCTTGTGGCAGTACGCCATGCATAACGGTGAGCCGTTTCATATGTTTATTCCGTGAAAACAGGCACATGATATGATAGGGCGCCGTGCCTGAGGAATTCCCGAACCCTTTTCCAGCGTTTGGGACGAACAGGGAAGGGTAAGGAGGAATTGTCCGCCGGTATTAAAAAGACACGTAGTTTTGAATAAGGAGTATACTTGTGATGAACAACTTTTACCAATGGGCAAAGCTCATATCGTGTACATTGGTGTTGCTGATATGTTGCTGTACATTGGATGCCGGTGCGGCAACACCGGTCCCGGTCGATGCCCCGGTATTTCCGCCAACCCTGGAAAGCTATGACGACAGCCAGATGGCCGGCATCCCGTCTATTCTGATGCACCGGATACGACAGGAACCTTTTAACCTGGTTGCCACCCTGATCTTCATTCTGGCCATCGTCCACACGTTCCTGACCGGAAGATTCATGTCGATCTCCCACCGGTGGAAACACCGGCACGAAGAGAAAATCAAAAACGGCAAGGCCCACGGCGACTCCGTGCATCACGGGGCGGAGCTGTTTCATTTCCTGGGCGAGGTGGAGGTCGTGTTCGGCATCTGGGCGGCCGCCCTGCTGATTGCGATCGTTCTGTTTTACGACTGGTCAACGGCGGTCAACTATATCGCGTACAAGGTGAACTTTACCGAGGCCCTGTTTGTTGTGGTGATTATGACCCTTGCCGCGACACGGCCCATCCTGCAGCTGGCCGACGCCGTGATACGTAAAATCGCGGGCCTTCTGGGCGGGACACTGACCGCCCTGTGGCTGACCACCCTTACCGTTGGGCCGATCCTGGGCTCTTTTATCACGGAGCCCGCCGCCATGACCCTCTCGGCCCTGGTGCTCGGCAAAAATTTTTACGCCCTCAACCCCGGTCTGAAGTTTAAGTACGCCACCCTCGGCTTGCTCCTGGTGAACATCTCCGTGGGGGGCACGTTGACCAATTTTGCCGCCCCACCGGTACTGATGGTCGCCGGCCCATGGGAATGGTCCACCCTGCACATGATGAGCAATTTCGGCTGGAAAGCCGTGGTGGGAATCCTCATCGCGAACGCCTGCTACTGGTGGATATTTCGCATGGAGATCGAGCAGCTGGAGTCGAAATACGCTCTTGTCAGCCTTAAGGAGAAGATCCAGAAGAGTTATCTTCGTCGCCGGGACATGGATGCGGAGTTCGACGAGATCATGCGTGAAATCATCCAGGAGCAGGGCGCGCGCGATATCGTCAATGTGGAAATCGGAAAAGTCGAACGGGCAACCCGGGAGCGGATGGAACGGCGATTTCTTCCCCAGTTGATCGAACAGGGGTGTGAACCGGAACTGGTCCAAAAGGCCTTCAACGAACGCTTCGAGGAGATTATGCTGCGCCAGATGCGCAGAACCCTTCCCGGTTTCCTGCGGCAGGAGCAGCGGGGCCCGTTCATCGATCCTGACTGGGACGACCGCGACGATCCGGTTCCCCCATGGGTGACCCTCATGCATATCGCATTCATGATCTGGACCATCGCCAACGCCCATCATCCCGAGATCTTTATCCCGGGTATCCTCTTTTTCCTGGGATTTGCCCAGGTGACCCAGCCCTACCAGAACCGCATCGATCTCAAGCCCCCCATCCTCGTGGGATTTTTCCTTGGCGGGCTGGTGATCCACGGCGGCGTGCAGGGCTGGTGGATCGCCCCCATCCTCGGCAACCTGTCGGAAATCCCCCTGATGATCGGGGCAACCCTGCTTACCGCGTTCAACGACAATGCGGCGATCACCTTCCTAAGCACCCTGGTGCCGGGATTCACCGACACCTTGAAATACGCAGTGGTGTCCGGAGCCGTTGCCGGCGGCGGCTTGACGATCATCGCCAACGCCCCCAACCCGGCCGGCGTCTCCCTGCTCAAGAAGTACTTCAACGACGAGGTGTCGCCGCCGGGCATCCTGTCCGCAGCACTGATTCCCACCGTGATTATGATTCTTTTGTTTATAATCCTATAAAAGAACACCATGCCGAAAATAAGCGGAGGGGTTGAGTTCTTAGTGCAAATCATGTTGGCTAAGGGTTGACAGCAGGCCCTCGAAATCACTTCGCGACACTGCTGAACGATTGGACAATTTAAGTTGTAGTGGCCGAATACGGAAGAAATTTGCGTGCCGACGACCCCATTCAAGAGTACTTAACACCAGCATCCCTTGGCTTGGTGTCAACTGATAGAATTGATTCGAAGCTGGTGAGCGCATGATCCCGGAGTGGTTGAACGAATTGTCATGAATAAACATTACGTGCTACCTGTTCTGTTTGATTGCCTCATCCCATAATTTATTCATTTGGATAGAATGTGTAACAATTATAAATAATCACAATCGCCCCTTTAGGATTTTACCATGTTTCATCGATTTAACGTATGTTGTTTCATGTTTTTGGTAAAAAAAATGGCAAAAAAGAGAGTTTGGGGACAGCCTCGATGGTTGGTGTTATACAACACCTGCTCTTAATACGAAGTTTCGGGTGGCAATGATGACATAGATAGTATATAATTCTATTAATCCTAATATCAATGTTATTAAATTCAAGCGATACATTATCGGTTTGAATGATAGATTCTTTTGTATACTCGATGATTTCTTGGAAATTGTCGACTAAGGCGAAGAGGTTCAGTTGCTTTAGATATAGCATTTGAAGATCTCACTGTCATTATTTAGCCTTAGCCATATTTTCATTATGATGTCGCTTTTGATTAACCCTATGCCTCCTCGAAAATATGCGGTTGGGCTTGATAGCTTCAGTTGTTTTTTTTGCAAAGCGTTCTGAATTTATCAACATACTGATCGGAATAAAGGTTACTCGACACGCGGTAACTCACATTCGACCTCTTGAGAAATGCTTCTATTTTGGAGGGACACGCCTGCTGAAGTTTGCAAATCTCTACATTTTCAGAGAAACAAATTGGCAAAAGTGACTTTGTAATCGAATAGTAAAATTATAATTTACCATTAATGTCATCACGTACGACAGGGTGACGAAAAAAAAGTATTATTCAAGCTTCCCTTAAGTCTTTAGGATTCTATTAACCCTGCAATAAGATATGTAAAACCGCCACAGTCCAACCTTTGGTATCTCAAGGCTTGTCTGGTATGAAAATCTTCTGTTTTTAAAAGCCGTTTTAATAACGAAATTGACAATGTTTAAGTAAGGGATGATATGAATAATGACAATTCATTTAAATATGGTCCTCATATTGTATATGGAATTATAGGATTTTTGAGTGGTGGCTTTGTGGGGTTTCTTCTGCGGCCATCAATTCCTTTTGTTGGAAAACTACCCTTTGAGGTAGTCGTTACCGTGGGTTCGAAACTGACCGGTCTTGACGTTATTGTCAAGGGGGGAGCACAGCAATCGTTTTTCATGATGCTGGGAGGGGCAATAATTGGAGCATTGGCAGGTATTATTATCGCTCAGCTTACTTACGATAAAGAGACAAGAGCTTCAAAAGAATATACAGGTCGTCAGAGAGAATATAAAAGTGAGGAACTTAATTTCCCGAAAGAGAGGCAAATTGATCAGGAAACGCAAGCCATAATTGAAGGATATGAACTTAAAGTGTCTCAAGACCCGCAAAATGCTGATTCGATATTGGAATTTGCAGAGTTCTTGCTGGAAAACCGATTGTACACCAAGGCTATTCTGATTTTACTGAAATATATCACTGTTGATAAGAAAAATATATCTATTATGAAGCTTCTTATGAACTGCTATGAAACAGTGAGAAGATATGAAGATGCAATCGTATTTGGTAAAAAGATTTTGGATATAACGGGTGATGATATTGATATTCTAAATAAAATAGCAGATATTTATTCTCAAATGAACGACACGGAAAAGATGATTGAATATCTAAACATCATAACCGAAAAATCACCTCTTGATTTGGATGCATGGTTGAAAAAAGCGAAAGCCTGCGAATTGCTTGAATATGAAACGGAATCCTTGGCGGCGTGGCAAAATGTCGGCAAAATTGATCCGGGCAATTCCGAGGCGAATCTTAGTTTAGCAGTAAATATGGCTGATAATGCCCATTATGATCAGGCAATATCGGTTTTCAAGGGAATCATAAAAGATCCCAAATTAGATCCTGTCAATTCCAAGATTCTGAATACATATTTGCTCTGGTGTACGATCAAAACTGAAAACGAAAAGGATCCAAACGAAATCGAAAAGCTGATTAAAAATATACCTACAAAGGATCTTGATAGTTTGCCACTGAAAAACAATTACATTATATCTGATATATATGATTATTATGGGGATAGAGCATTTGAGTCGGAAGAATATGAAACGGCGAAAAAGTATTATTTAAAATCATATGTTATAAATTGTACTCAGAATATTAAGGCAAAAGTTGCAAGTTCTTATCTTCAAATAGGTGTTTCAAGTTTTTCGAAAAAGAACTATGGTCCGGCGATTGGATGTTTCAAAGAAGGGTTGATGTATGATCAAGAAAACAAAGAGTTAAAAGAGTGGCTTTCAAACGTCAGGTCTCATAAAAAGAGGCTTGATATAAAGAGACTTTCGTTTGCAAGCGGTTTGTTGATGCTGGGGGTCGGAATACCTTACCTGTGTTACTTCAGTTTCGAGAGTTATAATATAAAAGTTGAGCCAAAAGCAAATATTTCAGTCGTGCGAGGGGAAACCCTTTTCTCCTCGGTACTGAAAAAACTGTTTCTGCTTGTGTTAAGAGAGGATATCTATAAGGATAAGATTCTAATGTATAAAACAAATGTTCTATATACTGGATACTTGTTTCGGGGAACATATCTCATCAAGGCTGAAAAGCCCGGTTATGAAGAATTTGAGGACAGTGTGAAAACCGGATTCGGAAGAAGAATAAGAGATATAAATATTGAATTAAAACCCAGATTAGGTTCTGTCCGAGTAGATTCTACGCCTCAAAATGCGACGGTAATCGTCAAGAACGTCTACCAAACCGAGAAGGGGGTAACCCCTTGTCAAATCGATGGGCTGTTTGCGATGGAGTCTGATATCGATATTTCCTTGCCGGGTTACAACTCGTACGGGGCAAGCAGAGAAATACCCAATAATGATGTTTTGGATTTAGGTGTGGTCACATTCCAGGGCTCACTGAAAATAGATTCCATCCCCACAGGTGCAGATGTATACGTAAACCAAAGGTTGATGGGTAAAACACCGGCCAGAATAGATAAGATCCTTGCGAAGAGAACAGTGCTTGAGGTGATAAAAAAGGATGTCGGGAGTTATGTTTCCCATATAGATATTTTACCCGGCCAGGAAACGGATCTGGGGATGGTGGAGCTTTCGGATTTATGTTACTTGAAGGTTATTTCAATACCTGAAGGGGCAACTGCGGTTTTTGACAACAAACATGTCGGAAACACCCCTCTTTTGTTAAGTAAATTAAAGCCAGGGAAACATAGCCTGACATTGAGGTATGCCGGACACACACCTTTCGTAAAAGAACTGATTCTAAAGCCTGGACGAAAAAGTGAGCCCATCGAGATCGTCCTGAACTCCTGGTTTGGCGGGCCATTACTGCAAAAAAGCAGATGGAAAGCTAAAATCCAGGTTAACGCATTGGAGCAAGGGGAAATATGTGGTTCTATCCACTTTAGGTCGCTAAAATGTGGCGGCGACCTTGTTTACCATAAAGAACATAACAACGGTTTCCTGTTTAAAGAGATCCTAAATTACGGCACGTGTCAAAGGGGTTGTTTTGTCTGGATCAGCGATGATGGGCATTTTTATGAAGAGCATTGCCGGGA
>PPCM01001213.1_pt1 | contig 12646 bp, 14 predicted proteins | sample 1555541 | NCBI WGS metagenome assembly PPCM01 (sample SAMN05284479, study PRJNA326546) | Marine sediment metagenome, whole genome shotgun sequencing project. | isolation source: marine sediment | place: Germany: Wadden Sea | collected 2012-09-05 | reverse complement strand
TTAACCGGCATAGTCATCCCTAGACTTCCAAAAATCCTTCCCCACTGCCAAAAATTCTTTTGTCTTGAGCCTCCGACAACGCCATCATTAGCTGTACCCAAAACTGCTTTAATAATGCTTAGAACAGCGTAAGACCCTATCAACATTGCAAATAATCTATTCAGGTCGCTAAGAAAGGGCAGGATAATTCCTGACAACTCTTGACTAGACAAATCCCACCAGTTAGCGCCAAATAGTTTTTCAAAGACAAGGTTTGATAGATCTGTGTCCGGAGGAGTTGTAAAAATTGATGACATGCTTAATCCTCCTTCTTTTGAAATATCCATTCGCTTGGACTTGTGTTGGTGCCCTTCGGCTGCTTTAAAGCCCACAGCGCCCAGCAACCCCAAAGAAACAAACACAATCCAAAGAATCCAACAATGACACACACATCCAGAGGGCGATCTTTATATAAATAGTCATAAGCAGCTAAAAAACTTACTAAAAAACCCATACAACAACGAAAGAGCTCTTCCAAAATTTTTTTAAACATTTATTTCACCTTTCTCGCCTTGCGCTTTCAAAATTTGACTCAAAATTTTTGATCCTGACGCGAAAAAAATTTCTTCCTCGCTGGCCTTTCCGCACTCTTCAACGAGTACGGCTAGTGGATACTCGAGCAGCGGCAGAAGCCGTTTTTCTCCGTTTTCAATCTCGACAATCACGCACAGTTCACCATCATGAAAAACATATGTTTTTCCATTAATTTCAGTGGGCTGAATCAGCATTGATTCGAGTAACGAAAGGATTTTGTGGACATTTTCAGCGGACGCTGGCAGTTGAGATAAAGACATTTTAACTACTCCATTAGTTTGAATGTTTAGGGCCTTTTTCGGCGTAGCCGCGCCGGATCTGGCCCGTTTTTTTTATATCCCTCATAACATGTAAGGGATATTTTTCTACAATTATTTAGCTGGTTTAATTGTGCCTCTATGAAGAACATTAAAACAGCTAAAACATTTAACTATTTAAAATTACAAAAATTATATTTTTTAAAAGTGAAATTTTACGTTTTTTAAATTCTACAAATTTTCAAAATTGCAGTTATGCAAAAAATTATTTTGTATAAAATAAACTTTTAAAATTATTGTCGTTTTCTGAAATTTTTGTAACGCCTAGTATTCAATTTCTTCTCCTTTGCCTTCACCCTTTCCGCGCCCAGCTCGTTGCATTTCTGCTTGTACATCTGCGTCATAAATTGACTTCCTGTGCTGCTGTTCGGCTATTTTTTGGTTTGCTGATTTGCCAGTTTTTTGCTCATTTTGGACGTGTACACCGGCTTTACCGAGCTGCTTATTACTGCTTCCGGATCTTCCCTTTGTCTGCTGCTGCTCCCGTTCATGGGATTGCTCTTGCTGGGGCTGTTTCTGCTGCTCCCGCTTATGGGATTGCTCTTGCTGAGTCAGATCTTCCTGCCGGCCCCGTTCATGGGATTGCTCTTGCTGCGCTTCAATCTTTTGGTTTACTCCGTTGTAACTGTAGTCTTTACCCAATGACGAACCAGCATATCTGTTTTTCATCCCGTTTGTATTTTCTTCATCTAGCGTGAAAGTAACGCCCCTGATATTTCCATCTTTGCCCCGGCTGTATGTCGCAGAAATCCCTTTATCTGTTAAATTCTTTTCAAACTCATCTCGGTTTTTTGCATCCCTTGCAGCATCATCGATGCCCCGGCGTAAAGTCTGTTTCGGATGCTCTTCCAGGCCGTACCGCGCGGCTTGATATTTTTCGTACTTCTCGCCGTAGCTGCGTTTAATTTTTTTATCTTTATCTTGCCCTGTTTCTCTGTGCAGCTGATATTTTTTTTCGAGTTCCCTGCACGCGTCCATGCTGCGCCGCTTTGAAAAATCATCTTTCCAAGTTTCTTGGCCATCTCGACTAATTCTGTTTGCTATGATGTGATAATGTTCGCGCCCCTTTTCGTTGTGCTTATACATCGCATATTCGTGCTGATCTGGGTCCAAACCCATTTCTTTTAGATAGTCTTCACCCATTTCGCGGGCATCGCGGATCTGATCGCCTTGAGCGGGATTTAAGCTTACATGGAAGACAGTTTTTTTTGCTCTCCCTTCGTACATCTCGCGCGTTTCGTACATCTCTTTTGCAATGTCAGACGATTTGTCTCCGAGACAATTTGTTGCTACGAGTTCGGCTCCTTTTTGCTGCTCGCAATAACGTAAAACGCCGCCATATCCTTTGCCTTGAGTAATGTTAGAGATCATTTTGTAATCCTCACAGCGTCCCGCACATCTTTTGCCAGCTGCACCACTTTATTCAGCCACTTTAGCTGATCAAGGCTGATATTTTGCACCTGTCCCGCTCTGACTTGTTCAATCAATACTTTAATCAATCCTCCAACTTTTCCCAGCTCTGCGGCTGTTTTCTTATTGATAGTCGGCACAACTAAAACCTGTCCCGTTAAAGCCATTTCTCTCAGCATTACAGATATCTTTTTTCCTGACAATTCTGCTTTTTTAGACAGATCTTCATATTCACTTTCGGTGAGAGAAATAGTAACATAGCGAGACTTTTTTTCATTTTTATTTAGCTTTGGCCGACCGCCTTTTGATGCCTTTTTATGAAATATTGTTTTAGTATTTTTTATTGCCATTTTCGTTCCTTTATTTCTTTCAATGGGGGGCGGGGTATCCCCGCAAGGTCCCAACGGGACCAGCCCCGCAGGGCAAGCGTTTTGACTTGTCAAAACACAGCTTGCTCCTTCTTCGTAACTTCGCAGATTGTGCGTGTCAACGCGTAAGTGTAAAATTAAAGCTGTGCGCAAGTGTAAAATTAAAATGGACAATATTAAATGCATATTGTATGAATATTTTACCCCCAACAAAAAATGTATAAAAAAGGAGATTGCTAAAATGAAAGATACCGATAATGACATGAATATTGTTAGAGAGATCAGAAAAGACATTAAGAAGCTGAGAGGTCCAAAGGCAAAAAAGACATTACGGAACGTAATTAAAACTTTATTTTTAGACATACAAAAAATGCGTGACGAAGGCTATTCTTGGACTGAAATTACGGAAGTGATAAACAAGAATATAAAAATCTCACAAAACACATTAAAGGCATATTTTAGAGCATTACAAAAAGAATACGAGAGTGAATTAAAAAATGAATAAAACCTTGAAGAATATTTTTATATTTTTCCCCATATTTCCTACTGTAACTTTTTATACTTATCAGTCGACTGGTCGCTCATTTTTTGAAATATTTTTTTATCTATTTTACACTACATGGGTTGAATTATGGAACACTGATATTATGCCACATTTTTTCGATGACTGGTGCATTAAATATCAAAAAGTTCTTTGCGAGTACTACAGCGAGCCATTCGACCATTTTTTCAACTCTTTTCCGCTCACTGCTTGGGATTATGTCTATTTCTTTTTATCTGTTGGAATCGGCGTTGCATCGTGGGCGGGAATCGTCTTGATACTTCGCCCTGTCTCAAAAAAAACGGATAAAAAATTTCTCTCCGGCATCAAGCGACTTGAGCCGAAAGAATATATTCAGCTTGTCAACACGATGAACAAAAAAAACAAGCGATTTCAAGCGGGTATAAAAATTCATCCTGAAATCACATTAAATAAAGGGACGGAAACGGAGCATCTCGCAATTTTCGGCGCGACCGGCGCAGCTAAGACAAGCGCAATTCTTCAAAGAATTATCCGGCAAGCTGTAGGCCGGGGAGATAAAATTTTGATACTTGACGTTAAGGGGGACTTTACAGAGCAATTCGCCGGTTACAAGAATACTCATGTCTTCGCGCCCTGGGACGCGAGATCAGTTAGATGGGATATTGCAAAAGAGATACGCAAAAAAACGGATATTCCGATGTTAGCGCGTTGTTTTGTCCCAGATGAGGACGGCGATAAAGGTAATGAGTCCTTTTTTGTTAAGCAGGCCCGTACAATTTTTGAAGGAATCATTTTCGCGCTATGGTCTGACGGTCAATTTCACTGGGATAATTACGTAAAATTCATCAACAACCGCGAATTGCTATCAGGCCGAGAAGTTGACAAACAATGGATTCCCGGCCTTTTAGACAGATACGATAGATGCGCACCGGCTCTCCGCGCACTTAAAGAGACCGGCTCCGGGGGCCAGACGCAGGCGAGTGAAACAACGCTTGATGAAAATCAAAAATGGCTTTTCGACATACCGCAAGCGTTCAAAAACCCGAATTTTTCTATATCTGATTGGATGGAAAAAAAAGAGGGCGGGCTTTTAATCCTGCGCCTGTCCGACGAATTCATCAACTTAAGCTTTCCGCTCTGCGTTGCTATGATGGAGCTTTTTATTTCTCGCGTTTTTTTATTCCCCGAACAGGATAATCACTTTTGGCTAATAACAGACGAATTAAGCGAGCTGCCCCGCGTCCCAAGTCTACCGCGTGCGCTTAGTCGTGGACGCTCTCAAGGCTTGCGCACAGTCATTTGCACACAAGATCAAAAACAGCTTCAAAAGAGATACGGCGAGACAACAGCGGATAGCATGCTAAACAACTGCTCTTCGCAGATCTGGCTACGGCACAACAGCAAAAAGACGGCGGACATTGCCGCCGAAAACCTTGGGTTTGCTGAATATGAAGTGCTAAGCACATCTGATCAATATCAAAAAAAAGAACTTGATACTCGTCAATCTGGTACGGGAGACTCTTACTCAATAAAAAGAGAAAACGTCATACATTCAGGAGAGTTACAAAGCCTTACTCACTCGGACCACACAGCAACCGGCGGCGCAGAAGGTTTTCTAAAAATATCAGGAATTCCAGCTGTTTCAAAGCTGTTTTGGCCTCGAATTGAAACGAGTAAAAAATTTCCTCGCGAAATTTTGGCTAGTTGGGTCAATGAAGCGGAAAAGCCACGTTTTTAAAAGAAGGCTCAAGGTTTAATTGTGCCTATGGATACAGTTTTGAACCAGCAAGGGTCCTCTTCGGAGGCCGTTTGCGCTCCGCGCGAAAGGCAAAAAGGCAGGCTTTTGAGGTCGCGCAATGTAAAAAGTGCGCCAGCCTTCAGCCCGTTCTCGCGGCGGGACTCTGTGCCAGCTTGATAGTCCGCAGGAAAGGCAAAAAGAAAGCTTACGGAGGTCTAAAAAATGTTTTCTGAATTTGAGAAATTTGAGAAAAAAATTGCGGCACTTCCAACCGCAGAAGAAAGAGAGCTATTAAAGGGTGTCGGACCGCTGATTGATGATCTGTTAGCAGATCCAGAGCAAAAAGAGCTCGTCATGGCTTACGCGCTATGTAGCAAACTGCAAAAAAGACTCATGGCCGGTGAAGAGATCCCGGAGCAAGAATTAATAAACGCAGTTGCTAGAGCGTGGAAAATACAAACTCAATTTGCTCAAAACTGGCGCGACATTGCTTATATTCATTTACTTGAGAGCTCTCTCGTCGATTTGGCGCGAGAGCTGCTTATGGAGTGCGTTGATTATTCAAGCCGGAAAAGAATCGAGCGTTGGATTACGCTTGAAAAATTAAGTGCTGAAACTATTTATCCGGAATTACGCTTAGAAAGAGATACTGTTAGAGATTTAGGTGTAATTCCGGGTGATGACGATACATATTTAGCCGGTTTAGACTCAGTTCTTAAAGTTGTGCATGAGAATAGGCAGCGTCTTAGCCCTTTTAACCCTGACAATAAATACCTATAAAATTATCAAACTTTATTTTCAGTCCACACGAAGAACCGACGGTATAAAATTTTTATTTTTTAGGTTGACATAATATGGCAATATTACCATATTTAATATATGAAGACATTGGAATGGATCGGAGATTCTTTGGACAACCTGCGAGAATTCCCGCCGGAAGTGTCGCAGCCTATTGGGTTCGCTCTTCATGCCGCTCAGTGCGGAGAATCTCCACACAACTCAAAACCGTTAAAAGGGACTGGTGGTGCTTTCGAAATAATCGAATCGCACGACAAAGAGACTTATAGGGCTGTATACATAGCTAAGCTGAAAAACGCTGTATACGTCTTGCATTGCTTTCAGAAAAAATCAAAAACCGGAAAGAAAACTCCACCAAAAGATATGAACCTCATCAAGCAAAGGCTAAAAGAGGCTCGTGAAATAGATCAAGAAGTCGAGAAGGAGTAAGTTATGAGCAAAACTAAAGTTACAACTAGCTCAGGAAATGTCTTTGCAGACATAGGCCTTCCCAATCCTGAAGAATTATCTGTTAAGGCTAACCTCGTGGTCAACCTTCAGCGACTCATGAAACTTCACAAGTTGACTCAAACTGAAGTGGCTGGCCGTGTTGGTGTAGATCAACCAACTGTGTCAAAAATATTGCGAGGCAAGCTTGATCTCGTATCTGTAGAAAAATTATTAGAGTGGCATGCTGCTCTAAATCAAGAAATAAGTATCAGTATACAAGACAAGTTCACCCGGCGTCCTGCTCAAAAGACAAAACGAGGTCGGGTCGTTGTTCAATCTTGTGCTTGCCCTGCATAAAAATACTCCGGGGGATTTCTCCCCCGGGCGGTTAAAATTTGAATCAACACCTAATTTAGTAAAAAAATAAAATTGGCAAAAAACCTAAAAAGGCGTTGACACCCCCGGCGGGGATATATACTGTGTTGATTCTGTCATGACGAATCAACACGAACTCAGTTGGTTTGGATGGATGTGTTTATTGAGTAAGTACCATAAACACCCCTACGAGCACTGCATTCACAATTGCTGCCACAATTGTAGAATTGCAGTTCAGTCTCACAGAGAATTTTACGACCATATGATCTCCTCTATAGTGGTAAGATTATTTTTGCCAAGACAAGGAGAGAACGTACCATATCTAGCACAAAAAGTAAACCTTTTTGTGTGGATGTTTTTTTGCGTAAAAACTACTGTAATTACAGTGTATTGCCGAAAATAAAAAAGCCGCCCTGGTTCTCAGAGCGGCTTTTTTATTTTCGGCTCCCGGTGGCCAAATCAGGGATTTCTGCTATACTGCTCTGGAGCGTGCCACGCTCCCTGTCCTCTCCTTTGGGGTGTTATGTAAACTTTCCCGGCCCCAGCTCAACACCGGCCACGCTTCCCGGCCAGCTCTAATAATTATTTTTCCCGAAAATGGATTTGTGACCGGCTGCGCGTGCTTTTCCTGCATATTCTTTCCGTGAAACGTGACACACCTTGCTTACGCACCTTGTCCGGACAACGTGCCGTAAGCTAGTGCCGTAACTGAGTGTCGTAATCGAATGACGTAACTAGCCCCGCAGGGCCACCGGAGGTCACAGCGAAGCGGAGGATGGAGCGTAGCGGCTTTTTGCCTTTAACGCAGTGTCAGGATCACGCAGTGAAGTAAAACGCGTTTGACGGGCTAAATATCTGGCAGGAATGGACATTCGTGCCCTCAATGGCAGCTCCCGGCAGGGCCGCCGGAGGCATTGTCTAGAGTTTGTCTCAAATTTCCTTTGTGGGCGATTTTTATTTCTAAGACGGGTCAGTGTTCGGAAAATTGCGAAAAGTCCGAGAGAAGGGTGGTTGCGGCGTTTCTTTAACTATATTACGCGGCTACGCCGCATCCTTTTTAACTGGAGCGAAGCGAATCTGGGTGGGGGGAGCCCAAAGGGCGGGGGGTCGCAGCTCCGCTGCGAGGGCCTCTTCGCGCGCCCGCGCGTTCTGCTTTAAGTTCTGAAGAACTTCTAAGAGTATTCTATAAGGATAAGGGGCTGAAAAACTACATCTGCCCGCGCGAAAAACTACATCTGCCCGCGAAAAACTACATCTGCCCGCGCGAAAAACTACATCTGCCCGCGAAAAATCTGGCCGAAAATCCGCTTTTTGAGCGTTTCCATAGTCTATTTTAGATAAATACCCATAATAATTATGAAATTGAATTTTAAAAACTACATCTGCCCGCATAAATCATTTTTTCCAAAAGAAAGACTTGCAAAATTTACATTTTTTCCCCTGATCGTCGGGACATGCGCCCGCAGCTTCGTATTTTTTAAAGCAGGGCAAGGCTTCGCGAGAAAGTTTAAGCTGCTGTTTTGTATCTCTTTTTTCCTTAGCTAACTTCTTCTCCCTTGCTTCTTTTTCGAGCTTGGCGAGATGCTTTTCGCGGAGTTCTTTATCAAAAATAAAATTGATAAATTCAACTTTTCGACCTTTTTTTATTTCATGATATTCATATCTTAGCGATGTTTTAGAATTGATTTGATTGTAAGCTGGCACCAAAACTCGTGCCTTAAAGTTACCGTATCGCTCTCTAAGTGATGGCGAAACATCCAAAATGTCTTGTAATTCATGGAGAAATATTTTTTTTTGCTTTTCTGTATTCGACCAGCTCTTTAGCCACTGAAACAGCTTATTAGAATGACCTGATGAAATAGCTAAAGACTCAAAAAGACTGTACAAAGTATAATTTTTATTTGCTAAAAAAAGGGGGCGGAGATCGGGGTGAAATTCGACAGTTATGTACCCTTTATCATAAGATATTTTGGAAAAAAGTGAATAATAAGTAAACCCACTGCCCGCAGCTTTACCTTTAACAACCGCCTTCGGCAGCCGCACATTACTTTGAGTTAAGTTGTCGCAAGCTTCGTCAATTTGCGCGAGATCCCGACCACCGGCTCGCCCACTATTACATGCTCCTTGCGCTGGGATAAGATACTCTTTGTAATCAGGATCATCTTTACGAATAACGCTTGAGACTAAGTCGATTATCCTTAGTTCCCAGATCCCCGTACCTTTAATTTGAGCCCGTGCGAGTTCGTTACTTTTTTTTACTTCGTTACCGGGAAAACTAAGCTGAATTTCGCGCATTATTAATGCCTCCTGTCATTCTGACTCTATTTAAAAAACTACACCTCGTCAACTAAATGTAGTTTTTTAAATTTGGCGGGCAATCTGTAATTTTTCTTGTTTTTTGTAATCTTTTTATGCGCATTCAGCTTTATAAAAAACCCATACAATCAGCTACTTAATAGATTCAGCAGTCACACACTGCCCCTCTTCAGTGAGCTTCTCCAGCGCGTAAGAAATAAGCAGGGAACAAACTTGCCCACGTGGGCCGACTGTCTCTTTATCAAGTCTATTGCGGATCTCTGCGGATATCGGAACATTCACGCCGATATTCCGGCGCGGCCCTTGTCCGTACATCATAACAAGCGGCCCCTTTGCGCCCATACGGTCCAAGACCTCGACATTTAGCCCCTTGATAGCTTTTTTCCCAACAGCACCGGGCCGGCTTTTTTTTGATTTTTTTTGCCGCGCCTCTTCTTCTGTTTTTAGCTCGTCAATTGTCTTTGTGTCTTCTGACGCTAAATCATCCATCCAATTATCATTATTAGTCATTTTTGATTTTATCCTATAAAATAGATAAAAGTTGACAAAAGTTGCAAACTTTTATCTATTTTTATCTACTTTTTAAGAATATTTTGAATTTCTAACCGCGCATCACGAACCCGATATTTGCCATTTAAAGCAGGGTCAAAGACCGTGCGACCCTCATCCATGGCTACTCTGTAAATTGTCCGACTCTTGACTATTTTGAGATCCGAGAAAAGATCCATCTTAATCGCTTTCTGCATTGTCTGACGCTCGACTGAATGCTGCTTGCGTACATCATTGAAAACAACAACGAGTTTAACATCGGTGTTTTTGAGCGATTTAAGCGCGATCATACCGGCTTGCATGTCTGGACGGCTGGGTCTCATCGGAAAAATAACGGCTTGCGAGAAGGGCGTCTCCGAGTATCCGGGAGGGTGATCCACGATCACAACATCATAGCCGGTCTTCGGAATTCCGTCCGCTACATCAAACGGTAAAAGGCCGTCTCGTGATATCGCCAGAGCAGTCCCTTGCGGGTCAAGATCAGCAAGCAATACTTTTTTGCCTTTGCTCTGCACTGCGGCGGCAATATTCAACGCTAATGTTGACTTGCCGACACCACCCTTCGGATTCCACACGGAAATTTTAAGCATACAAACCCCTTAAAAGAATCGACTTTTTGTACATACACAAGAAAAAAAATAAAAGCTGTTAAAAGTTTACAACTTTTAACAGCTTTTATACATAAATAGATTACAAAAGACAAGAACAGGACGGTAAAAAAACCGTCCTGTTTTATTGCAATAAATACCTAACTAGCTAAAATTTAACGTTTTTTGCAAACCAGAAATAACCCGGCGAGCTTCCGGGGTCGGATAGATCAAAAAGGGCTCCGGCCAAATCGAAACAAAACTAAACTTCAAAATCAGCTTTTTTTCCTTCCTGTGTTTGCCAAGTCCTTCGGCGTAGCTATCATAACTAATATTCGTTATGTCGCTGATTTTGTATTCTTTTTTGCGAACAAAAATTTTGTCTGCTGCTTTGTCGATTATTAAATAATCGCCTTGCCCCCGCGCTGGTGCGTAATAATCGACTTTAATTTTGTCAGCCTGAAGTCTCCTAAACAATTTTTTATAATATTTTTGGTTAGTTACAATCATAGCTAGACGAGTTGAAACATAGGCAAAAAAACTAAATATCCCGGCTGCAGCTGAGACAAGAGATATACATAAACAAAGGAAAGAGACTATCCCGGTGCTATTCATTCCGACATAAGCCACGCCCAAGGCTACAATAATAAGGATTCCCGCACCGCCGAGGCCATGCAAAAAGGATTCGAGCGGGGAAGGGCCAAGAATATTTTTGATTTCATTACTCTTCATTATTTTACTCCTTTAATAAATGTCACTTTTGGGTTTAATCTTACCCTTTTCTGTTTCCCCCGCTTCGCCCGATCCGGTGCCACTCGGCCCAATATTGCCACCCGTTTTACCGTATCCCGGCGCGCCGGTTGTCTGTCCAACGCTGCCGACAATGAGCTGGCGCATGCCTTCCGCATGTCCTGCCAGGCCGAGGCTCGTTGTTTGATGACCAACCCACGTTAAAACATTCTTGCATAAATGAGAGTAACCTTCTGAACAAAGGTAGAATAAAAGATAACAATTTAAAGCAGCTACAATTAAAATCATTACGATATTTGTAATTAATCCCGTGTGCGAAATAAGCGATATATCTGAATTTGCGTATGAAAAATAATACGTTTCGAAAATTCGCGCCAAAATAAAACCAGCTGCGTCCATGATAAGAAAAACAACAATGAATCCAAGTACAAGCAAGGCAGGCTTGAATAGTATCTCTAAAAACTGGAAATAGCCCTGTTTGCCCATTTCCCCGCTAAATCCTTCGTCTTGTGACCAAGCATGAGCTGCTAGCCAGAACGGAGCTGCAACGAGCACTTCTACAGCTAGCAAAATAAACCCGACCATCGCAATGATCCAGTAAAGTGTAGGCAACATTGGAACAACGTAAGCAAGCAAAATACCGGCGAAAAACAAACCGTCTACCAACGTTTTTAACGTCTTGCCGATGTATGCCGCAATTCTGCTTCCTGCAGTAGACGCTGCTTGTAAAGATCCGCCGGAAACAAATCCGGCAACCCAGCCCCAAGCACTATTTGCGAAGCCGCTTTGCGCTCCATCTACCGATGCTAACACTAAGCCTGCTGTCCAAAGAGCGATTGACGCGTCTATAAACATATGACCGATGCGGGGGATTGTTAAAATCGCACCCTCCTCTTCAAAAGATTCAATAACTTCGGCAAGAACCATGCGGCCGCTACCCCATCGAAAAAAACCATCTAGCGCTGGAAATTGGCCGCTTTTAACTGCTTCGGCAACGCTCATTCCGGGACTCGTTGGGCTGGGTTCGTGAGATGACAGAAGTTCTGTTTTTAAGATAATGGGGGTGTTTGAGACATAAAAGTCTTTCAAAAGTCCGGCCACCCTTATCTTGTCCATTTTGACTATTTCAACTGGCTGATTCAGAGCGTCCCGCGCTTGCTGTGCAACGCTACTCATCAGCAACGGCCAGCCTCCCGCCGCCATCCACCCCAATTCACGTGCCTTCTCTTTAAATGAGTTAACTTGCTGGGTAACGTCCAGCCCAGCATAATACGGCAAGGAATTCATGTTATTAGCCACACTTAAATATGCTTTTTCGTAAGTTTTAACAGCTTTTTTAAGCCATCCCTGCTGCGGCTCTTGCTTATCTCTAATCATTTCAATCGCAGAGGATATAATACTATACATCGCAAAAATAGCGTCGAATTTTGCAATACACAGCGGGTCTTTTTCCGCGCCGGAAATCCGGATCTGGCCGAGATCTGGAGATGCAAGGCCGCAAGTTCGGCCCACGTTAAAAGTTATAATATATGCCCCAACATCTTGATTATACTGAGTATCTTTAAAAGCCGAGAATCCTTCTGCGAGATAAGAAAAATCTGCGCCGTTATTCACTCTCTGAACTTCGACAAACGCTTTATCACGCTCTGCCATCGTATACTGCACGCCGACAACCCGGGCGAGTTTCTTAGCTATTTCCTCACCTTCTTGCGTGATATACGCGGGAGCAGTGGTGGAGATCTGCGACATATTGCTTCGAACAATGTGATCTAAAAAAAGGTCATAAGTTGAGTTCGCAAAATTGCAGCTTAAGCCGAGCGCAGACAGCATCATAAGTTGAAAAGCTGAGAGACCTGCTTTAACCGGCATAGTCATCCCTAGACTTCCAAAAATCCTTCCCCACTGCCAAAAAT
>PPCM01001212.1_pt1 | contig 12646 bp, 10 predicted proteins | sample 1555541 | NCBI WGS metagenome assembly PPCM01 (sample SAMN05284479, study PRJNA326546) | Marine sediment metagenome, whole genome shotgun sequencing project. | isolation source: marine sediment | place: Germany: Wadden Sea | collected 2012-09-05 | reverse complement strand
GAGTGGGCGTGACTGAGTGGGCGTGACTGAGTGGGCGTGACTGAGTGGGCGTGACTGAGTGGGCGTGACAGGTGTGGCAGATGATTCCGTTGAAAACTAATCCGCAATAAAATCATTGGTTTTCATTTTATAATTGGCTTGCGTATTGCATCGGAAATCTTTGTTGCGAAAAACTAATAATCACTAACCAAAGGAGGATGGGATGATCAGAAACGTTTTACTTGCGACATGCATGGTGTTGATGCTTTTTGCCGGGCAGGCCTTGGCAGTAACGGAGGTTGTGGTCTACGGCGACAACGGGTACCCCCCCTATTCGTATGAAAAGGCGGGAAGTGTTGCCGGTATCTACGTTGATGTGATCAAGGCGGCGTTTGACGCCATTCCGGAGTACAAGGTCTCCATTAAGCCGATCCCCTGGAAGCGTGGGCTGGCCCTGGTGGAGCAGGGGAAAGCCATGGGCCTGTTTCCACCCTATCGCACGGAGGATAGGGTTTCGTGGATGGCGTTCACCGAACCGCTCCTCCAGGAGCGCGTGGTCGCTTTCGGCAAGAGATCCAGTCTGGAGGGAAAAAAAACGTGGCCGGATGATTTCCTTGGGGCAAAGGTTGGCTTGAATTCGGGTTTCAGCAATGAGGGAATGGGGGGAAAGGCGTTTGCCGAGGCCGTGAAAGCCGGTAAAATCAAGGTGGAGGGTGCAAAGAACACGGAAACGAACCTGAAGAAACTCGCCTACGGTCGAATCGATTTTTATCTCAGTGACTGGATGACTGATGTGGGCGGGATATCGGAAGGTGATCCCATCACGGTGGGGCCCGTGGCCACCATGAACATGGGCTACCTCGGCTTTACCCGCAAAACGGAAAAATTCCCCTTTTTACCGGATCTGATTTCGAAATTTGATGCCGCCGTGAGGGAGATGAAAGCCGCCGGCAAGATTGAGGAGATCATAGGGCGGTATCGCTGATCCGGGTGTCGCGGCCGCCCCTCGCTTGGAAGGGGTGTTGGATGTTCCCATGTGATTCCAGGGGGGAAGGGATGGGTCCGGCTCATCCCGGGACTGCGGTCAGTTAACCTGCTTTTCAGGAACGACCGGGGTGCCGTTGAGTCCCGGGGTGGTTCCATGTTTCCTCTCTATGTAATCCAGGTATTCCCTGTCGTTATTTTCCGCCGGGTGCAGGATTGTGGTATCTGGGGCTGCTTCCCTGTATCCCGGGGCCTTTTCCGCGATCTTGTCGAATATGTTTTTTTTGCGCACGTTTTTCCTCACATAAAACCTTTTAAATGTTTCGGAATTGATCCGAAACGATTTTAGTGGAGCGGGGGGGGGACGGAAGTCCCGGCCGGTGTACGGGGAATGGCCGGGGCTTCCGTCGGAGGATAATGTGATTGGACGATGAATGTAAGAGCAAAAAGCGTGCCTGGGAGTGGTGATATTCACAACGCGGATGAAAAAAATGGGTGATGCATGGGAACAAATGTCCGGGACCGCTTCCTCGGTTCACCATAAAGTATGGATAAGAGGTGTGTGGCACATCAGGTTGTGGTTAAGGTTTCGACCTCCGAATTCATGCATGGCCGTCAAATTTGAATGAGAGTCCTGCCCGAGGTTCGCCTGCTTATCGGACCCGCGAGTCATAAATGTCCGAATCGTTGGGGCTGCGTGCCTGCTTGTGCGGATAACCTTATATAATCAAATGATTATCGGTGCGGCAAAAATGCCGCGCCCGTGAGGCATTATTGCCGCATGTCGTCGATACGGTAGGTTTTCATTTTTCTCTGAAGGGTTCTCCGGTCTATGCCGAGGGTCTCGGCGGCCCGGGTCCTGTGTCCTTTGTTACACGCAAGTACCCGTTTGATATAATCTTTTTCGAAATTGTGCACCGCATCCCTGAGGGGTTTCGCTTCCGCTTCCGTCTCCGGTTCCGCTTCGAGCCTGGAGGAGGTGTTTCCGGTGGAAAAATGGAGTTCATCAAGGCTCAGGTAGCGTTGGAGAACATTCTGTAGTTCGCGGATGTTGCCGGGCCAGTTGTAGTCCCGCATGGCCTCGATCACCTTCTCGGGCATGGCCCGGGACCTTTGGCCGCTTCCGTGCATTTTCAGGAAATGGTCCAGAAGCAGGAGCAGATCCTCCTTTCGCTCCCTCAAAGGGGGGAGATGTATGGGAATCACGTGGATTCTGTAATAGAAATCCTCCCGCATCAAACCGCTTTCCACGTGGTCGGCGAGGTTTCTGTTGGTGGCGGCGATAATTCGCATCTCGGTCTTTCTGACCCGGCTGCCGCCCACGGGCCTGAATCCGCCCCCCTCGATGGCCCGGAGGAGCTTGACCTGCATGGCAAGTCCCAGTTCGCCGATTTCGTCAAGAAAAAGAGTGCCGTTTTCGGCAAGGTCCAGATAGCCGCCCTTATCCTTGAAAGCCCCTGAAAAGGCGCCTTTTTTATATCCGAAAAATTCACTTTCAAGGAGGTTTTCGGGAATTGCGCCGCAGTTGACCGGAACAAAGCGCTTGTTGTGGAAGCCGCTCATCTCGTGGATGGCCTTTGCCACAAGTTCCTTTCCGGTGCCGGACTCCCCGTAAACGATCACGTTGGCATTCGTTGCGGCGGCCTGGACCATCAGGTTGTAAACCGCCTGCATGGGAGGGCTTTTTCCGATGATCTCCCCGAACTTGTAACGCTCGTTGATGGAGGACTTCAGTATGATGTTCTCCTTTCGCAGGGCCTTTTCGCTTTCACGCAGGGATTCTTCCTCGCGCTTTGAATCCGTGATGTCGATGAGCACGGCCTGTTTTTTTTTCACCCTTCCTTCCGAGTCGAAAATCGGTGTTTCAACGATGTGATACCATCTCCCGTCAATGGGGCTCTTCAGGTCGAATTTACAGGTTTCCCCCTCGAATACCTGCTTGTTTCGGCACCACGGGCAGGGGGTGTCGCGCTCGTGCATCACGGTGAAGCAGGTTTTCCCCAGGGCTTCGCGCCCGTGTTTTCGCACCAGGGCCCGGTTCATGAACTCGATCCGGTAATCCTTGTCCGCGATATAGATGTAACCTTCGAATATATCGAGGATCGCCATGAGCCTTGCCTCGCTTTCTCCCCGGGCATCCTCGGCGGCCTTTCTGAGGGTGATGTCCTTCACATGCTCGATCACCCCAACGACCTGGTCCCGCTCGTTCTTCAGTGGGAAAGCGGAAAGTTCGAGCCAGCCGTCCGTGCCTCCGGGGGATCTGTAGGACATCACCCCCCCCTCCATCTTTCCTGAATTGATGGCGACAGCGGCCGGGCAGAAAGAGCAGGGCTTTTCGCGATTATGGTATACATTGTAACATTTTTTTCCCATATGTGGGAGGACGGTGGGATACATCTTCTTGAACCAGCTGTTGGAACGGACGATATTGAGGCCGCAGTCCAGGACGGTGATGCCGTCCTGCATGGCATCGAAAATATCGGTTAAGAATTTTTCCCTTTCCCCGAGGATCTTTGTCGTTTGCTTGTGGCTCTCGATCTCAAGGAGGAGTTTTTCGTTGACGGCGGTCAGGTTCGCGGTGCGTTTTTCGATGATCTCATGGACCCTGATCCGGTTGTTCACGATGGATAGTTCCGCAATTTTCTCCCCTGTGATATCCGAGATCACGTTCAGCGAGGCAGGGGAATATTCCCATTCCATGGGCACCGAGAAATGGCGGACCCGCCTGTTTTGGCCGGTTTTGTGGAGGATGCCGAAGTCGTTTTCAGGGCTCCTTGCGGCCTCCCGGTGTTCCGGCTCCGGTGCTGTTTGGTTTGTTTCCCATTGCCCCCCGTCCACCAATTCGCCGAAGGGGGTTCCGATAAGTTCGTTCCTTGGAAACCCCGTTATTAGGCAGGCTCCCGGATTAACCCAGCGGATCACCCCCCCCTGTTCGATGACGATTCCGTCGTTCACATTTTTCACGATGCGTTGATAATCGTCGATGCGCTTTATCAGGGTTGCTTCCACGGCGGCTTTCTTTTGTATCGACCTTTTGAGTTCCCTTACCCTGGAAAAATATAGAAAGGTCGCGGCAATGGAATAAAATGGGAAAATGACCAGGAGGTCATTGATGTTGAAGGCAGCAATCCCCCGCGGCCATGAGGACATTTTTTCGAAATACCCGAACCGGATACTCAGTCCGTAAAGTGTCGCGGTCAGGGTGAGGATCAGGAAATGCATCCTTTTCGCTGCGAGGCTTCGAGTGATTCGTTTCCAGGGGATGGGTTTCACGTTTTCTCCGGAAAATGCGGTGATATATTCGCTGCAAGCTGCTCACTGTTTGTTCCCACGAAAATTTGGGCTTGCGCACTCCTTAACGGCGCGCGGGGGCAAATCTCTCCTCCGTGCACCATGGGGTACCGTCGGCCGTGCCCGCGCGGTGGGGCAAACCTCTCCTCCATGCACCATGGGGCACCGTCGGCCGTGCCTGCGCGGTGGGGCAAACACCGGATATATGATTTTTTCAATACCTTAAATGACAGTTGAAAAAAGCTCAACAGGAAATCCGGCAGGGGCAAACGCAAGTAACTCCGGCATGCCGCGCCGATGGGGCTCAAAGCGCTTAAACCAATGACCGCAAATATGTAACGCCATGAATTCATTGAACCGAAAACCTATATGCGATTGCCCTTGAAAAATACGGGGATTTCACACCGGAAGCGCTTATTGGGCGATGATTTGGAGAATACTGGAACACGGCCGGCGTTAAAAGCGATGCAGTCATATATCCGAAAAGGAACTCAATCATTTATCCCCTTGCCGGTTCGACATGGAGTCCGATTTAATAAAACCGAAATGTTGACTCAAGATATTCTTGGTAAATCCGGAAGAAAGCGGTGGGGGAGATCGGAGGGGGGGGCGGTTAATGCGTCTGTCCGCCCCGCTACTTTGTGGAGTGCTGTTCCACCTTGTATCCCGATTCCTCGTAGAGGGCTTTCACCACCGCATCAACGGCCGCGTTGTCCGGGAAAGGATCCACGTTCAACCCTTCAAGGGCTTTCAGAACAAAGGAAACACCCTGGCGCCGCTCCTCCTGTCTTGCGCGGGCATCGTGGGTGAGGGGACAACCGTTGAGGTCGTAATAAGCCCAGACCTTGAAGGGAAGGCCGTACTCTTTCTCCTCGGAGAGCATGTAAAACCCGGTGCCCGCTTCAAGGAGGGATTCATCCCCGGGAATTTTATCGAGGTCGGTTCCGGAGTAGGGCGGTTCCTGTTTCTGGATAAAGAGTTCCGTTTCATGGTGCTCGGCAAGGTAGGCTTTCAGGGCGCCCAATTCCTCCCGGGTAAACAAACGCTCATCGCATCCCGCGTCGTTTCCCTTGGAAAACAGGCCCGTGCGGGTTTTCCTTTCTCGCACGTGCCAGGTAAAACAGATGTTGTCCCTGTCGTGGAAATTGTAGATGATGGAATATGCCGTGTACAGCTCTGTATCGTCCTTTGTCATCCTGCCCTCGTTTTTGAGTGAAACCTTACCTTGTGACCGCGGTGCCCACCTTGAGGCGCTGGCCGATGTAGATGGCGCCGTTTTTAAGGTTGTTCATCTTCATGATCCGGGTCACCGTCAGGTTGTAACGCTTGCCGATCCTGAAGAGGGTTTCCCCTGATTTGACCTTGTGGTATCGGGTGATCCTTTTTTTCGGCGGGGTTTTTTTGGAAATCTTCTTGACGGCCGATTTCGACCTGCTCGTGTCCGCTTTATCGCCTTTGGAGACGGTTCCGGGCGCCTTGGGCGTTTTTATGTGGGCTGCTGGTGCCTTGCCCGAAAGATCGGAGGTGCCCTCCCGCATCAAGGACCGGTTCGAGGGGGGCGCGGATTCCGTAGCCGGCGCGGATCGGTCGGGTATGGCTGTGCCGTTGGGGGAGGAAGCGATGTCACGGGTATCGGAGACCGCGCTTGCCGTGTTGGAAACAGGGGCTGGGGAGTCTTTTTTTTCAGGGAGGGGCGCCTGTTTTACGTTTTCCGCCGTGCGTGTATCCCCGGGTGAAGCGGAAGGGGATGCGGTTTTTTTGACGTCGGCGTCCTCCGCATTTGTTGCGCCCATCATTTTCCCGAGGTCGTCTATTCTCCGGTTCAGCCGGCCGAACGATTCATCACGGGCCTCTTCCACGCCAAGGTAGTAGTTTCGAAACACCTCGATATCGTGGTTTATTTTCACCACGTGCTGCTCCATTTTTTCCACGGCCGCAAGTCGCCTTTCATATTCCGCAAGCTTTTGGTCGAGGGTTGCCAACCTGCTTTCGAGTGGGCCGAGGTTCGGGGGATTTCCCCCCGAAGAGGGGCCGCCGGCGTTTCCGGGAAACACTCCGGGCAGCAGGAAAAACAGGAGCAGGGTGGCAAGGGCGGCCCAGGCGACAAGGAGAACAGTTTTAAGTGAGCCCTTTCGTGGACTCATTTCTTCTTTAATCATTACGGAAGGTTGTTCCGTTTTATGTGTGATGTCGCATGCGTACTGCCATGTCATTTTAACCCCTCCACGGTTGGATTGAACGTCCGGTGGGCTCTGCCGGAAAGAAAATCGCCCTGATTTATATGGCTTAAACCAGAAAAAATGAGCAAAATCAATGAGTATCCGTATTTCCTGGAAAAAAGCCGTATGTTCCGTGTGCCTGTCACGGTTTGCAACCGGTTCCGGACGGGTGGGCGGTGGGCGGGGGGGAGCGCGGTGTAACGACCGCTTGATGCATCAAACCTGGAAAAAACCCCGGACCGCGTGAAACGGAAACGGTACCGACAGCGCGGAACCGGGGTTTTCATACCGTAGAAAAGGCAGGAGGCGGCTTTCGACTCGCAGGGTGCCGAGAGGCCGGACAGCGGTACCACCCGTGCTTTTGCTAGGCAATATCCTTGAGGTGCTTTCCGGGAATGAATTTCACGACATTCCGCTCCTCGATGGTGATGGGTTTGCCGGTCTGGGGGTTGCGCCCCTTCCTGGCCTTGCGTCGTACCTTGAGAAACGTACCGAACCCCACCATGGTTACCTTGCCGTCCCCTTCATGAAGGGATCCGGCCACGCCTTCCATGAAGGACTGAAGCGCCCTGCCCGCAGCAACCTTTGTTATGCCCGCATCTTCCGCCATCCTGTCAACCAGTTCCGCCTTTGTCATCTTGAAAATCCTCCTGTTACACCGATAATCCCAGTTATGGGACAGGGCCGCGGCCCATGCCGCGCCTTCCTGTGCCAACAATTTGCCGTTCCGGCCGGGGAGATCGAAGGAAGTCCCATGGGCCGGTTTTCGATACCGGGTGGGCTTTGCGCGAGCCGCCGGGTACCGGGCGTTACTGGGAAATCTATATTATAATCCGGAGGGGTTTGACAATCCTGTAAAATACCTGTTTTTTTCACGTAAAAATACCTATAAAAAAACAGGATTGATTTTTTTTGCAGGGTAAAAAGAGGGCGGAACCGAGGGTTCCGCCCGGTTTCCTGAATGGAGGGAAATTAGAGCAATGCGTCCACGAATTTTGCTGGATCGAACTCCTGGAGATCGTCCACCTGCTCTCCAACACCGATATACTTGAGGGGCAGTTTCAGTGAGCTCGTGATGCTCACCACGATCCCGCCCTTTGCCGTGCCGTCGAGTTTCGTCAGGGCGAGGCTGTCGATTCCGATCTCCTTGTTGAACATCTCGGCCTGGGTCAGGGCGTTCTGGCCGGTGGTGGCGTCCACCACCAGGAGGGTCTCATGGGGGGCGCCGTGGAGTTTTCTTCCCGCCGTGCGCTTGATCTTCTTCAGCTCCTCCATGAGGTTCTTCTTGTTGTGGAGTCTTCCCGCCGTGTCGATGAGCACCACGTCCACGCCCCTTGCAACGGATGCCTCGATCCCGTCAAAGGTAACGGCTGCGGGGTCCGCGTTTTCCCTGTGCCTGACAATGTCCGTGTCGGCCCTCTCCGCCCAGATCACCAGCTGCTCCACTGCGGCGGCCCTGAAGGTGTCGGCCGCGACAATGAGGACCTTTTTTCCCTGGGCGGACAGTTTGGCCGCGACCTTGCCGATGGTGGTGGTCTTGCCCACGCCGTTGACACCCACCACCATGATCACGTGGGGCTTGGGAAGGGCCTTTTCGGCGGCCGGGTCGCTGAAGTCGATGAGCCGGGTGATCTCCTCCTTCAAGGCCTTTTTAAGGTCTTCCGGCCCCTTGATTTTGGAGGATTTGCCCCCGATCCGCTCGATGATCTCCATGCTGGTCCGGACCCCGAGGTCCGATGTGATCAGGAGCTCTTCGAGGTCCTCGAGAAGGTCGTCGTCCACAATGGTTTTGCCCGTGAACAGCTTGTCCACGTCGGTGTTGAGGATTTCCCGTGTCCTGGACAGCCCCTTCTTGAGGCGCTTGAAGAATCCGCCGCCCGTCTTTTCCGGATCGTCGGTTTCGGCGGCTGTCGAAGGTTCCGGCGGGGAGTCCTCTTCCGCAACCGGAGGGTCGGAGAGGTCGTCTTCCGGTTCTTCGGAAGAAACGTTCACGGGTTCCGGAACTTCAGGGGGCAACGCTTCCGGCTCCGTTGCATTGAAGGGGACCTCCCCGGAGTCCGACTTCATCCCGGGGGCATCGTCCGCGGAGGGTGGTTCCGGTGCCGTCTCCTCCGAAATCATTGTTTCAGGCTCATTTTCAACGGCTTCCGGGGCTTCCGGGAGCTCTTCATCGGCGATTTCCACGCCTTCGGAGTCGCCCGGTTGTTCCGCGCCGGATGCCCCGTCGATCTCTGTCTCTTCGGGTTTTGATTCCGGTGCGGGTTTCTTTTTCTTGAAAAAATTGAATACCATATCGATTCCTCTGATTTCACGGGCCTGAAAAAAGAGCCCCCTTCCCTTGCGGCAACCGTTGCGGTGTAATCTGTGGACAGCGGGATACAGGGGCGGACGGGGCTTTCATTTCGGCCGGTGTTGAACGTTCACATTTTAACCGAAAAACTTTTATCAGGAAGTTCCCCTCATGTAAAGGGCGGCGTGGTTTCCCCGGTTTTTCCGTGGACAGGGGGAGTAAAAGATAATAGGGATGAGGAGCAATTGCCTGTGCCTCTGTTTAATACCGTGGATAAAAACGGTTTCCGGGGGTCGCTTCGGGGAGCAGGGGCGGATGGGTGGACAACTTTCCGGCGTTGGGGACAACATGGGGGGATTTGGAGGAGACGTGGTCGAGTACATTAAAAGATACTGGTTTTTACTTGGGCTTACGGCGATATTTCTGGTGACCCTGACGGATGCGGGGGAAAAGAGCGCCGGGGTCGGAATATGGCTCAAGGCCCACGGGGGGCCCGATCTTGTGATCTTTCTGATCTTTTTCTGCTCCGGCATGCTGCTGGATGCATCCCAGGTAAGGGCCGGGGTCCGGGATACGGCCGGGACCGGCCTTGCCCTCTTGATCATCTTCGCGATCTCCCCGCTTCTCGCCCTTCTGTTCAATCCCGTTCCCCTTGATCCGGGGGTCAGGATCGGCCTCTTCCTGGTCGCGGTCATGCCCACGACCCTGAGCAGCGGCGTTGTGATGACGGCCGCTTCCGGTGGAAACATGGCCCATGCCCTTCTCATTACCATCCTTGCCAACGGGATTTCGGTCTTTTCGATCCCCCACAGCCTCTCCCTGATGCTCGGTGTCGGGGGAGGGGAGGCCGCGGACATCGACAAGGTCGCCATCATGATCAAGCTGGGGGGGTATGTCCTGGTGCCCCTTTTCATGGGGTGGCTCGGGAGGGTGATCCTCCTCACGCCAAGGGGCGTTGTGGGGAGGATCGGCCCCATGCTCTCCAACTTCAACCAGGTGCTGGTGCTCTCCATCGTGTGGATGGCCATGGCCCAGGCAAGGGAGGTTATCAGGGGCAATATGGGGATGCTCCCGGGCATACTCCTGCTCTCGTTTGTGTTTCACGGTTTGCTGGCCGCAAGCGCGGGCGCGGGCACGGCCCTTCTCGGCATCGGAAAGGGGCGGCGGGAGAGCGTGATCTTCATGGGGGGGCAGAAGACCCTCCCCCTTTCGGTGATACTCCAGGTATCCCTGTTTCCGGAATACGGCCTTGCCCTTGTGGTCTGCGTGGTACATCACGTGGTTCACCTGATCATGGACAGTTACCTGGTGGGAAAAATCCGGGGGCAACGGCCGGCGGTGGACCGACCGGTGCAACGGCCGGAGGAAAACGAACGGAGGTAACCGATTGATGGACCTGGTTTTTTCGCGGGTTAATTAAACGATTTGGTAATAAACGCACTTCCGAGGAGTCAGATTTCGGGGGCGTTTTTCAGCTTTCGACCGTAAAGGGCGCCCATCAATGCCCCGAGGGGCACGGTGACCCACCCGTAGAAGAGCCAACTGAAAAGGGTATGGAGCCACATGGCGCCCAGGCCGGTGAAAAGATCCATGGGCGCTTCTCCGAGACTCCCCATTCCTGTTCCGGAAATCCAGTATTGAATATTGGCCACCACAAGATAAAAATACCAGCATAGATAATGGGACAGCAAGCCACCGAAAGCCCCGGTCAACACCGTTCTCGTGGTTTTATACCTTCGGGCGGGATCGATTCCGCGCCTTTCCACGATAAACCGCCAGCAGAGAAACTGTGCCGCGAACCCCCCTGCCGCCGCAAAGATAAAAAAGCCGGAATAGTCTCCCGCGGAGGTGACGGTGATAAATAAACCCACCCCTAATCCCACCAGGGAGTATAGCTGACCGAAGCGCAGGGCTCTTTTGGTGTATACTTGCATCATAATCCCCCAGGTATCCAAAACTGAATGAAGAACGGTGTTTGCAATGTTCCCCGTCAATGCGTATTCAACTCCAGTATACCAGAATATTGACAGCCGTGTAATTTTGAAAGCGAATCGACGGTTGTTTATGTCGTGGCCGGCCTTGTGGTGACCGGCCGACGGCATGGGGGGGCTTGAATATTTGTGCCGACCAACCGATCCGAACGCCTTGATCACAAAGATATTAACGGGACGAATTGGTTGGGCGGATTGATGGGGCTGGATTGATGGGGCTGGATTGATGGGGACGGATTGAAGGGGACGGATTGAAGGGGACGAATTGGTTGGGGCGAATTGAGCGGGACGGATCTTGGCGCGGTTCATCATAAAAGTATGGTTTTCCAGAGCGATTACCTGTACATTTCAATAGTACGGATTAGTTTCGGACCGGTTTACCGAATATGGTCTTTGGAGGAGGCGCGACGTGATCGGTCAAAAGGTGTTAAATGCCTTGAGGAGCACATCGGGTGTAAAAGGTGTCGTTGATCGACAACAACGCCGTCAAATATCGTTCGGTCAGAGGATATGCAAAATGCACATTGAACAAGCCGCCGGGTTGACGGCGGAATTCTATTCGTCCATCTCTTCAGTGGCCGGCAAAATAAACTACATAATTTCACCACCAATGGACGCAGCGAGGTTTCCAGACGAGTTGCATAAGTTGGGGGGCAAATTGAAGGGATTTTATATGTTGTCGTCAAAGGAACAACTGCAAGCCTGAAATCAACGTGGAATTATGACCGAGCCGGCGCAATTACCACGGATCGCCTTCAGTGCGGGCGCGCTTTCGGCGTTCTGTGATGCGTGTTGTTTGCAGGATTGGGCATGGGGAATAAGAGTCTCCACGTAATAAATAACAACCGGTTCGCTCCGGCAATGGTGTAAAATGAGCGCGTTGAATTTCTGGAAAAGAATGGTACGAGATTTTGGGAATACTACATGACGTGTCCCTTACACGAACCGTTGGACCGTACCGGTGAATGGACAACAGATGAAGGCTTTTATAAAGAATTTACCTATCAGGACGCAGCTGTTTCTCTCCCATGCCCTTGTTTTTCTCCTGCTGTTTTCCGTCAGTTTTTCCATGCTCTACTTCCAGTCAAGGAAGAACATCGTCCGGAATATCCAGAGGGAACTGACCAATTCCAATCTCATCATCAAGGAGATGGTGCTGACGGCCACCGGAGTGTCCATCAAGAGCCATTTGCGCGCCATCGCCGAAAAGAACCTCGAGATCGTTGAAAAACTCCATGCCCGGTACCTTGCCGGAGAGATCACCGAGGCACGGGCAAGGGAGATTTCCGAAAACATCCTGCTGAGCCAGACCGTGGGCAGGACCGGTTATATCTACTGTATCGATTCCGGCGGCATGGTGAGGGTGCATCCCCGGAAAGGGGTTGCCGGGAGCGATGTCTCCTTCAGGGGATTTGTGACGGAGCAGATTCGAAGGAAGAGCGGGTACCTGCAATACGACTGGAAAAACCCGGGAGAAGAGGGGCCCAGGGCAAAGGCGCTGTACATGACGTATTTCGAGCCCTGGGACTGGATCATCTCCGTTTCCTCCTACATGGAGGAGTTCGCGGACCTTGTGGGGGTCGAGGATTTCCGTGATCGGATTCTCCAGCTGAAATTCGGCAAATCCGGTTACGCCTATATATTCGATCTTGACGGCACGGTGGTGGTTCACCCCGAACTTTCCGGGAACCTGTTCAGGGTCCTGGACAGGGAGGGAGCCGCCTTTCTCAGGAAAATGGTGGAGATGAAGCGGGGTAGCCTCTCCTATTGGTGGAAGAACCCATCGGAGTACTTTGCAAGGGAGAAGTTCGTTACCTTCGATTTCCTGGCGGGATACGACTGGATCGTCGCGTCGTCGAGTTACGTGGATGAGGTCTTTTCTCCCCTCATGG
>PPCM01001211.1_pt1 | contig 12684 bp, 8 predicted proteins | sample 1555541 | NCBI WGS metagenome assembly PPCM01 (sample SAMN05284479, study PRJNA326546) | Marine sediment metagenome, whole genome shotgun sequencing project. | isolation source: marine sediment | place: Germany: Wadden Sea | collected 2012-09-05 | reverse complement strand
CGGACTCCATCTAGCTTGTTCAATCCTCACCCACGCTGAAGACGTTGACAAGGCCGCCGCTGCCGCCAAGTTCCAGGACACAATCCCGGCGATCGCCACCCTCATCAAGGCCATGCACGCAGGATACACCAAGAAGGCGTCCCAGACCTCAGTTGTCGTCCCAGATGTCTACATCATCGTCGCCGCCACACAATTCTTCGGACTGATGGCTTCCCTGGGCCACGCGGCCGCCGTCAAGCCCACGCTGAGCCACCTCCTCCTCCATATGCCACTGAGCACCACTAGCCACGCCGCAGTGCTCCTGGAGGCCGCCCGCCAGACTTTGACCCACATCCCCGACCCGGCCCTCAAGCCCCTAGCCATCAACGTCCTGTTCCGGTTCCTGGGCCACCGCGACACGCATCTAAGATACGCCGCGCTTACTTCCATGCCCGCGGTACTCGATCTTGACCCTAGCGTCGTCCGGCGACACAGCGAGACGGTGGTCAGCACCCTGGACGATGCGTCACCCGTCATCAGACGGCGTGGGTTGGGGGTGCTGGTGGGCATCACTGACGAGGAGACGGTCGAGGCGCATGCCGCGCTCCTGACCAAGTATCTCCGGAGATGCGATGTAGATATGGCATCGGCGGTCATATCTGCGTTGAATGACATCCTCACCCGCCACTGCACCGACCGTCGCCGGGTGTTCGATAGTCTGCTAGCCGTGATGCTGGGTTCCCCCGTCCAGGATGCCCCCGGCCTCCAGGCCATCGCTTCCGGCCTCATCGGGACTCTTCATGATACACCCGATATCAGGCACCACGCGGTCGAGAAGCTGCACGCGGTGCTGGCCACCCCCGGCCCCCGTCCCCCACCTATCGCGGCTCGGGTACTGGCGGTGTCTATACTAGGGTCTTATGGGGCACCCACCCACCCCGCGGCTGACCTGCTCGACCTGGTTAATAACGCCATCACCGCCTGCCCCGACCCCGCCCTCGTCCGGGTAGGGCTCCTGGCGGTGGCCCATCTAGCTCGGGTCGACCCAACCCTCACCCCCGCCGCCGTCGCCTCCCTGGCCCGATGGACGGCCGACAGAGACACCGAGGTCCAGCAGAGAGCAGCCGAGTTGGGATGTCTGGTCAGGGCGGGCGGGGCAGTGCTCGACACGGTGCTCGGTGAGGGTGATGTCGACCCGATGATGATGGACGGTGGGGAGGGGGACTTGTTGGATATGATACTAGATACGACAGGGCCACCCGAACAGGGGCAGAGAAAACCTACCTTGCCCACCCCCGCACCACCCAACCCTACACCCACCCCCGCCCCTGTCCAGGCGTCGACCCCGGGTGACGCGGCAGACCTGCTCGCGTCTCTCCTGACCCACCCCACCCAACCCACCCACCCCGACCCCTACGCCGCCCCCACCCCCGCCCCGACGGTAACCGTCACGGTCGACCCCGTGACCGTCACCCTCACCTGCACCAGGGATGCGGCCCATGGCACCATCCTGTCTGCCTCGGTGACGGCATCGGCACCAGTCACAGCATTCTCCTTGCTAGCGGCGGTACCGGCCTCAATGCAGGTCGCGCTGTCACAACCATCGGGGAAGGAGACGGGGCCGGGGCGGGCACCCATTACCCAGCGGATTACGGTAACGGCGAGGGCTGGGGCCGCGCCGCTCGCTGTGAGGTTTAAGATTGGGTTTATTGTGGATGGAAGGACGGTGAACGAGATTAAGGATGTGACCAAGTTCCCAGAAATGTGATTGTAAACCATTGCCGGCTGACGGTTGGATGGGCTTGAGCTGCTTGTCGGCTTTTCAATTGTTGATTTATAGTTATTTATACTCCTGCCACAAAAAAACTGCATGACTCCGGCCGAGATCGTAGCTGACACCAACGTAATCGCGTGTTGCTACGAGGGTGCCTTTCTAAAACCCATATTCGCGATCAGACATCTTCCTAACCCCGGGGATGATGAAGGGACGAAGGATTCTACCACAACCAACCTCATCCCCCAAGTTATTGCTCTGATCAACATCTACAACAATGACCAGAGCGGAAACATGGTCGATGCGATTGAGACTGAACACCGGCGCATTCTCTTCTCTCTTGTTTGCAGCCCATAACTCTCATTACCTTACCCAGTACCCGGGCCTCACAAAGCGGAACAACGGACGCGAGGACGACATCGTGAACCGTCTGGTATTCATGCTGGACATGCCCATCGGTGTGTCGGAGGTCTCCATGCGTCAAATCATGCATCTTCTCGAGCGTTTCTTCATTATGATGGTTGGCCCCGTCCACCTCATGACCAAACACCAACTGACCATCGCCTACCGTGACCTGGTCCAGGCGACGTTCGAGCCCATCGTGCTTCGTCTCGTGGAGATGGCTCTGACCGTAGAGTCCGTCAGACTCCAATGCCCGACGACGTTGAAGCATGGGATGGCGGTGGACAACACGCAGGACAGATCCCCACTGAACCAGGTCGGGGCGATCGTTCAGAACACGATCGACCTGTCGCACGTGATCTATATCAATGAGAGCCAATTCCCTCTCGAGGATACGAGCTGCGTCGTGCTGCAGCAGAACAACATCCTATACGGGTCGAGAAAGATCGACAACACGGCGCTGATCATCTTCTCAGCGTTCTCCGGCCTCAAACGTGACCCTGGGTCGTCATCGGTGACGTTAACGCATCTCATATGGACTGATGGACGTCAGGACAGGCTCCTGCCGCACCTGGCTCACATCCACGTCCAGGGCGACGGGGCAGATAATGTCGTGTGTGCGTGGATGACGATCGTATCCGCCGCGACGACCCCCAGCCCGATGTCAGCTCGGGCGTTCCGTGATGCACTGAGAAGCGAGTACCACAGCCACATGGCAACGCTGACACAGACGCTGATGGACAGAGTTAGTCCCCAGATCGACTTCGCGGCGTGCTACATCCCGACAGCGGCGATGCGGCACTGGTACTACCTCCTGCCGCAACTCCCGGGGCTCGCTCACTTCGTACTGGCTAATAGAACCGACGAATGGGTCCATGCGCCCGGAATCGCGCCTTTACCGCTTGTTCCGGTGACTGTGACGGACACGCGGCCCACAGATGCGGCGATGATAGAGATGATACGCCACAAGGTGTGGGAAACAATGGATTTCGGGCAGGAAGGACTAGCTCTGGGGTACACACACGCTATTCGCCAGGAAGGCGCTATTCAGCACTATTACCGGCTGTTCACCGTGTCGAAGACCCTCTGTGAAGCCACACTTGAGGCCCACATGAAAGAAAGCCGGAGAAAGCGGGACAAACGCCGCCGGCCTCCGCCCATGGCCGAGCTAAACGACGTCGAACTCGCACCGAACCAGATGTCGTCCGTTATCCGAGCCGACGCCGACGGTGGGAGTACCCTACCCCGCCCGATCGATAAGAAGGGCCCCACAGGCTCGGTGGGGTACTACACTGAGCTCGCATCCCGCGCTAGACGGCCCGGAGAGGTTCTGTGTGAGGTGTACGCGCTGTTCTCGGGGCCGATGTCGATTCCAACGATGGACATGGTCGTGAGACGCGTGGTGTTGATGGCGATGACCGGCACGCTGAACCAGGCGCTAGAGTGAGAGGGGGGGCACTGGTGGACGCTCGGTGGTCATCTGAGATCTATGTTGATTTGGATTCGTGTGAATTTTGAATCAATTGCGGGATCGTCAGACCCTAAATTCTTTTTTAAGAAGTTTGTTGTTTATGTTTTGGATAATGGCGGTGGCATGGTGATCATGAACCGAGAACAACACGATCAATTCGGAACTGATTCAAAGTGGATTCTGATTCCGATTTAGCGCTTTATAATCTCGTTCAGATAGCGTTTGCACATGGCTGCTCGTCTGGTGGCTGTGTTCCTTGCTGTGGCGCTATCGGTGGTGTCGGTTATAGCATGGGTACCTAATATAGACCACTATTGCTCTGCTCCGATGTCAGTGACGACCGCACTCGCAGATTCAATCTCTCATCCTCCCGATAGTCCGCGGCAATATGCGTATGTTCCTTTCAAACATCTTCTAACCAAGCTCCTCGACTCAGTGCACGTGGATCATCGAGCCTGATGTCTCAGCCTATCCCGGGTCGTCCGTGTCGGGCATTGCGCTCCACTTTTCTGCCATTGACGTCGAGCCCTTCTACGATCCAGTCAAGATCTGCCCCCCAAGCGCGATTAACGGTGACGAGCCGGACATGGCCCGTTGTCAGGAGTTCTTTGGCCTCCACACAAAAATGGCGCCAGTCTATTTTGACACGGGGAAGGTCTTTGTCAAATTCGACACCGATCAGGTCATCGAATTCGCGGGGTTCACGCTGGACTACTGGACCAACATCACCATCCCTACAGGTGCCTATTGCTCGCCCCAGGAGGTCTCTGTGGGCCACATGGGGTCCGTGGAGTGGGATTCGGACGTGGTGGCGAACGGCGCCGATGTTTCGTGCCGGTGGACATATCTATCATTGGACCCACTCCTCACGGCCGCCATCGTCTTCAACGAGCCCTCCAGCTCCTCTGAATCGATGACCACGGTCAGCTACCCCGGTATGCTCCGCCCGCTGGAGAAGACCATGTCCCCGCGTCAGTCCCACACACAGCACATCTATCTCGACGTCGCTCTGGAGGCCTACGATGACACCCAACGCGTGGTGCTCAATGGCACCTTCTTTGGGCTCCAGAACCTGCCGATCCCCGATCCTCCGCGACGTGCATCGTACATAGACTGCAGCAGCGCCGACCACCCGAGTCAGCTGTGTCTGATCAGCTTTGTCAACGACACGGTGACCTCCACGGTCGGCGGGGTGTGGGAAATGGTGGAAGGCGACGCGTTCTGGCAACAAACGTGGCGTCAGACCACTACGCTGCGGGATGGGGGCGATGATCGACTCCAGGACGGGTCTAGCGCTACAGGACCACCCTTAGGTATGAGGAACGTCGTCATTCTTCGCCATCGCGTGGAGCATGACGTCGGGGGCTACAGCGGGTGGTATGCACGCTACCTCAACGACGATAACGAACTCCTGCCCTTCCACACGACCACAGGCTTCTTCTCGGACGTTGACCCCACCACTCCCACCTTCGGCGCGTTGATGGCCACCCCCGGTAACCGCACCTCCATCATAGCCCGCGGGGGGACTTTTCTGCCCGAGTACATGGCGGTCGTGTACACGTCGTCGCTGATGCTGATATACCCGCTCGTGTGGGAGATGGGGCACCTCGACGCCCGGCTGGAGACCATCAACCGTGCCTCCTTGCTCTCCATCGCCAGAGACTTCGACCCGCACTTCCTCGCCTGTGATACCTCCCTGATGATCATCAGCGGGTGCGGGACGAACATCAACGAGCCCCAGCTCATGATCTACCGCCGCGAGCCCGGGCCCGTCCCTTTGTTCGTGTTCAGCGGGGCGTACGACATCCAGACCGAGTTCACCCAGTCCACGTGCCACCGAATGCCCATCTCGGTCACCTCCACAGACGCGTCCGTCCGCGTGGCCGTGGGGCTGCCGGACGTCGACGAGGTCCACGTCGTCATCTTCTCCCCGGTCGCCCTGCCTTTCAGAGACGACATTGATTTACTGAACGATGACCCACCCCACTTGCCCGCGTCCGCCGTCACCCAGTATACAGTCATAAAGGGCGCCGCAGGGTCCGGATTCGGGGTGGATGTCGAGGTCAGCTCGGATGAGGACGGGCAGCAGCAGGACCTGATCGTGTTTGGCACGCGCGTGATATATCTGGATGTTGAGACCGCGGTGGAAGAAAAACGCGCTCTTCCGACGGTCCACAAGGGCCACTGTCCGGCCGACGCGTCGGTATGCATCGTGCCCGAGGAGGACGCCGTGATCTACGCCCAGCCCAACCGGTTCCAGTCACCAGATCTAATCGACCTCTTCCAGGCTGCCGACGACCCCCAGATCCAGACGTACGACGCGAACATGATCGTCCATCTCACGCCGAACAAGCCCCCCCAGCACATGGCGGACTTCAGCTACCCATCGGAGTTCGGATGCATCGCGGGCGGGGCGCGCGACCCCCAGTTCTTTGGGTCCTGCAAGTTTTGTCCCCCTCACACCTACAGTGAAATCAACCACTCCCATTGTACACCATGCGCTGCCGACGAGTATTGCCCCGCCGGTGCGTACGGCCCCCTGAACTACGCGGCTCTCAAGGCCGGCCATCGGACCCAGAGCCTCGACGTGTCCGAGAGGGCGGCAGTTGAGTTCAGCGACTGGGCGATTGGCCAGTTCACACAGTTCGCGGGGATCACCGCCTACCTGCTGCTCTTCTTCCTGATCGTGTACTCGGCATTCGTGTGTCTCATGTGTAACAACCTCGTGCTCTACCACATCACCAACTTCGCACTCCACGTCCGGGCCAAGCCCATCTGGTACAACCCGTTCCACTGGCCCTACTACATCCACCGATCCACGGTCATCATATTCCGTCACATTGACCTGCAGCCTCAACTCGTCGTCCCTGAGCCCGATTCGGGCACGCGGTACATCGAGACAAGGGGGTCGTGGTCGGGCGGTCTGATGGCGCCGCTCCTCATCATATCCATGGTCTATCTCGTCATCTATGCCGTGCTCTTCTTCTTCTCTTACTCCCCCATCCCGGCCGCGACGTTCGCCGATGAGATGGAGCGCGGCAACGTCATCGCGTCAACGTCACGCGTGTCATCTGCCTTCGTGGAGCCTGTGGTCACAGACCTCATGGGTTGGGCGGGGAAGTCGGGTTTCGAGCTCAACATCGAGCTTCTTAACTATGCCGGCCTGGTGTGTGAGGACGAATGTCTCAAGGACCTGACCTCGTCGGGATGCTACAGCAACGACCATGCGTGCGGCACCCTGCCCCACGTCTGCACCCCACACGCCGACCCTGCAGGGAACGGAGGGAATTGCACCATCACCATCGCCATGCCTCGGGCAGCACTCGTGCCGTCGGCGTCCATATCGGTCAACTTCGGGACAGTGTACACCCAGGCGATGAGGGTCAGCATGGCACACCCCGTATTGACGTATCGACGTCTCGGGTCGGGCGCCGCTGACCCAACCCGTGACCCACCCGAGGTGCATATGAGTAACACGACAGACATGATTTATATGGACCCAGACCGGAACCCAACCCAGTATAACCACAGCGTGATAGCCGGGGTGATCCAGCGGTCCTGGGCCAACGTCCCTAACTCTAACCGTGTGATGCAAGGTGACGTCTTCGCCAACAGATACGACTTCAACTTTGTGTCGTCTTTCGCCTTGAACTCGGCAGGTTTCGGCACCACATCGGCTATTGAATATATTATCGCGCCGGGCGAGGATCTGACCGTCGACCTCGCCATCACGACGTCTGATATCGTCGTCACGACCCACAGGGAGCGGATGTTGTCCATTTCGGCCATGGTAGGCACATGGTTCATCACAATGTTCTCCTTCTTCAAGATCGTCATGACAATCACCTCGGCCGTCAAGGGTGGGGTGGGGATGGCCAAGACCGTCAAGGATCACATCTTCAGGGGCAAGAAGGTGGACCCCGTGCACCGCGCCGCCATGTTCACTGACTTGTCGGGCCCGGGGACGCCCGTGCTGGGGGTCGATGACATCGAGATGCAGAGCATCCGGCAGCAACCCAACGCATTGTATGAACAAAGGCACTGATTAAGCACGTAGGGTATATGCTGTGACAGAAACACATGAAATCAGCTCAAGGGCTATAAAAATGTAGTAGCTTTATAATAGGTCGATTACACGAATGTATGGTCCGCACGTAGTAGTATGACTAGTATCATCCTTGCAGCACATCCAATTTTTGTATTTTCTCAAATCACTCTCAAAGGCAAAACCGGCAGCATGCAGCTTGGAAGCTACGAGGTTATCGGTGAGGTCAACGACCAGAGCCAGTCTGCGTTCCAGCAGCCGACAGAGAGCAGTTTCTCTTGTATTGCGTGCGCACTTCGCTTCCAAAACCTTGATGAGATGCGTGATCACTACAGAACAGACATGCATCGGCAGAACCTGCTCAGGAAGACAGAGGGATACGTCCCCTTGAATGAGCGAGATCTTGCGGAGCGCAAGCGTCTCGCAGATCTTGAGGCGGCGCCCAAGGGCCGGCTCAAAGGTCAAAAGCACAAGAAGAAGTTCGGCTGTGCGGCGTGTGGTAAGGCGTTCTCATCCGAGAAGGCGTATGAGCAGCACCAGCGCTCCAAGAAGCATCTTTCCGCCGCCCAGCCCGCGGTGGTTGTTACTGGTGTGAGACACCCCGTCATTGAGCCCACCAAGCCCGACGCCGTCAACGACGAGGTCGACGAGGGGAGCGACTGGGGCGAGATGGAGGAGGACGAGGAGGAGCGCTTCCTGGCGGCCATGCGGGCCCGCGACCCCCTGCCCAGCAACGCCTGCCTGTTCTGCCCCGAGCATTGCGACTCTGCTGAGGACGCGCTCGAGCACATGGAGTTCGTCCACGGCTTCCACGTGCCCGACGCGGCGTACTGCTGCGACGTGCCTGGGCTGATGGAGTATCTCGCCAAGAAGGTCGGGCAGGGCTACCTGTGCATATACTGCGACAGGGTGTTCAAGAGCCTGAAGGCCGCTCAGATGCACATGGTAGACAAGGGCCATTGCAAGGCGCGCTACCTCGACGATGTGGATTACGACGAGCTGGCCGAGTTCTACGATTACCAGGCCAAGAACGAGGCTGCTGAGGCCTCCCAGATGCGTCTCAAGGCCACCGGTGAGATCCAGCTCGCCACCGGCCGCATTATCGGCCTCCGTCAGTACCGCACAGTGTATCGCCAACGCCTGAGGATATCGGCCGGTGTAGACGACGCCACGGTGCAGATGGCACTCCAAAAGCGTGAGGAGGACATCGTGAGGGAGCGGTCACACATGGTGGCGGCCCGGGCGAGGCACGCGGTGGAGATGAAGCGGGGCTTGGCGTTCCAGGTTCGGGCCCACAAGCTGCAGACGTACGTCAGGCTGCAGCTGTAGAGGGATAAATAATGCGGTTTAGAGGCTACCTTGGCGCCATTTAGGAAGGGTGTCATATCATGACCTGATTTGATCTTGTAAAAATTTAGTGCGGGAATTTAGTCGCGGATCGCCAGACAATAGCACATTGAAAAACATGCCTGAGTCAGCTCGTAGATCTTTTGTTGGTGGTAACTGGAAGTGCAACGGCTCCGTCGCTGAGATTTCCACCCTCGTGAAGATGCTCAACGAGGGTAAGCACTACGACACCGTCGATGTCGTCGTCGCCCCCGCTGCTATCCACCTCTACCAGGTGAAGGAGGCTCTCAAGGTCCCCGTTGAGGTTGCTTCCCAGAACTGCTACTTCCAGAGCTCAGGTGCCTGGACTGGCGAGCTCTCCACCGAGATGCTTGTTGACATGGGCCTCAAGAACGTCGTGCTCGGCCACTCTGAGCGCCGTCACGTCCTCGGCGAGACCGACGAGCTCATCGCCAAGAAGACCAAGAAGGCCATCGATGCCGGCCTCACCGTCATCTTCTGCATTGGCGAGCAGCTCGACGAGCGCAAGGCTGGTCGCACCAACGAGGTGTGCTTCGGCCAGCTTGATGCCATCAAGGCCGTCCTCACCGAGGAGGAGTGGGCCAAGATCGTCATCGCTTACGAGCCCGTGTACGCCATCGGCACCGGTGTTGCCGCTTCCCCCGAGGATGCCCAGGCCACCCACGAGGACATCCGCGCCTACCTCGCCAAGGAGGTGTCCCAGAAGGTTGCTGACGCGACCCGTATCCTCTACGGCGGGTCCGTGAAGGCCGCCAACGCCGCCGCTCTCTTCGCTAAGGGTGACATCGATGGCTTCCTCGTCGGTGGTGCCTCCCTCAAGCCCGAGTTCATGGACATCATCAAGGCCTGCGCGAACTAAATAAACTACCTGTACGACGTCTGTTGATGATGAGGCTACGGCATTGGCATTACGACTGCATCTCGTTCGATTTAAAGATTTGAGAATTTGTGAAAATTGGCTTGTTCTCACGATGGACGGAGGTAACAACGCCGAATACTTCCATCTGAAGTCACAAGACAGATCATATTACCTTTGTGTTGATGTAGCGGGCGATTCCCATCTCAAGGTTGTGATGGAGTCGCTTGACATGCCAGGCCAGTACTGGGAGGGCGCGTTTAACCCAGAGTGTATGTTATCCCGTTAACTAGCCATCCTAACTCAGATATTGACACTATCACACAGAAAGCTGGCTTACACCGCTCGTTTGACGTTTTCACGTTAATGCTGCGGACCACTCTCTCGGAATACAGCCCAACAAAGAAGTCTGACGTATCCGTCAAGATCCTGACGTCAACAGATGTCGCACGCCTTGGAGGCGGCGACGTAAGCACCACCCACAACGAGAACAAGAGCTATCTTCTTATGACGTACAAGTCGCGCTACGAGAAGGCCGAATATGCTCTCCCTCTACAGTACATGCCGCGGCCATCCAGTGCAGCGCTCGAGGTGACCATCAACCGCCTCGCGATGGAGAACGCGACTCTTCGGGAAACGGTCATGAAGTCGAGCTCGGCCGCCACAGATACGACGACGCGGCTCCAACAAGAACTAACAGACGCCGTGCAGCAGAACCAGCTGCTGATCAGTAGACACCACAACGAGGTATCCACGCTCCGGGTGACCATTGAGTCGCTGACGGACGACCTTGAGGCCAAGACCATCGAGGCCGAGAGTCTCAGGAAACGTGTGGCCAGGTTAACACGGGATAGGCGTGACGCGTCGCCTGCCCGCTACTCCCGGTCTCGCGAGTCACCCTCCCGATCGACCCGGCGCCCCTCACCGTCCCCGGTCACCCGTCGCCGCCCCGCCTCGCCTTCCCCTCGAGCTGATCGAGGGTCGACCCGTCGTACACCGTCACCCACTCCATCGGTCAGGTCCAGGGGCAGGTCACCCACCCCACCCCCGTCAGCGGGGAGGCGGGCATCGAGGAGGCCGGCGTCACCTTCACCCAGGTCACGCTCGGTCAGCCCAGGAAGATTTGACCCAACCGAATATGTTAGAAAACAAAAGGAGCGCGCCGCCGCCCAGCGCCGAGCTAAGGGCGTGAAGACGCGTGACCAGCAGCGTCTGCCCCCCCGCCGCGCCCCCTCCCCCACCACTCGGTCCCGCGCCTCCTCCATCGCCTCAGATAAGTCGAGTCGTCTCAGTCGGCGTGACCTCAGTGATCGAGGGTCGGCGCGGGACAGGGCTCCTCAACAACCAGTCAGGAGGCGGGGTGCACAAGGTACCCGTCCCGCCGTCCCTAAGGCGAGGAAGGTCAAGCCGGCCAAGCCCACCGTCAGGGGCGGTGAGGCCGATAGGGACAGACAGCGGTCATCAGACGTCCGGCCGAGGGCGAAACGCGGTGCAGACTATGATGTAGCCGTGGATGACATAGAGATGCTGGATGGGAAGATCAGTGAGCTGCAGCAGCTGCTGGGTAGTCTGAACGGCGTGTGAACGCTCACATTTCTTTCTTATTATAAATCAATGGCACTCATTCAGACTGATCGTTACAGCAGGCGAATTATTGAGATCGCGTCGTCCCGACCTCCGATGTCGAGGTCCTGCGCACCTCCATCGCGTCCCCCATTGATCGGATGATAGTCACCCCGTTGTTTAAGATGATGTCGTCCACAGGGATGAGCAGTGAAGTGAAGCACTTGTTGGTGGATGTCATATGCCCAAGGCGGTTGTGAATTGAAGCTTCTTCACTACCCGGGCTGCCGTCACGTACCTTGTTGATCTCACAGTTACCACGTCACATTTATCTCACGTTGGATATTGACCGGGTGAAACTCATCACATTGGACTCCCGAACATTCAACACGGCCGCGAACTCGTCCGTGACCGGGGCCCACCCACTATTGGGACTGTCAGTGGGCGGGAAACACGTGAAGATGGTAACTCCATTCCAATCTTTCTCAGTGTACCGGCCCCGCCCGACCCACGACCCGTCCGTCAGCTGGACGTAGATGTTGAACATCCTCGAAACAATGGGGTTATCATGGACAACAACCTTCACGACGGGCGCAGGCAGGTCGATCGGGGTGGAGGCCGTGACCTTAGGTGTGTCGGCGGTGGAGATCAGACAATTCTCATTGACACCGCAGGCGAGCAGGGTGTCGCCCGATCGAATGACGGTCACAAAGGAATTGGTTATGATGTCGTCCACGGGCAGGTGTAACTCGGTGGGGGTGCCAATGACCATCTCGTCTGACCCTACGCCAAGCTCGCCACTATGATTCCACCCAGTGGCAAAACAGCGGCGGTCAGCGATGAAGAACGATGGACCACGATCACACACCACCCGGTCGACCCTACCCCTGACGTCGTTGGGCAGGGCGACGGCAGTGAGGGTGGTGATCTTATCGGCGGTCGACCCCACCCCGCACTCGCCTTCAAAGTCAAACCCACATGCCAACAGACCACCATCGGTGAACGCGATCACGAAATTACTATCCCCACCCCACCGGGTGACCCCCGCGCTGCCCGGGATTGGGGTGGGGGTTTGGAGATAATCATTAGTGTGGCCCAGTCCGAGCTCGCCACATGAGTTACGTCCACAACCGAGCCATCCAGAGCCCGTTCTGAAGAAAGATTGCTCTGATGTCTGGTATACATCCAGCACCTCGCTGTCGATCGGCACGCGGCGGGGCTGTCTG
>PPCM01001210.1_pt1 | contig 12698 bp, 6 predicted proteins | sample 1555541 | NCBI WGS metagenome assembly PPCM01 (sample SAMN05284479, study PRJNA326546) | Marine sediment metagenome, whole genome shotgun sequencing project. | isolation source: marine sediment | place: Germany: Wadden Sea | collected 2012-09-05 | reverse complement strand
CATGAAGACGGGCAGCAGCTGGACGTCGTGCAGCACGTTGTAGTCCCGAACATGGCGTCGCGCGGCCCACAGCGCGTGGATGACGCGGATCTGCTTGACACACAGCGCTCCGTTGATTCCGGCGAACCCGCATGTTAGGAGGCACAGCCCCACCCCGTAGCTGGCGGGACTGAGGATCACGTAGGCCCACAACATGATGCCTATCCCGAGGTACGCGGCAATGTTCCCCGCGTTCATAGCCATCAAGAAACTCGGCGACGCCAGCTGGAATATCGGGTTCCGGGTCACCCAACCGAAGATGACGACGGCGCACGAGGTGGCCAGGGTGACCATGATCCCTAACACAAGGCAGAACCCGTCAATCACGAGGAGTGGGGTCGGGACGGGGATCACGGTGAGAGGCTCAATGCCCAGGCCCATGCGGAGGAGCTTGAGCTGGTCCTCGGTGCCGTACCGCTCCGTCACGGCGTTCACGTCGCGGGCCATCCCGTACGCGCATTCCTCCTCGGTCTCGTTCCCCACTATATATCTATAAAGCGCGTTTTGGATGAATTCGAGGTACTCTTCGAGACCGGGCAGCTTGATGCCGTCCGCAGGGTTAGAGTGGCCCATCACCGCCCGCACAGCGTCGGCGATTCTCTGGTGTTGCTCCTGGGTGTATCCAGCCCCTGTAAACCACTTCTGGTCGAGGCCGGAATACCTGAATGGCTCAAATCCGTGGCCGTGTACTGTGTGGTTGTTGCTGATCTCCGGAGACGCGAGCCACTCGATGAAATCCCATGCCCCGCCGGGATTCTGAGCCGTCTTCGGAATCGCTAGGGATTGGCCTCCGTTCGCGGTGTATGGGGCGTAGTTAACGAGCCCGACGCCGTATACGTCCGTGGCGTGTGGGCACAGCCCCTTGGTGCACCACTCGAACTCCCCGCTGTCTCTGTTATACACCTGGGGACTGCCCGGCATAATGGAGTGCCGTGCCTTGTCCTGAACGACCTGGATGCCCTCTCGTGGTATACGGAACAGCATGTCGCCCCAGTCGATCGTTATGGCGCACGTACCGTTCAGGAACATCGCCCGAGACTCGAGGTAGTGCAGCCCTTCACGCTCGAGGCCCACAGCGGGCCCGTGGAGAAGGAGGTCCTTGAACATCTTCATGCTGCGGTGCACACCGGCATTGTTGATCATCGTGGGCATTCCTGGCTCCGTGGAGAAGAACAGCGCTTCTTTGGGCGTCGTCTGGAGATACGGCGCCAAGACGTCAATGAAGATGTGCACAGGAAGATGGTCGTTCGTTAACAGACATATGGAGTAGTCGGGCTCCCCTTCGGTAGCCTTCATGGCGCTCGCATCCAGCGTGACGAGTGCCGCGAGGAGTTGATCCAGGGTGGAGGGCGGATCAATGTCATACGTGTCGAGGATGTCGCTACGGTAGTGGAGGTAGTGATAGTTGCAGTCCATGGGCGTCAGGAACGTGTCTCCATTGAATGACGTTCCGTATTGCCGCTGGGCAGCGTTCACATCATTCCAGTTAATCATCGTCGATGAGGCAATCTGCGATGTCACTGGCTGAATCGTATATAGATCGGTGCGCCGACCGCCGTGCTCATCGGGCGCAAGCAGCATGTCGAGCAGGAAACATTGTGTGAAGAGAATGATGTCGTAGGTGTATTCTGGAATAACGAGGAGGTGCCGCACGTCCCGGTAGTAGCCCAGGTTCTGAGCGAACTCCTCCACCTCTACTTTGTTGTCGACTACATCGTTGGCATGCTCATTGTTCCATATCTCCGCCGACTCTTTCAGCATTGCAGTATAAGGCCCGCTGTTGATTAGAAATTTGACTATATCGGCTTTTGCTGGGCATAAGAGGATACACAGCACCAATAGCAGCACAGCAAAGTGCCCCCACTGGTACATTGCGTTCTCAGTTCGTTGGTTGTTCGTGTTTTTGAAATTAAATTTCGATCGCCAACAAATTGCCCAATAGCATGGTTTGCCATGTTCTGATAGAGTCCTGTGTACCCCCATCATATTTCTTTCCAGAAACAGGTTTATAGTTCAGAAGCAAAATGGTTCGCCACAGACGGAAGAAGAGTCAATGGGGTAAGGCTCTTGATGGCGTTGAAGATGCGGCTAAGATTGCTCGTGAGACTAAGGAGATTGAGGATAAGAAGGCAGTTTTCTATGAAGACGACGCTGATTTGTTCGGAGAGGCCCCTGTGTCCAAGCCCCAGAAGAAGGCGCCGAAGGATCCCAAGCGTATGCGGAATTCCGATCTGGCCTCCAACATTGCCAAGCTTGATGCCGAGAAACGCGCCCCCAAGCCGTGGCTGAGAAAGACTAGCTCCGTTTACGACCCCTGGGCCGAGGAAGCCCCGGCCAAGACGACAGTCACCGCCCGGAGCTCCAAGTTCGACACTATCTCCGTGCGGAACGCGCCGTCCATCAACGCTGTGGATCCCGATGCCGTTCGTACTGAGCCCCACGAGAACAAGCCGCGCCTGTGCAAGGAGAAATTCGCTGAGCTCGATGCCGGCAAGGGCCAGGTCTCGACCATGCGTCAGGCGGCGGCCGACGACATCACTCTCACCAAGAGGATGTTTAACTCGCTGCAGGCCAAGGGCGCCATTGAGGCTCGATCAAAGAAGGGATACAAGACGAACAAGAGGCTCAAGGTCAAGTACCCCACCATCCGGAGCCGGCGCATCACGGAATAGGCGCTAGATCATCGGACTCTTTATAAATCGCGGATACTGTTTAGTAGTTGATATGAATGTTTAATGGCGAGTGGGTCGGGTTTGGCATGTCACTTTGTTCGTAAGCATGGTGTGTGTGTGACATCACTATGAAATATAAAGCGAGGTTTTTGCCGAATTCTTTTCTCCGGATGCCACGACTCATTGTGCATGCCTTGCAGCTGCACAACTTCAAGTCGTACTTCGGAACGCATGATTTGGGACCGTTCCACTCTTCTTTTTCGGCTGTAATTGGCCCAAACGGCAGTGGGAAGTCAAATGTGATTGACTCTCTTCTATTCGTATTCGCTTTCCAGTCCCGCAAGCTTCGGATGTCCAATCTCTGCGAGTTGATTCACGACAGTGCCGCATGTAACGGCAAGAAGCTCACCGAGGCCTATGTCGCCGCCGACTTTGCTCTGTACGATGATGAGACCGGCGAACGGACGCATGTGATGCGTGTGAAACGCCAAATCAACGCCACATACAAGATGGACAAGGCTGGGAACGAGAAACGTGTTGGCACCAGCTCTTATTCCATCACTCCCGCTGGTGGTCGCGAGACGCCCACCGCGAAGAGTGATGTGGTCGACCTACTCAAGAAGTATGCGGTGGACCTTGAGAAGAACCGGTTCCTGATCCTCCAGGGCGAAGTGGAGCAGATCTCGTTGATGAAACCCAAGCGCGCCTCGGAGAACGCGGCTGAGGGCTTCCTGGAGTACCTAGAGGAGATCATAGGGTCAGACCAGCTGGTGCCGAAGATCAATGAGGCCGAGGAGACCGTGAAGGAGGTCGGGGAGGCTCGTGACGGGCTCATGACGCGTCTCAAGATCGCCGAGTCCGACAGACACAGGCTCGAGGGGGCCAGGGCCGCCGCGGAGGGCGTGCTGACGACGATGAGAGACCTCAAGGCGGCCGAGGTGGAGATGTACACCATCCAGCACCGCAGGACGTCAGACAGCGCCAAGGAGCTCGAGGAAAAGGCTAGCGCTATGAAGGAGGAGGAAGAAACGGCTCAGAAGGCCGTGGACGCTGCCCATAAGGAGCTCGCCGGGACACGGGACGCTGATACAGCGGCCAAAGCGGAACAGGAGGGCCTGCAGAACGCCGTGGAGGAGGCGCAGAAGACGAAGACCACCGCCGAGAAGGACCACGCGGCTGCCCAACGCGCGGCCGACGGGCTCGCCAAGGACAAGGCCAGGCTGACCAAGGCACTCTCCCGGGGGGCTGCAGAGCAGTCCAGGCTCGAGAACGAGCAGGCTGCGGCGGCCGACCAGCTGGCGGACACGTTGTCCCACCTGACAGAGGAGTCGGGGAGGCTCACTCAGGCCCAGGCCGACCTGAGGGCGATCATCATGGAGCACAAGTCCCGGACGGTCGACCCCGCCGTCGCCCGTGAAGTCGCGGCGATCGAGCGGCGCCTTGGTGAGGTGATGGATGAGATGCGCTCCAAGGCCAGGGATAAGGTGACGTACGAGGCGGACCTGGCACAGGAGACCGAGGGGTCCGCCTCACTTCAGGCGGAGGCGGCGAGGCTGGAGGCCGCGGTGTCGTCGCTACGGGCTACCATCAACGCTACCAGGGAACGGACAGTGGCGATACAGGCGGAGCTAGGGGAGGAGGGCCCATCGCCAGACCAGGCCAGGCATGAGGTCAACGAACTCGCGGCAAGGGAAAGGCAGCTCAAGCAGCAGGCACGCGCCGCCTCGTCAGCCAGAGAGTCGGGGAAACGGTCCGCAAAGATCATCGCAGCGCTGACCAAGGAGATCAACGCCTCCGGTACAGCCCCAGGCCAGCTCCTCGCGCGGCTTGGGGACCTTGTGGCCTGTGACGCCAAGTACGATATTGCGGTGTCCAACTCGGGGAATTTTGATGTGATCATTGTAGATACGGTTGAGATGGCCCAGTGGTGCATGGGCGTCATGAAGCGACAGAGACTCGGCGTGGGGTCGTTCGTCGGGCTCGATTTCGCCAACAAGAAATACAAGCAGCAGATGGACCGCGGCGCGTCCGACTGGGATACCATCTCGGGCGCGGGGAAGACGATGGGCTGCGTCCGCGCGGTGGACGTCGTCTCGGTCCCATCGGACGTTCTCGACGCCTTCGCCGGCACCGACGACTCTGTCCGCACCCGCTGCTCCCGTGCCATCAACTCTGCTTTATACATGGCCGTTCGTGACACCGCCATCGCCCCCGACATCGACACGGCGGGCAGGGCGGCGGGCAGGGGCGGTATCGGATCGGGCCTGGTCGATAAGTCCGGACGACCCACACCCCGCCCGTGGCGTGTGGTGACGTTGGATGGGTCCCTCGCTGACACGTCAGGAAGCCTCACAGGTGGCGGGGTGGCCTCATCGGGGGCCGTGCGCATCAACGGGCGTGCGGCTGACCCAGTCCGGGCTCTCAGGTCAGTACAGGCGGCCCTGGACGACGCAAACCGCACATTGAGACACGCAGAGGCCACCGCCAGCCGTACCCGGGAAGTCTCGGGCCGGCTGAGGATCGAGGCAACGCGTCTCAAGGACCTGGAGGCCGAGCTCGACGGCCGCACGGCAGCCCTGGAGGCAGCCCAGGTGAAGGTCAGGCAAGGGACCAGTAAGAAGGCCGCGGCACTACAGGCCCAGATCAACGCGGTGGAGGCCGCGCTCGAGGGCCTCAAGGCCGATGCTAGCGCGCTACAGGCAGACCTCGATGGCCTTCAGACCCGTCAACTGGGGGACGAGGACGGCCGCGTGTCGCACCTCAAGGACCTCGTGGGGACCACCGAACGCGCGGTAGTCGACCTCAGAGGCCAGAAGAAGGAGCTCGAGGCCAAGGCTGCAGACCTCAAACGGCGGGCAGTCAAGGCGGACAAGAAGATGGCCGCCGACCAGGCAGCAGTCGAGAGCCTCGGGGCTGACGTGAAGGCCGCCAACGAGCGACTGGTGGCGGCTGGGACGGCTGCAACGGAGGCGAATGGGGTCCTCAAGGCCGCCGAACAGACACTGGCCGACTTTATAGAGCGAATGAGCGATTTATTCGAGCGTGTGGCGGACGCCGAGAAGGCGCTGACGGAGGCCGAGGAGGTCGCCGGAGCAGCACGATTAGAGCACGCGCGGGCGGCCAAGCTCGCCGATGAGGCGGGAACCCGCGCCAAGAACTTCAAGGCGCTGGCTGACAAGTGCCAGGCCGCACATGAGGATGCCCAGGCTGTACTAGGGAAGCTCGGTGTGACCAACATGGCCGGTGAGGGTGACGACGTCGCCCCCAATGATGATGATGATGAGGACGATGGGGACGTGTCCATGGGCGAGGAGGTGGTGGTGGACGAGGTGAGGCGCCTCAAGGTGCTACGGGCCACCATAGAGAGCCTCAACACACAGGCGGCGGACCAGACGGTCGACACGGCCATCGTCGAGCAGTGGGTCATGAAGAACAACGTATACAACGAACGCGCCGCAGACGTTGATAGAAACACCGCAGACCTCGCCGCCGCACGCACGGCAGCCGACACCCTCCGGAAGCAGCGTCTGACGATGTTCCGGTCAGGCTGCACCGAAATCTCAAACCACCTCCAGACGATTTATAGAATGTTAACCATGGGAGGTAATGCCGAACTCGAGATCGTAGATACGCTCGACCCGTTCAGCGAGGGTGTGTCGCTCACGGTGATGCCGCCCCGCAAGAGCTGGAAGCGGATCGGGAACCTTAGCGGCGGGGAGCGGACGCTGTCGTCGCTGGCCCTCATCTTCGCGCTGCACTGCTTCCGACCCACGCCGATCTATGTGATGGATGAGATTGACGCCGCGTTGGACTTCAAGAACGTGTCGATTGTGGCCGAGTACGTCAAGGAGCGGACCAAGGACGCGCAGTTCCTGATCATCTCGCTGAGAAACAACATGTTCGAGCTCGCGGACAGGCTCGTGGGGATCTACAAGATCAACGACCAGACGCGATCATTGGCGATCGACCCGGCCGATGTGGCGGATCTCGCCGAGGAGGAGGAGGAGGAGTAAATGATGAATTATATGGCTGTGAAGGGTGAAGACGTGGGAATGGAATGAGAGCGATCGAGATTGCTCGAAACTGAAAATGTGTGTACCAGGAGGATGTGGGAAATTCAAGACGCAGATCAGTTCGCCACATCTATTGTTCCGCGTCTGATTATCGTTCAAATTCAACCATAATAGGATCCTATTTCCAAGTTGGTTTTAGAGTCGTGGCTTCGAAAGTCGTTCTAGTTGTTTTGCAATGGTTCTTCTGTACAAGTGTCCCTTCACCGGCGGTTTGTGCTTCTTATGCGCTGTTTTATCCAGATGAGCTCGTCACCGACGTCTACCCCATGGAGACTCTTCACAACGGCATGGCCATCGCTTTCAAGGGCAGCTACGTCACCGTCAAGGATGGTGTGGACGGCTTCGAGAACAACGACGAGGATGGAGGTGAGCTCGACGATGGCGTGCGCCAGGTGATCGACATTGTCGAGTACATGCAGCTCCAGAGCACCGGCTTCGACAAGAAGGGTTTCAAGCTCTTCCTCAAGTCCTACGTCAAGAAGATCATGGCCCACCTTATGGAGAAGCACCCCGAGCAGGTTGACGAGTTCAAGGCCGGCGCCGCCGAGTTCATGAAGACCCTTCTCGCCAACTTCAAGGAGTACGACTTCTACACAGGCAGCTCCATGGATCCTGAGGGCGCCATCTGCATTGCGTACTGGGACGGCGCTACTCCTTATTTCATGTTCTTCTCTCATGCCCTAGAGATCGAGAAGTGCTAATAAACGCCAGCCCTTTCATGTTCTTCTCGCCAGTGAGCGATTATTGAGGGCTCTCTCTGGTGAGCGCGTGACCCGGTGGATGTTCTTCAAGCACTCTCTCGAGGAGGAGAAATGCTAATTAATAAAGGCCGGCCCTACCCTCAATAGTGGACATATTCTCTTCAAGCAGAAAAAATATAAAAAACGATTATAAACACACTTTATTTGTCTCATCAGATGCATTGTGGCCTGGGAGCCTGGGACACCTTCCAGACCGAACCTCAGGAATCAAAGGTAAAAGGCATTCAGCGATGCCATCGTGAGCTCAGGCGTCAGTAGGACGCGAATGCGCCTCATGTCGGGCGTCAGATGATGTCGATGAAATGGCTCAGCCACGTGCGGGGCTCACCACGCCGTGACTGGGACCCTTAACCGGTCCGTACCCTCAAGCACTCGCTCAGGGAGGTGAAGTGCCAAATGTCATCTGCCGGGGGTTCATATGTTAAACATTTACCAGCTTGTTGTTTTTCATGGTTTGATAATTGGGGAAGCATTCCTGCAGCGCTTGAGGGTTCCCCGGGGTGTGTTCCATCATGGTGCCGGTCCTAGGTCCTGCGTGTGTTGTTGTTGCCCGTATCTGTCCGGATAACACACACCAAACGTTGTGGCTGGCGATCGATTCATGGGTCAAGCAGACGTGAGATAGCGAGTATTCCCTGCAATTAAGGTGGGGGGAGCGTTCAATCAACGCCAGAATGACGAGCCTATCACTGAGTTGGCGGTTTGTCCCGGCGTGTTATAATTCGACCGAAGAACGTAACGATGGCCTTGCAAAACGAGACGCTAGACAAGTTGGTCTCCGATTGGAACACTCGTGTCCAAGAGCTGAAGGGCGCTTTCGTCAATCAAGCCTCACAGCTTGCTCAGTGGGATGTCAAGCTCATCAATTTGGCGGATAACACCAACAAGCTCGCCAACACAGTGGGCAAGCTCGAAGGTGGTGTGACAGATCTTGAGAAACAACTTCAGAGCGTCGAAGCGTATCAAACAGAGTTTAGCAACACGCTTAATGCGGCCGAGGCAAGCCTCGACAAACGTTTGGACGCCATGAAGAAAAAACCGACTCAAGATCAGTCGCTCACACAAGCCGAGGCGCTCTTTGAAGAGCTCCAGAAGATCCAGGCGACGCTCTTCTCCGTTGGCTCGCGCATCCAGCTCTCCGAATCCTCTGGAGAGAGCATTAGCGGAATGCTGAACGATAACTTGAACGCGCTGCTCTGGATCAAGGACAACGTTGCCATGTTGGACAAGGAGATGAGCAAGCGGTAGCGGGTGAGTTAGGCGGATGTTATTGACTGTAAATAGCGAGGCGTTCAGCAGGGATTTGGATACAATCGTGAATAACCATTGCAAGCACGGGAAACATGCCACAGATTACCCCGATTGTGGATTGAATTGACGGCAAACAACAGCTGCAGATCGTGTCCAGAGCACCTTGACGTTGTCAAAGTAAAAAGCACTATTAGTGCGCCCAATCAACAGTGTTCGGCTAAGCCTTGTTGGCCCAGACACCGCCGTCTCGATAATCCGAACTGACTCTATTTAACGACTCTGTAAAGTTATCAGGAAAATGAACAACCAGCGAAACATGGACTACCGTGAAGACATGGGCCGACAGGATACATACGAAGAACCCCGTACTATAGCTGTCCAATTTGCTCCAAGGGGCGATTTCGTCCGCCGCGAGCCTGACTCGTGGACACAGCCTCGTTACGAGCAGCCCCCCATGGCTGAGCGCCGTGGGAGAGACGACCGCTTAGATCGCCGTGATCGCCGTGAGCCTGACTCCTGGGGGATGTCCCGTCGTGATGTGGCTCCTATGAACGAGCGTCGTGGGAGAGATGGTCGCACTGGACCCCGTCATGAGCGGCGTGAGCCCGAGAGAACCATCGCCAAGAGAGACCGCCGCGGCGAGAAGAGAGTTGAGCCCAAGCGCATGGAGCCCAGGCGTGACGAGCCCAAGCGTGGCCGCCGTAGCGAGCCTAAGCGGGATGACGCGAGACGCGGCCGTCGGAGGGAAGAGAACAAGAGGGACCAGCCCAAGCCCAAGACCGTTGAGAAGAAGGACAAGAAGCCCGAGCGCAAGGATAAGCGCGAGAAGAAGGGTGGCCGCGAGGGCAAGCGGGAAAAGTCCAGCTCTATGGATCTTGACACTATGCTCGGCAATTATATGAAGCAGACCCCCGCCAAGTAAATGTAGCCATGTACAGGACAGCTACGGTCCTGTTGTTCGCGTTAATGCAGCGTGCGGGCGTGTTTCCCGCGTGTGGGAGGGGGACCAGGTGGTTGTCAAAAATTTAATCTCTAAAATTTAATCTTCTGAAGAAACCAGCGGCGGTAGCTATGCCACGGAGACCTAATGAGTGTACGTGACGCGCAAAATATCTTTACTCTAGCATTAGACGAGGTTAGGAAGGAATTGGCGGTGCTACGAGAGGCTCCTGCCGAGATTCTTCGCGCCTCAGCAAAGGTCATAGTTGACAGGCCGATGTTTGTCTCCAGAATGCCAGTACCCTTGCAGCGTTCACAACTAGCATCCGTATCCGAGGAAGAATTCTCGTCTTTACCCTTTACTGGTGTCTTTCCATCAAAAACAACAGCAACATTTCAAAAGCAACTACGCGAGGGCCTTCGAAAGATTCCGGCCTCGCGACCCGATGTAACAATAGCCGATGATCCCCACAGCTACTTTCTACGTGAGCTAGAGTGGATGGCCACCGATTTTATTGAGGAGCGACGCCACAAGACTGCTTTGTATAGAAAGCTCGCCGGGCACGCCATGAGAGAGATTCGGTCGCGAAAGAGGGAGATAGAACAGCAACGGGAGCGTCACTGTCGCGGACAGAAGGGCATGGTTCGTGCTTGGTGGAAGTCCATCTCACAGGTGGTCGACAAGAGAAACGGTCTGGCCACCGATCTTCATGTCCGGCAATCAGAGGAAGCGCGCGCGCGGGAGAACATGGATAAGATCCTGAAGCGCACCAAGCTCCTCACTAGTCTCATTAAGGGCCATCTCGTCGATGATGTTGATGCTCACGTGGATGCGGAAACACAAGCCGCAACCCTAGGCGCATTGAGCGCGAGCGAGACTGAGGACGCGCCTGAGCTGCCCGTCCCCGACCCCAACGTAGCACCTCGCGGCAAGTTGATCACCAAGCCCGCTCTGATGTCCGAAGCCCTCGTGCTCCGTGACTATCAAATCGTCGGCCTCAATTGGCTATCCAGAATGTTCGAGCATCGCCTCAACGGCATCCTAGCCGATGAAATGGGTCTGGGTAAGACCATCCAGACCATCGCCCTCCTCGCCCACCTTGCTACGGACCGATCTATATGGGGCCCGCACCTCATCGTCGTCCCGACGTCCGTACTCCTCAATTGGGAGATGGAGTTCAACAGATGGTGCCCCAACCTGCGTGTGGTGAGCTATCACGGGTCAAAGGAGCAACGCGCGGCGCTACGGAAGGGATGGGACAGTCAGACGGGCGAGACGGCGTTCAACGTGCTCCTGACGTCATACCAGATCGCCGTGGCAGACGAGACGGTGCTCCGGCGGCGTCCCTGGTGCTATCTCATCCTCGATGAAGCCCATCGGATCCGAAACGCGCAGAGCAAGACGTGGCAAACGCTCCTCACACTCAAAACACGGAGAAGGCTGCTACTGACGGGCACACCGCTCCAGAACAACATGCAGGAGCTCTGGGCGCTGCTCCACTTCCTCATGCCGCGCTTCTTCGAGTCCCGCAGCGAATTCATGGCGCTATTCGGTAGAGACGTGTCAGCGATGGCCGAAGGTGACCGTGCTATCAACGAGGCCCTTATTCGGCAGATACACACCATGCTAGGCCCATTCATCCTTCGCAGGTTGAAGCACGACGTCGAGAGCCAGCTCCCACCGAAGCGAGAGTTCCTGATCTGGTCCAAACTGGCCAGGAGGCAGGAAGTGCTGTACGAGGAGTTCATACAGGCCGACGCGACCAAGGCGGCGCTCAAGGGCGGCGAGTACATGGCCGTGGCGTCAATATTGATGCAGCTACGGAAGGTGTGCAACCACCCAGACCTTTTCGCGCCGCGGATCGTGTGTTCGCCATTCTTCCTTCAAGCTGACCGCATCCAGAAGACCTTCAGCGGCCGCCTCCTCCGTTGGCTCGGTGGGGAATACGCCAAGGGTGAAGGCCAACCCTTCCTCCCCTGGATGACCGGACCCCACGTCCAGACCAGTCGATGGTCCACCACGCCACCCGACAGAGCCGCCCCGGGATGGGACACGTACTCCCCCGCCCGACCCTTCGTCATCAAGACAGATCTCCCGGCGGCCCGCCTCCATGACTACCTGGGACGCCACGCCATGGCCCAGGACGCATTCATCAACGAGGCGTGGGTCCCGCCCGCATCAGCCACGCTGCTCGCACCCGCATCGCGCAAGGCGGAACTCATGCGACTAAAGCCCACCCTTGACCAGAAATCCCCGCTCGGGAGACTGGCGTACGGCAGGTTCAAGATGCACTACACAGAGAGGCAGCGCGCCGTACAGGCCAACTCCATCCTCAACATCTTCAGGACACGCATGGTGTCGTACTGCGCCCGGCTCCACGCACCCATCACCGACGAGGCCTACAGAACTATCATGGACCCAAGGATCGTGCTCGGACCGGTCGTCACGGCGGGGCTGTCGGCGTTCGAACCCCTCGCCAAGCCCCGCACACACGTCGCGTGGCTCGCGGCCCAGGCGCTCGTCCCATCCCGCGCCTGCATCCACGTCCCCGCGGCCGGGTCCATCGGGCCCATAGTTAACGTGTTCAACCCACAGAAACTACCACCAAGACCCACCCCACGCACGGTCGAGACCATCACGCGCACCGCCCAACACGGCGCACGCTGCACAGCGGGCCTGACTGACGTGTCCTGGGACTTTGGGGTGAGACTATCGATGAGGTTCCCAGACCGAGAACTGGTCCAGGCGGACTGCGGGAAGCTACAGACACTCTACCACATCCTACGCGGCCTCAAGACGCGTCCGACAGACATCCCCCCAGATGCCCCATGGGAGCCCCACCGCGCCGTCATATTCACCCAGATGACGCGCGTGCTGGACGTCCTCGAGGCATTCATGAGCCTCCACGGGTTCACCTACCTCAGGCTGGACGGTGGCCTGTCCGCCACTGCTAGACTGCAGG
>PPCM01001209.1_pt1 | contig 12699 bp, 6 predicted proteins | sample 1555541 | NCBI WGS metagenome assembly PPCM01 (sample SAMN05284479, study PRJNA326546) | Marine sediment metagenome, whole genome shotgun sequencing project. | isolation source: marine sediment | place: Germany: Wadden Sea | collected 2012-09-05 | reverse complement strand
CTTAAGGACAAGGACTGGCTCCGTACCTGGGACATGAGCGACGATCAGATTGAGGGCACTGCTAAGATCGCTCTCACTCTTGAGAAGCTCTACAAGGAGAACGTTGACTGCAAGGTCTTCGGTAACGGCTCCCTGGGCGTCTCCCAGTTCCGTGACAACTCCACGCGTACCCGTTTCTCGTTCGCCTCTGCCTGTGCCCTTCTCGGCCTCCAGCTCCAGGACCTCGATGACAACAAGTCCCAGGCCGCCCACGGTGAGTCCGTCAAGGAGAGCGCCAACATGATCTCCTTCCTGACCGAGTGCATCGGCATCCGCGACGACAAGTTTGTCGGCGAGGGCCACCGCTTCCAGAAGGAGGTTGCTGACGCCGTGCAGGAGGGCTTCGCCGACGGTGTGCTTCACCAGCGCCCGTCCGTCGTCAACCTCCAGTGTGACGAGGACCACCCCACCCAGTCCATGTGTGACCTTCTCCACTTCGCCAAGCAGTTTGGCGGCCTCGAGAACCTCAAGGGCAAGAAGATCGCCATGACCTGGGCCTACTCCCCCGCCTACGGCAAGCCCCTGTCTGTCCCCCAGTCCATCATCACCCTGATGACCCGCTTCGGCATGGACGTCCACCTCGCCCACCCCGAGGGCTACGACCTCCTCCCCGAGACCATCAAGATCGCCGCCGAGCACGCCGAGAAGTCCGGCGGCAAGTTCACCGTGGGTAACGACATGGACGAGGCCTTCAAGGGCGCCGACGTCATCTACCCCAAGAGCTGGCTCGGGTACGACTTTGCCCTCGAGCGCACGGAGCTCATCCGCGCTGCCCCCAAGGACTTTGACGAGCAGCTCGCTGCCCTCGAGACCCGCATCCTCGAGAACAACAAGAAGCACCTCGACTGGGAGTGCACCGAGGAGAAGATGAAGCTCGCCAAGGACGACGCCTTCTGGTGCCACTGCCTGCCCTGCGACACCACCGGGCTCAACTGTGAGGCCGGCGAGGTCGACATCCCCACCTTCGAGAAGTTCCGCCTCTCGTCCTGGAACGAGGCCTCCAACAAGCCCTGGGTGATCGCCGCCATGATCCTCGCCACCCGCTTCGAGAACCCCGCCGAGACGCTCGAGAAGATCATCGCCCGCGGTGACAAGAGACGCCTCGACTAAGTCTATAAATGACAAATGTTGTTAACGTCCGCTATCATCAGGTTGTCTCTTTCGACTGAACGAAAACTTTATAGTTTATGGTTATAAAAAGACTGGGTTACCAGTTGAAAATTTTGAGACAGCAAGGGCCAGTAAGTCCGTTTCTAACCGGGAGCTGTTTAATTGTATCTTCAGAAATAACTGTAATTCGCACGTTTCTTTTGAGTGGAATCAGAGACAAGGCAACAATGACGAGTCAACTGAACCCACATGACCCAGTATATCAGCTCAAGGCCCTATCTGATGCGATTCAGATGCAAGAGAGCATTATCAAATCACACAAACAGGCAATCGTCCGCTTAAACGCGATTATTCGGCAAAAGGGTCGGACTATTGATGAAACAGAGGCGCTTGGTCACAAGATGAGCCTCCCATCATCGACTAATGAGGTCGTTGCCGAGGTTACTGCCGAGATCCGCGAAGCAGAGCTCGAAAACCATAACATTGTCAAGGAAATCAAGGCGATCAAGGTGCTGCAGGTCATGAAAGACAAGGAGATCCTGAAGCTTACGTCCGACAACCATGAGGGCGGTGTCAGCTCGCACATAGCCCTCGGGAACGAGAAGATGCATCTTGAGGCCGAGGTTGAGCGGCTCAAGAAGCTCATCGTCGAGAAACGCGCGTCGCTCGCCAGCGGGGGCAAGGTGTTGTTGAGTCAGAAGAAGAAGCACGACGGCATCGCGGCCGTGGTCCGTGAGTCCCAGCGGCCCCAGGAGGCCCGGGAACTCGCTGTCGGCATACGGTCGTCCCGCCAGCTGCCCGACGAGCCGACGATGATCTACACGACGGAGGGCAGCGACGGCGAGGAGACAGACACCGTGACGTTGGCCGACTACAAACGGCTCGTACGGATCACGGCGCGCGCTGTGCGGGCGATCGAGAGCGACGAGCTCGGGGTGGACGGCATCGACCGCCGCATCGAGTCCGTCATGAAGCAGAACAGGGTCATCGGGGGCCGCATGAAGGTGCTGGCGAAGAAGAAGGACTCTGTGATGGCGGAGGCGCGCGCCATCGAGGCCAGCGGGGTCGAGACCGCCGAGGCGATGAACGCGGGCGCCGCAGCCAGAAAGCTGCAGCTACAGAAGGACATATTGAAGCTAGAGGGGCCAGGAAAGAAACAGGAAACAGTGTAGATGAGACATAAATGACAAAATGCGAGCAAAATGCGTTGCCGGAATGAATTCCCAGTTTCGCTTGTGAGTTGCGGAAACATGTTCAACAGGATTGATGCGTCCTTTAACATCGCACATAGGGTAATGGGCATGGAAACATGCCGATCTCCATTGGCTATGTCGCGATCAACGTCAATGTCGGTGTTGAACAAAACAATTGGGCACAAAGACAGCAATTACGGACGAGTCGTAAGTAACACACCCGTTCATCCTTACTACAGGGCTTTCTGGATCCATTTGAGCCGCCAGACGGCGTCCCCCACCCATTCGTCACCGAGTTCTCTTGCCGCCGGAGTTCCATAAAGACTCTGTATTGCGCAGGGCCGCTCATCATCATCATCACCCTCAACGGCATCTACGCTGCATACCACCGCTCGTCGTTCGCGTTCCTGTGCTACCTGAACCCCGTCCCGACGGCCGTGGTGAACTCCTCGTTCCACAACTCGCTACAGGACACCATCGTCACGGTCTACATGCCCTCCAGCGACGCCTCGGAGGTGTTCGTCACGTCGTGCAGCGTGGCGTCCATCGCGGCCGGCTCCCCCGCCCACACGCCCGTCTTTGACGACGTGTCCTTCACCTACCCCTCATATCTCGAGTGGGACCTCGATGGCCACGGTACGTTCCCACACACCTTCACCTACCTCTTACTTAGTGTTCATGGCGTTCGATGCCGTCCGGGCCTTGTTCATTCTGTACGGCATGGCGGACTATGCCCCGTTGTTCTACATCGAGAAGTACCCCCGTCGCGCCTCCCGCACGCCCATCAGAGACGTCCGGCTGTCGTCTGGGCACATTATCGTCATCAACGACGTTGTCCACGAGGGCCGCATCCTCCGGCAGCCTGTTCGAGTGCTGACGTGCGCCGGCATCGAGCTCGGGTCGTTAGCCATCAAGATCCACTCGCCTGCCGCTAAGATCGAGCTGCTCGAGTACGCCACCGGCCGCCTCCTCATCCGGAAGCGCATGGCGCCGCTGCAGGCCATCTCGCTCGACACCGGGACCGTCGTGCGCCTGCCCCTCGCCCGCGGGTCCTACGAGTTCACGCCAGTCCCGGGCGGGCTGGGTGTGATCGGGTCTGCCCGGCGGGGTAGGGTCATCATCCCCCCCGCCGCCACCAGGGGCCACGAGTTACCAGTGGCGACGGGACGGCGGCGACTCCCCACAGGCATCGGACGCCGCGTCATCGCCGGGTTTGGGGCCCATGAGCCGATGGCCGACCCCGACACGGCGACCCCGGGCACCCCCACCCCCACCCCCAAGTCCCGGACACCCGCCGTGAACTGGTGCTTCGCGGTGACGGCTGTTGACACCATCCCGCACACGCACCTACTAACGCCGGCCATGTTATTCCCGATGCTTGGGGCCGAGCAGGTCAGCTCGGTGACCGTCGATGAGGTGACCGGCAGCGTACTGATCGGGATGGTCACCGGTTGCGTCGTGGTCTACAGCCCAGACACACGTGTTAACCACTAGGCGGCCGTCGTCACTGGTTACTGTCCGACAGCGGAGAGAATGGCGACGACCGGCGTGGACCATTCTCTTGTTTATAAACAGTCGGAACGATGTTTGACTTCAAATCGGCCTCAGCCCACGCTTGCAGTACGTAACGCCCGACCCTTCATTTTCTGACTATTCGCCGACATATTGTTTGAATCGTATTTTCTTCACCACAACATGCGTGAGCTTGAGGCCACGGCGACTATTGCCAGTAAGGACCATCTGTGTACCTCTTTTGCTGGCCATCTTACTGAGCCATGCTTCTTTGCGGCCGTAGGCGGTGAAGTTCACAGTTTGTAGCCATTCCACTCGGCGTTATTCAGAATTCAACAACCTTACCGGGAAAGAAATCCCCGAGGACCGCATATGCCCCGGACGTGGCCCCATTTCTGGCATCTCCATCCACCGGGTCCAGGCCTCCGTCCTCCTAGCAGTGCTACATGACGACATGCACGCCGAGCTGTACGATACGGCGACCGGAGCCATCACGCTCGAGGTCAACCCGACTGGAAACCTCCAGGGAAGCACCCTGGGGACGTTGCGGCGGCGCCAGAAGTCGTCTATCGCCGCCTGGGCTGTGACGGCCATCGATACCGAGACTGCACGACTTTTCGTCGCGTGCAAGGACCGCAAGTCCGTGCAGGCGTTCGTGTTCGGCCGGCCCGGCGTGGCCTGTGCTGTTGAGAAGCTCAAATACCCCGCCGGCGCCGGGGACGTCGTCTGTCTGCTGGCGGGGGGGGCGGGCCGGCTCGTAGCGGTGGGCCGAGGCGGACAACTGACCATCTTCACCGACGGGACAGACGTGCCCCAGGTCATCACGCCCCTCTCGCCGCTCACCCTACAAGCGGCCGTGTTCGTCGCCGGGTTGGGTGTGATTGGTGTCGGGCCGGATGGTGTCTTCCTCCTCGATAAGGCCGGCGCCGCCCCCCTCCACGCGTCGTGCCCCGTGCTGCAGGACCTCCTGACCCGGGGCGGGGCGACCTCCGTGACCGCCCGGCACCCGGCTGACGCCGCCCTCCCGGTCACGATCCACCCCGTACTGACCACGCTCGTCGCCGATCCGAAGGCCGCCCAGGTCACAGTGCTCGAGCACCTCGTGGTCGGCCCCACCGGCGGGGAGGCCCGACTGATCAACACCGGGCTCCACACGGTGCCCTGGGTCCGGGGCACGCCGGAGCTCATACCCTGCCCGGTGGGCGTGACGGTCGGCTTCACCCGCTACGCCAAAGGCATGGCCCAGCCCGCCAAGCCCGGCCCCGCCCCACCCGCGGTGACTACTCTTGTCCCGCGCCCCGCCCCCCAGCATACGGCCCCTGGGTCGACCCTCGTGCTGACGGCCGCTAGGGTAGCCCGGGTGACCCCCGGCCCGCCCCCGACGGTCATGCCCCTCATGTCGCTGGCACCGCTCGCCATCGCCGACCTGCGGCAGGCCCGCGCCCTCGGTGATGTCGCTGCCGTGCAGTACGGCCGCTCCACCGACGCCGGCATCGAGCCCGTGGCGGCCGTGATCGACGTGGCGGGGGGCACGGCGTACGGCCCGGTCCCCGCCGACGCCATCACCCTGCTGGGTCCCTCCACCGCTTTCGTCGCTCGAGGGTCGACCCTGACGGTGCTCGAGGTCGACCGCACAACACGCAAGATGCGCCAGACCCACGCCCTGCCCGCCCCGTGCGGCCCCGTCGTCGCCCTGCTGGCCGTCGGTGACACGGTCGTCCTGCTGACTTCGACCGCCGTCTGGGCCGGGTCCGCCGCCGCCCTGACGTCGGGCGACCTCGACCTCCGCCCCGCCGCCGTCCTCCCCGGGCCCCTGCTCCAGCTGACCGCCGCGGGGGGGCGGGTCGCGGCGGTCGGCCCCGAGGTGGTGGCGACGTTCATCGTCCGGGGCGGGGATGCGGTGCTCGACGCCCTGCACCCCGTCCCGTTCATCGGGGTCACCCGGGACGTCTACACTGGGGCCGTGTGGCGCGACATGCCCCACGGCCCCCCCGTGCTGCTCGCCTCCACCCTGACGTCCCTGGTAGCCTGTGCCCACGGGGAGCACCGCGTCGTCGCCCGGCCCGCGGTCCCCGCCGCCCCCATGCCGTCGGACGACGCCATCGCTATCCACCCGCCCCACCTGATGTGGGACGATGAACGATGCCTCCTCCGCCCCACCGTCGGCAGTGTCGCCCGGCCTGCCCTGCTGGACGTCGCCTGGGCCATGAGGGACGTCTCGGCCGCGCCGGAGACCGTGGCCGCCATCGCCAACGACGTGCTGACCGACGACTCGTTGACCCTGACTGACCGGGAAGCCGTGGCCCGCGACCTGGCCCGGTGCAGGACGGCCGGACTGCGGAACTTGGCCACGGGGGTCGCCCCCAACGCCACAGGTCCGCCCCGCCCCGCCCCGCCCGCCGCCCGCATCACCAACATATTCTACGAGGGCTCGGAGCGGCCCGACGCGGTCAGTCTGTTCAGCGCTGAGCCCGAGCCTGAGCCCGAACCTGTGGCCGAGACCGAGGAGGAGGCCCAACCCGAGCCCGAGCCGACCGCCGAGGAGGCGCCCGAGGAGCCCGCCACCGAGGCGACCGAGCAGGACCGGATCAGAGCCGACTTCCTCGCGGTGCCGGCGGACGACGGGGATGAGGCTGACTGGGGCGCGTCGCTGCGGAGAAAGAAGAAATTCGAGATCAAGATTAAGCCCAAGGCCGAGGCCCACCCCAAGGCGGCCCCAACCCTGGCGCGCGGGTTGACTCTCCAGAGCCTCGGTCGACCCCCCGCCGCTGACAGCCCCGGCCGCCCCCCCCTGCCCCCGCTGGCCGCCCCCACCCCCACCCCGAAGCCCAAGGCCGTGGTTGAGGCGCTCCCCGCGTCGGCCATCGATGCCCTGACCGCCGCCGCGACGGACGTGTCGGCCGCCTTCCCGAGCTTCCCGGCGTCTGGGGAGTACCACCCGGTGTACCAGGCCGCGGAGGCCGGGCTCGAGGGGCTCCGGGCGGTCCCCAACCCCCAGGCTGCCATCGCCGCCTCACCACCCGAGGTCGCCGAGCTCATCCGGCGGCTGGCGGTGTATCACGTGCTGTCGTACACCATGATGAAGATGGCGACGCTCGCCGGCAAGACATCGGCGGCCCCTCCCGCCCGTCGCCCCCAACTGTTGGTGCAGAGGGCTTACTTCCTGTTGGCGACCTGGACCGTTGCCCTGGGTCACCGCGATACCCTGGAGCCGGGGCAGCTCGTGACGGTGGCCGCTGAGTGCATCGCAGCCCTCCGTCGCATCGGGAACGCGGCGACAGCAGCCCGGGTAGCGCTGCAGTGTGGCCCCGCGGCTTTGGCCCTCGTCAAGGACATACCCCAGGGGGCCACAGACAAGTCCGCCGCAGTACCGACCGCCGCCAGCTGTGGCCATTGCGGGTCGGGTCTGCTTCTCGGGTCTCGCTGCTCCGACTGCGGCGCGGTGGCCCGGGTCGACTGGAGATCCATGAAGGCCGGTCCTGGCCCCGTGTGCCCGGTGTGCGGCGGAGCACATGGCCCGGGTGCCTGCCAGACGTGCGGGCTGGCGGATGTTGTGATGAACCGTAAGGATGAATAATAAAGTCAGCAGTCTTCCCAAGTTCGATTTATCCACTATGATCGGTGTGCTGGCAAGGAGGGTAGTGGGCCATCAATGTCCAGAAACCCTTTGATTTGAAAGGTCAACAGCTGTCAATCGAATTTTGACAAAGATTGACTCTGACCTTACTATCATTGGCGGCGGCTCTGGCAAAAGGTTTCCCCAGCCGACACAAGCGCGTCCTCTCGAACACCCCGTTGAGGAGCAAATATCTATAAACAGTAATCAAACACAAAAGAAGACCTTCTGGACGCAAGCATGGACTCTGATCTTACTATCATTGGTGGAGGCCCCGGTGGGTATGTTGCGGCTATCAAGGCTGCCCAGCTTGGTATGAAAAACGTTGTGTGTATCGAGAAGCGCGGCACTCTCGGCGGGACGTGCCTCAACGTCGGATGTAAGTTGATTCCCGCGAGCCCCTGACCCAGGCATCCCGTCCAAGGCACTCCTGCACTCTTCCCACATGGTGCATGAGGCCAAGCACACCATGAAGGGCCACGGTGTGACGTGCACTGGTGTGGACGTCGATCTGGCTCAGATGATGAAGCAGAAGGAGGACGCTGTCGCCGGTCTTTGCGGCGGTATCGAGATGCTGTTCAAGAAGAACGGTGTCAAGTACATCAAGGGCACGGGCGCCTTGGTCGGCGGTGAGGTCCAGGTCGCTTGCCTCGACGGCTCGCGCGAGACGATTCGGCCCCGCAAGACCATGATCGCCACCGGGTCCGACGTCGCCCGCCTCCCGATGGCCACCATCGACGAGGAGCGCATCGTGTCGTCGACGGGCGCCCTCTCGCTCAGCGAGGTCCCCAAGAAGATGGTCGTCATCGGCGGTGGCGTGATTGGCCTCGAGCTCGGCAGCGTGTGGCATCGGCTTGGTGCCAAGGTCACCGTCATCGAACACAACAACCGTATCGCACCTGGAATGGACTCGAAGCTGGCCAAGACGCTGCAGCGGCAGCTCGGCAAGGAGGGAATGAAGTTTATGCTGGGCCACGGCGTGAAGACCGTCGAGCGCGTCGGGGACAGCGTGAAAATCGTTGCGGCCAACAAGAAGGGCAAGGAGGTGGAGCTGGACGTCGATGTGTGCCTCGTGGCGATCGGTCGGCGCCCCTACACCGCGGGGCTCGGTGCCAAGGAGGCCGGCGTCGCCATGAACGACTGGGGCCAGATCGACATCAACGAGGACTACCAGACGTCCGTGCCGAACGTGTATGCCATCGGTGACGTCGTTCCGGGCCCCATGCTGGCTCACAAGGCCGAGGAGGAGGGCGTCGTCGCCGTCGAGCGCATGCTCGGCCACAGTGCGACCCTCAACTACGACACGATCCCCGGCATCATCTACACCATGCCCGAGTTCGGTGCCGTCGGCCACACCGAGGAGACGGCCAAGGAGGCGGGCATCGAATACCGCGTCGGCGAGTTCCCGTTCTCAGCCAACTCCCGGGCCCGCGCGGTCGGCCAGTCCGCTGGCGCGGTTCGCATCCTTGCGACCCCCGACGGACGGATCATCGGTGGCCACATCCTCGGCTCTAACGGCTCGGAGATGATCCACCAGATCGCCATCGCTATCAACGCTGGCATGAGCATCAAGGAATTCGGCGACATGTGCTTCGGCCACCCCACGCTATCCGAGGCCGTGAAGGAGGCCGCGCTCGGCGCCCACTTCAAGCCCATCCACTTCTAATCGGATAAATTGTAGTTGTAGGTTTTCCGGCATGCCATTGACATTTGTCCAATCGGGCGGTGTCCATTTTATGTATTATGACCGTGGATTTTGTATTTCACGTCTTCATAGTTGCAGATTGAGTTTCGGCAATTTCAACCACTTCAGCCAGCTCCCAAAGTTATAAATCGACTTTGCTGAGAAGTTTGTAGGCCCATGGTTAAGCGTAAGAACACCACTGGTACGTTTTGAGACGTTTAATCGATTTACCAAGCTCACAACCGTAACAAGAAGGCTCACAAGAACGGTATCAAGAAGCCTACTCCCCAGCGGATGAGATCTACTCTTGGCGTTTGTTCATTTTGCCTCGTTTCTAACCTAGATGGACAGCAAGTTCCTCCGCAACCAGCGCTGGGCCAACAGGCACCGCATTGAGAAGTCCCAGGAGTAAGCGCCTCTTCCTTCTCATGACCCCCGGTAAACTTTTTTGCCAGCAGACCCCTTTTCCCTTCCCGTCAGTCTGGCTGTGTTTTTGCGACAATCAGAGAACTGCCGCCGTTTGGCAAGGCAGAACTCGATTGGGCCGAGACAATGGACCTTTTCCGTGAAGCGAGGATGGTACCAGCAACCTGACGCCCCATGTTGGCCCGTCTCACCTTGATTCAGTCATTGGTAAACATCTTTTATCTCGTCGCTTCATGAACATGGAGAACAGTTCAACCCATTCGCTGAAAACACATCGCCATCACTTGACGACCCTGTATATACCGTTAACGCGCGTGGCAACTCCACGCCGGACTACCTCGTCGAGGAGCTTGTCTGTGTCGGCCTCAGTGCGGGTGGCCCAGCCCTGCACGTTCATCGCACCCATGATGCGGTGAATAAGCTTGGTCGTCAGGCCCTGCAAATCAGACGGGCGGGAGGCGATGAACGGGCCCAGCCAGGCCCACACCCGGTCCACGAGGCCAGGCCACGCAGGGTCAGCCGTCGCCCCGCCCGGCGCGTCCGAGTGCTGCAGCGCGGGACCCGAGGCGGCGGACGGCCCGACACCGGCGTCGGTCACCTCGAGAAGGCCTGCCCTGACCCAGTGCTGGACGGCGGAGGTCACCGCCTCGTCGGCATCCTTCCGGAGACAGGCCGGCAGGGTGTCGTGGAAGCAGCGCGCCGTCAGCTCGGCGGACGGGACGGGGCCCCCTGCGGCGGCTAGCAGAACGACTGCCTGGAGGGGCCGGCACCCGACGTCCACCCCGTTGACCGTGAGCACGACGCGCCCGAGGTCGGTCTCGATGAGGCGCCGGGGCGCGAGGGCCGAACGGTACGCGCCCGTCACGCGCCCGATGGCGTCAGTCACGTGGGGTGGGTAGCGGCAGTGGGCCATGTAGTCGTGGCCCCCCTCATCAGCCCAATAGTTGTGGCTGATGATGGCGAACGTTGTGTCGGCCCCCAGCCCGTCCCCCACGCCCAGCGACGCCACAGTCCGCCGTGACGCCGCGACGTCGTGCAGGACGACCTCCATGCCGTCCAGCCCGTCGCCCGACACGACGCGCGTCAGATGCTCGACGTCGGCCGCCCACCGAAGGGCACGGGCCGCGGCGTCGGGGCAAGTCATGTCGTCGCACAGCCGCGCGTGGAGATGCTGCAGGAAGGCGCGCTGAGACCGGAACAGGGAGATGAAGAGTCCCGCCAGCGACACGGAGGCCGGGCGAGCAGGCAGCCCGGGCAGCACCGGCTGGGGGTCGAACCGCGGCCCCCATCCCGAGGACACCAGCGGGTTGGGCTGCAGCTCGCCGATGTTCTCTATGATGGTCGGGAGCAGGTCTGCCGGGTCGACCTTCGTCCGGGTGAAGTGGGCCTTGACCATCGCCCCTACCCGACTGATGATGGCGGGGGCACCCAGGGCAGTCAAGACACCGTGCAGCGACGCCAGCATCGACATCACGAGGGCGGGCGGGACCGACGGCAGCAGCAGGCGGGCGGCGACGTCGCGGGCCAGGCAGCGGTCGATGGCCGCGAGGACCGACCCCCACCCAGCGCCGGCCGCCACACACCGCGTGATGTCGCGCACTGCGGGGGCACTGTCCGGCCAGTCCTTCGCCAGGTCGAACAGTTGGCCGGCCCTGACCTCGGCGATGCGGGCCGTGACGCGGGCCATGACGTCATCGAGCAGGGGCCGGGTGTCCAGACCCCAATCGGCCAGGAGGCCGTGGACCGCGCGGGTCACAACCGCATGGGTAGTCCCAAAACACGCCGCGGGGCCCGCTGCATCCGCAATGGCGTTCACCGCCGCAACCAACGCGCCCGTCAGGTCCTCGCGCGCGACGCCGGGCACCCCCCACTTGATGAGACTGGACAGCGCCTCGGGCCCCGCACCATTGGCGGGCAGGGTCGTGATGAAGTCGGATAGGGCGTCCACGTCCACACCGTCGACAGGCGATTGAGACAGAGCGGTGCATCGAACAGACAGCCCGTGCAGAAGATACTCACGCAGCTCTGCGACTAGAAAAAGATAGTCATCCTCGCGGTAGGTAAGAAGAACTGATATGATTGTCTGAAACGAGCGTTGTTCATCAGGTTCACCGCTCGGCTTGTTACTTATCGCCCACTGGAGCAGCTCGTGCCTTGATCTCTCACTTAGAGCTTTTAAAAATGTCTGATGACTTGGTGTGCTCCGTAAATGCCCCAATAGCTCCTTATAGGTGCCAATTTCTGACATTTCTTTATGCCACTGTTCTATTTAGAGTCGATTTATTAGTGCTATCGATAATGCTCAAATTCATGGGTGCCTGCGACGGTATACAAGCATTTGCAAATATTAAACAGGATTATATTTGGGTGTATAATTTGATTCCGAGAATTCGCAAAATTCGTCGAAACAAATAACCAAGCTATGGGCTTCCCTGTGTCGAAAGAATATGTTAACATGGTTACTACTGATGTGTGTTCCCCGCCCTCGCTTTAACACAGTCCTACATGCTTCACATCCACCTGACGCACAACTACTTCACGGGCTCCTTCATGGAGTGCCGCTACAACCCCGACTGGACGGTGGCGAAGGTCAAGGATCAGATCTATCTTCGTTGCGGTACGGAGGCGGCCTACCAGCAGCTGACGCTCAAGGACGAGGCCGGCAAGGATCTGGCCCAGCTGAGCGACGACAACCGGACCATCGGGTCATACGGTGCCAAGGACGGCCACACCATCCACTGCAACGACACGAACCCCAACTCCCTGGCAGCTGGGGGCGGGCTGGAGAACGTGGCGCTTGTGGAGAAGTATGAGATGTCCGAGGAGACGTACGACGCCCGGGCCAACTCGTACCGCGCCTGGAAGAAGAAGCTCATCGAGACGGAGCCGGACCACCCCTTCCTGCAGAAGATCCGAGGCCGCATCGAGAACAAGACGGGCGAGGAGGAGGCCAAGGCCATCCACGTCGACGACCGCGTCGAGGTCGTCGGTGGCCGGCGCGGGACGGTCCGCTTTGTCGGCGTCGTGCCCCAGCTTCGGTCAGGCTGGTGGGTGGGTGTCGAGTACGACGAGCCCGTGGGGAAGCACGACGGCGCCGTCCAGGGCAAGCGGTACTTCAC
>PPCM01001208.1_pt1 | contig 12710 bp, 10 predicted proteins | sample 1555541 | NCBI WGS metagenome assembly PPCM01 (sample SAMN05284479, study PRJNA326546) | Marine sediment metagenome, whole genome shotgun sequencing project. | isolation source: marine sediment | place: Germany: Wadden Sea | collected 2012-09-05 | reverse complement strand
AGGAGAAAGCATGCAGGTTGAGCATGTAAGCTCATTTGTTACCGGCGTTAGTGGTGCTAAAGGTTTGGTTAATCAGGATGCCAATATAGGTCGTCATGCTAAGTTTGGATACCAGTACCTGAATAGCAGCGAGCGGATTACAAAACCAATGGCTAAGGTTGATGGTGAATGGCATGAAATCAGCTACGATCAGGCCTATGAATTAATGGCGCTTAAAATTAGAAGTGTAAGTAGCAATGAAAATGCTTTTTATGCAGGTGCTCGAATGACTAATGAAGAGATTTATTTGGTGCAGAAATTTGCACGTGTTGCAGCTAAAACCAATAATGTAAATAATTGGCATTATCTCTTTGGTGGCGAAGGTTACATTAAGAATGCACACGCTGTTGTTCCTTTTGATCAAATAAAGGGTGCCAGCAAAATTTACCTGATGGGGGCCGAGCTAGCCAGCCGAAATCAGTATGTTGGTTACTTGGTAAACGAAGCAAGAGTAAAGCATCATGTGCCTGTTGATTTGGTTTCTACGTTGGAGAAAAGTAGCATGGAGCATAAAGTCGATGGTGTTTTGAAGATCAAGTCATACTATCATTTTGTAAAGGCTGTAAACCATTATCTGCTAGGCAATGGTCTTGAGAACAAAATGTTTATTGACGATAATTGCGAGAATTTCAAGTCGTATAAAGAGGCATTGCTACAGGAAGATTATAATGAACTTCTTAAAGAGGCAGGCGATAATTGTACGAGTGAAATTATGAAGTTTGCTAATGAGTACAATAGCGAAATGAATGCTGTTATCATCTTTACCGAAGAGAACATGTCAGCGAATACCTCATTCGAATTGCGTAATCTGGCATTGTTAACGGGTAAGCTTGGCAAAACTTCCTCAGGATTAATTCCACTTAAAGAGAAGAACAATACGCAAGGATTGCTGGATATGGGCGCTTGTAATAAAGTTGGACCAGGTACCATTTCAATTTTTGACGAAGACTATCGCAGAAAGCTAAGTGCATCCTGGGGAACAGATATTCCAGCAGGAATTAAGGAATGCCATACAGAATTACTGGACACTAATGCCATCCGTAATATGTTTGTTTTTGGCGAAGATCCTATTGGTTGTGCAACGGACAAATCAATAATGGAACAGTATTTTAATAATGCTGATTTTATTATGGTAATGGATTATTTTATGACCGATACGGCGAAGATGGCTGATTTATTTATACCGGCTTCGTTCCCTATTGAAACTGGCGGAAGTTTTACCAATACACAAAAGGTAATTCAAGAGTTCAGTAAGGAGATGATTCAAAAGGTTGAAAAGGTCAACTATACGGTGCTTACAGAGTTGCTAGAACTGTTCGGGTCGCAACAATTATTCTCACTAGAAGATGTCCGGGAAGAAATTATCTCGTTGCTTCCTGGAATGAAAGAGCAGGATAAACATCAGTTTAATTATACCATTGTTGATAATTGGGCCCGCATGTTCAATTATGGTTGCGATGGCTTACAAAAACAAGTTGAAGAAGACTTTATTAAATCATTTGAAAACTAGTTCATCAGTTTTTAATACTTGTTTTTCTTATATTTATTGAAATTAAAATTTGTGACCATGAAGGAATTCGAACATATAAATGACATATTAAACTTTGCAATTGATGCAGAGCAGAGTGCCGTTGATTTTTATACCAATCTTGCAGCAAAGGCAACAACTGACGACATGAGAGAAGTCTTTGAGGAATTTGCCAAAGAAGAAGTTAGTCATAAGGCACGACTTGCCAAGATTAAAGAAGAAGGTCTTTTTGATGTACCAAAAGAGAATATAGTTGATTTAAAAATTGCTGATTACATAATCAATGTTAAGCCTACGGATCATATGACGTATCAGGAGGCGCTGGTACTCGCAATGAAAAGAGAGAAGTCAGCCTTTAAGTTATATTCAAATTTGGCTGCCAAAGCACCAAACGATAAGATGAAAAGATTGTTTGAGTCATTGGCACTTGAGGAATCGAAACATAAATTAAGATTCGAGTTAGAGTACGATGAATATGTACTTCGAGAGAATTAATAATTAGTGTCAGGAATCATTGACTGATGTATGTTATATAAAACAAAAAATCCCACCAACGGTGGGATTTTTTGTTTTTATCATAAACCATTGGGATGTAGTCTTATTCTAATTTTGCTTTGTAAAAGTTAGCTTATAGTCGTTTGAATACGCTACATTGCTTGCTGTTAGTGTTAGAGTAAATGACTGCGATGCCTGATTGAACATTCCTGCAAAGCCATTATCTGAATTTTCGATACCTTTTATTTGGTAACCATTTTGTGGGTTAAATACTTGTTTTGGAAGGAAAATGCTATCATTCTGAATGTTAACATAAACGTTTAAACTGTAGAACTCTAAGTTAAGAAACCTTGGTATCCAAAGTCTTCCATTGATATTATTATCTATTGTTAGTTCACTGCTATAGTCATCATAAATTAGGCTTGTATCAGTTAAACACTCTTTTTTAACGCTGTAGTTTTGTGCCAAGTAACTTGCCTCATTTTCTACAATCACTGTTCTTGAAACAGAAGATGTATTGCCAGATGTGTCAATTGCAGTATATATAACCTCAAATTCACCTGCCTCTATTGTTGCATTCGCTTCAAGATAGATGCTATCTTCTGTCCATTCGTCGGTATACCAAAATGCAACTGCTGCTACATCAGGAAGATTACTTGTGTTAAACATTAAACCAGTTGAATCACAAAAATTATCAGAAACCGAATAAGCGTGTTCAATGTACTTTTCGTTTAGAACTATGTTATATGGGTTAGGTCCCAATAGCTGAAGCTCCGGTGCGATGGTATCTAATTCAATAACTGGAAGATTCGGAAGATTTTCATCTTTATCCTCTTTACACGAAGAAGAAAAAATAAACAATAGGCTAATAGCCGTTAAGATAAGTAGTTTTTGCATAATGAATTAGTTATAGATTTATATTTACTAAGATAAGATTAATTAATTGATTAAGAGTTGAATCTTGAATAAAAGGGTAAGTGCTAGTCTGTTGGTAGCTATGTAACGGTTTATAGCAATATAGAATCACAGATTGATTTCTTATCAATTTTTTTGATTCGTTATCGATTCTAACAATATTAGTAACTGAAAGCAATTAGATATTTGGTAACCTTTAATACTATGCATGCTTCACCCATGCATTAATGATTGCGAAATGGATTTTATCTATTCGAAGGGAAAATGCTATATGAAAAGGGTGGGTTTCGATTAGCCATTCTAGATTGCTTTCTTTTCGACAAGCTTTGTAAGATTCCGTTAATAAAAAACCCACCGGGTGGTGGGCTTTTTATTTTAACATATTTTTACTCCCCGAGAATCAGGAAATCAATATCTTATTTTATCATATCAAAACCAGTGTATTTCACCAATACTTCAGGAATTTTAATACCCTCAGCTGTTTGGTTGTTTTCAAGCAAAGCAGCAACAATTCTAGGAAGTGCTAAAGCGCTTCCGTTTAGCGTATGTGCTAATTTTGTTTTTTTCTCGCCTTCTTCTTTGTAACGCAATTTTAATCGGTTAGCCTGATACGATTCAAAGTTAGATACCGAACTTACTTCTAACCATTTTTCCTGGGCTGCTGAAAATACTTCAAAGTCGAAAGTTAAAGCTGAGGTAAAGCTTACATCTCCACCACACAACCTTAAGATTCTGTAAGGGAAGCCTAGCTTATTAACAAGACCCTCAACGTAGGTTACCATTTCGTCGAGCATGGCATATGATTTTTCAGGATGATCAATACAAACAATCTCCACTTTGTCAAATTGATGCAAACGATTCAAACCACGAACGTCTTTACCATAAGAACCCGCCTCACGACGGAAACATGGTGTATAAGCTGTATTTTTAATCGGAAAGTCCTTGGCGCTTACAATTACATCTCTGTAAATGTTGGTTACCGGAACTTCTGCCGTTGGTACCAAATAAAGGTTGTCTTCCGTGCAATGGTACATTTGTCCTTCCTTGTCAGGCAATTGACCTGTTCCAAAACCGGATGCCTCGTTTACCAATACTGGTGGTTGTACTTCATTAAATCCAGCCTTTTCGGCTTCATCTAAAAAGAAGTTGATAAGCGCACGTTGGAGTTTTGCTCCTTTGCCTTTATATACAGGAAAACCAGCTCCTGTTAATTTGTTACCCAGCTCAAAGTCGATAATGTCATATTTTTTAGCAAGTTCCCAGTGAGGTAGATTATTCGTACCTAAGTCAGGTTTGCTGCCAACAGCTTTTATCTCAAGATTGTCATCTTCCGATTTTCCTGCAGGAACTGATTCGTGCGGAATGTTTGGTATCTCAACCAAAATTTTGAAAAGCTCATCATCTATTTCACCAGCTCGTTGGTTGAGTGCTTTTGAGTCTTCTTTTAGTGAAGATGTTTTTGATTTTGCGGCATTGGCTGCTTCAATATTTCCGCTCTTAAAAAGCTGACCTATTTCTTTAGAGATACTGTTCAGCTCTGTTAGAATATCGTCTAGTTTATGCTGGTTTTCTTTTCTCTCCTGATCTTTAGCAATTGCCTTATCAATTAAATCTGCAGCATCAAAGTTCTTAATCTTAAGACGTTCAATTGCTTCAGCCTTATTTTCTTTAATGTAATTTATGGTAAGCATGACTGATAATTTTAGCTGATAAAATTAGTTTAATAAATAAAACCTCCTGTCTTTACATTGAAAAACAGGAGGTTTATAATATCTTAAAATACTAATTACTATTTAGTATCTTCTTTGTCTTCTTTTTTAACTGCTTTTTTCTTCGGTGCAGCCTTAGGTTTTGCTTCAGCAGTAGCTTCTTTTTTTGCTTTTGGAGCAGCTTTCTTAGCAGCAGGTTTTTTAACCTCTTCTGCAACTTCAGCTTTTACTTCCTCAACAACAGCTGCTGGTTTCTCTACTTTCTCAGCAGTGGCTGTTTCAACTTGCTCTTCAAAAGGAAGAATTGAAACATATGATCTGTTATCTTTTCTTTTACGGAAAGATACGATGCCATCTTTTAAAGCAAATAGTGTATGGTCTTTTCCCATTCCAACATTCAAAGCAGGATTGTGAGTGGTTCCTCTTTGTCGGACAATGATATTACCTGCAATTGCAGCCTGACCACCATAAATCTTAACTCCTAAGCGTTTACTTTCGGATTCCCTTCCGTTTCGTGAACTACCGGCTCCTTTCTTATGTGCCATTTTTTAAATTTTAAATTATCCTACAATACTTTCAATCTGAATCTGCGTCAGGTACTGACGATGACCATTTTTAACTCGGTATCCTTTTCTTCTTTTCTTCTTGAATACCACAACTTTGTCGCCTTTTAGGTGTGACAAAACCTTAGCAGTTACTTTAGCGCCTTTTACGTTCGGTGCACCAACAGAAACTTTACCATCGTTTTCAACTAAAAGAACATTGCTGAAATCAACATTGCTTCCTTCTTCTGCATCTAAACGATTTACGTAGACTTTTCTGTCTTTCTCAACTTTAAATTGTTGACCTGCTATTTCTACAATTGCGTACATTTATTTTATACTTATTTATGTAAAAAAACTTTTGGAGTGCAAAAGTAGATATTTTTCAATCAATACCAAATAGTTAAGCTGATTAATTTCAGAGAAGTCTGTTATTGAAAATCAGTTAATAAACTGTAGGTTACAGAAGCACACTTTAAACATATGACCAAATAAAAGCTGAATCACGATAAGTAAGTTCAGAGTTAAACAAATTTTTCATGCAAAGCATTATTTGCAGTTTTATCTGGCATTCATCGATTCCGACTAATGCCTCTGCTTCAATCACAATTTCTTCAATCTCAAAATAGCTTGCCGTCTAGTTCGTCCAACTATCTGAAATTATGCCTAATGTCTGCTTTCTAATCCAGCATAATAATTGCTGGTTTTATTGTTCAATTGGAAAGCAACGTGGAATTGCGCATTAACGACTTACGAAAGCAAAAGCATCAAAAAAAAGTGCTAAAAACAAACTGATTCTTTTTTTAACATCGCTAGTTGTAGTACAGTTTCCCCAAATCCCATATAAGATCCAATAGTCAGGAGAAGTATTTTGAACGATTGTGTTTCACTTTGGATTTGACTAAATATAGAATGATTAACTATTATTTCAGAACGATTTCTATAACTTTGTGTTCTATTCAAAAATATAATACAATTAATCATGAGTGAAATAAGAGATCTGAAACCAACTATAGTTTGGGAACATTTTGATGATATTCTACAGGTACCACGCCCGAGTAAGAAAGAGGAGAAAATAATTGAATTCTTATTGGCCTTTGGTGCAAAGCATAATTTGGAAACCAAGCGCGATGAAATTGGCAATGTGTTAATCAGTAAGCCAGCAACAGCGGGAAAGGAAGATGTGAAGACCATCATCATGCAAAGCCATATTGACATGGTGTGTGAGAAAAATTCCGATGTTGAGCACGATTTTGATAATGATCCAATCAAAGCATATATTGATGGTGAATGGGTAACTGCTGATGGTACTACACTTGGAGCTGATGATGGTATTGGTATGGCTGCACAAATGGCGGTACTTACTGCAAACGACATTGAGCATGGTCCTATTGAGTGTTTGTTTACTGTTGATGAAGAAACTGGATTAACGGGTGCATTTGCTCTGGAGCCTGATTTTCTAACTGGTAAAACATTATTGAATCTTGACTCGGAAGACGAAGGTGAATTATTTATAGGATGTGCCGGAGGTAAGGATACGGTTGCAAACTTTAAGTATAAGCGCGAAAAACTTCCTACAAAATTTGATGCCCTGCAGATAAGCGTTACCGGTTTAAAGGGTGGTCATTCAGGTGATGAAATTCACAAGGGTTTGGGTAACTCCAACAAAATAATGACACGTTTGCTTATTAAAGCAACTGAGGACTTTAAAATAAGATTGAGTCAGTTTGACGGTGGAAACCTGCGTAATGCAATCCCACGTGAGGCTTTTGCCGTTTTTGCAATTGCGCCAAAACATAAGGAAGCTTTTGAAATTTATTTTAACGAGTTTGTTGAGAAGATTAAATTCGAGTTGGCCATCACAGAGCCAAACCTCGAGATTAAAATGGAGCAAGCCGAATTGCCCAAGTCTGTTATTGATAAAAAGACACAGCGTAATTTGTTACGTGCATTATTTGCTGTACCACATGGTGTTATTGAAATGAGTCAGCGCATGCCGGGTATGGTTGAAACAAGTACCAATTTGGCATCTGTTAAATTCAAAGGCAAAAATAATATTGAGATTACAACCAGCCAGCGAAGCGATATAGATTCCGGAAAAGACTATGTGTGTGGTATGGTGATGAATGTGTTCAAAATGGCCGGCGCTAAAGCTAAACATACGGATGGTTATCCTGGTTGGGCTCCAAATCCTGATTCAGAGATTGTGCGCACAACTGCGGCAGCCTATAAAAAGTTGTTTAAGGTTGATCCTGTTGTTCGTTCCATCCATGCCGGATTAGAATGTGGGTTGTTCTTAGAGAAATATCCGGACATGGATATGATTTCATTTGGACCAACACTAAGAATGGTGCATTCACCAGATGAGCGAATCAATATTGAAACAGTACAGAAATTTTGGGACTTATTACTTGAAGTGCTTGCCACTGCTAAATAAGTTTCAATAAGATACTATTAAAGCGCAATGATCAGTACCTTGGTTGTTGCGCTTTTTATTTACGTAAACATAAAATTTTAGCACTACTAATAGCTCCGTCGAACTCAAAATAAACAAAAACAATTTTGCCTGCATATTCCGTAATATCAACATACTTTGTATAAGTGCCTCGTAGTTGGTTGTTGAATTCCAGTGTTTCTAGTTTTCGTCCATGAACATCCATTAAATGAAGGCTTACCCAGCCATCTTTTTGTAGCTGGTATTTAATTTTTGTTTGTGCATAGGCCGGGTTAGGGAATACATTTAAAACGGAAGTTTTTGTTGGAAAGGCTTCATGATTTGTAAAATCACTTTCGTATGCACCAATGTCGTAGCCAAGACCCAAAGGTCGGGTATGATTCATTAAATCGGTACTTATTCCAAATTGGCTTACATCCATACCTGCATCAATAAGAAAGCAGGAGTCCATAAGCTCAAAGTCTTCATCTCCATCTTCCCATTTAAAAGGTGCATATTCAATAAATTGATAGCCAAAGTTTCTCGCAGTGTCAACATTCCCAAGGCTAAAGTCAGCAATGTATACATAAGCGTCCTCAGGTGTAAAGCTTGTATTGTCCCACATGTAGGTATAATACGTTCCGGGATCAACCACCAAATTGTTGTAGATCTTGTTACCAAAGCTTCTGCTACTGTTAAAACGTATGCCATCGCTTTTCGGGCTCACAATGGTATTGTTAAATACATAAACTGAAGCGCTATCTACCATGGATTTATCGCTTATATAGATTCCGTGCTGAGTAGCTGTTGAGTCGTTTGGCAGATAGCTGATGCCCGCATTTTTAACCAGGTTGTTATAAATCATATTATTCCCCAGACCAAACATCAGTATACCAGCGCCTTTACCGTCACTTATCTTGTTGTTGTAACAATCGCAATCGCTGCCACCACCCATTATGATGCCACTCATTTGACCATATCGTTCCACCTGACTATCAAAAGAAACCTGATTATTATAAATGTTGCAATCGGAAACCACCGAGCTGACTTGAATTCCATCGAACCCCGTGTTCTCAATAACATTATTGTATACCTGCACATTTGTGAGCAGATGTGGCATTACCACGGTGTCTTTGCCATTTCGGTGTACAATGGCGCCCGTTTTGTATTTCGAGTGACCAATGTAAAATCCTTCACCAGCATGAATGTCATGTATGTAATTGTCGTGGAAAATGGCATTGGATAAAAGGAAGGAATCGCGTGATGAACTTAGCGAACTGTCCGGGTCTGTTTTTGCAATTATGGCTGCAAAAGGGATGTCTGAAATTTCCAGATGATCGATTTCAAAATCGCTACTCAATTTCTCCAGAGTTAGACCAATAGCATTGTCATGGCTAACGTGTTTAATAAAAATACCCTTATCAACTCCCGGAGCACCCGTACCTGTTAAATGAAAATACTTGCTCTTTCTTATGGCAATACCATACATCCCTGAATCTGATTCAATTGTTACTAACCCAGAACCATTAATGATGGTAATAGGAGCTGTAGCCGATCCACATAAATTTTTAATTAGCAGCTGATCGCGTTCACCAGCTTCAAGCACAACGGTGTCTCCTGCTTGCAAGTGATCACCTACATATACTTTTGAACTTAACTTAATAGTATCAGTTAATAAGCTATGCCAGGTGCTTGCATAAGTAGGCTCATAAGCGATGAGCAATAGCAACAATGCCGCAGTGCAAGTATAAATCACGCGCATGTAATAGTTGTTATGTTTTTGGCGTTTAGGCAATGTTATAAATATTTATCGTTCTCAAATTATTACCTTTGTATCTTAAAATATCGTACAAATGACACGACATTCTACGACAATCTTACTCATTAGTTGCTTATTTATTTTTACATCATTTAATAAAGTAAGTACGGTAAAAATTGGCTTGTTAAAATACAATGGTGGGGGCGACTGGTATGCAAATCCAACTTCGCTGCCAAACCTTATTAAATTCTGTAATACCAATCTGGGTACCGATATGGATCCTGATTATGGAACAGTTGAGGTGGGAAGTTCAGAGATATTTAATTACCCGATGGTTCATCTTACTGGTCACGGAAATGTATTGTTCTCAAATCAGGATGTGATCAATCTTAAGAATTATCTAAAGGCAGGCGGGTTCTTGCATATCGACGATAATTACGGTCTTGATAAATATGTTAGGCGTGAGATGGCAAAAGTGTTTCCGGATCAGGAGTTTATTGAAGTGCCATTTTCGCATCCTATTTATCACCAGAAATTTGAGTTTAAAAATGGTTTACCAAAGATACATGAGCACGATCAGAAAGCACCGCAGGGTTTTGGTCTTTTTCATGAAGGCCGCTTAGTTTGTTTTTATACCTATGAGTGCGATTTAGGTGATGGCTGGGAAGATCCGGCTGTGCATGGCGACTCTGAGCAAACACGCCGCAAGGCACTTGAGATGGGAGCTAATATTGTGAGTTACGTATTTACAGCAAACTAGCAATTCCATCCTTTAATTTATTTACATTCTGATAACTGAACAATATGCCACGAATATTAATCATCGACGACGAAAGAGCAATTAGGAATTCACTAAAGGATATTCTTGAGTTGGAGAAATACAGTGTTGATGCTGCCGAGAATGGAATGACAGCTCTTGAACTTATGAAGAACAATAAGTACAAGGTGGTGCTATGCGATATTAAAATGCCTGAAATGGACGGCATCGAGGTGCTGGAGAAAATTATGGAAATGGATGCTGATATTCCGGTTATCATGATATCTGGCCACGGAACAATTGATACGGCGGTTGATGCCATTAAGAAAGGTGCTTTCGATTATATTGAGAAGCCACCGGATTTAAACAGATTGCTGATTACCATTCGTAATGCTATGGACAAAAAATCGCTGATTAATGAGACCAAAGTGCTAAAGAAGAAAGTTAGCAAGAAGTATCAGATGATTGGTGAGTCCGCTGCAATTACACAGATTAAGGAAATGATTGAACGGGTTGCTGTTACCGACGCCCGCGTTTTAATAACTGGCGAAAACGGAACAGGAAAAGAGGTTGTTGCTCGTTGGTTGCACGAAAAGAGCAATCGTTCTGCTGCTCCATTTGTGGAGGTTAATTGTGCGGCCATTCCATCCGAATTAATCGAGAGCGAATTATTCGGGCATGAGAAGGGAGCCTTTACATCTGCAATTAAGCAACGTAAAGGCAAATTTGAACAAGCAGAGGGTGGTACCATTTTTCTGGATGAAATAGGCGATATGAGTGCTTCGGCACAGGCCAAAGTGCTTCGAGCTTTGCAAGAGAACAAAATAAGCCGCGTTGGTAGCGATAAAGATATATCGGTTAATGTACGTGTATTGGCAGCAACCAATAAAAACCTGAAAGACGAAATCGACAATAATCGGTTCCGTGAAGATCTGTATCATCGATTAAGCGTTATTCTTATTAAGGTTCCATCGTTAAATGAGCGATTAGAAGATATTCATTTATTGGCGGCACATTTTATTGGTCAGATATGTCAGGAATATGGAATGCCTTTAAAGAAGATTAGTGACGATGCACTAGAGCAACTGCGTAAAATTAACTGGACTGGTAATATTCGCGAGTTCCGTAATGTAATTGAACGATTGATTATTCTTTGTCCGAATGAGATTACGGGTAAAGATGTAAGTCAGTTCGCTCAGCCAATCAGTCAATAGAGAAATGAGTTTGTAGTTTGTCGAGTATTCAGGAATCATCGAATAGTAATTTAAAGGTCTATCAGGGGCCACTTCAGGGCTTTACTGATTATGTGTATCGTAAAGCGCATAGTGAGCTTTTTACCGGAGTGCATAAGTATTTTATACCCTATATCCATCTGGATAAGCAAGGAGTATTAAGCAAGAAGTTTATTCGCGAAACGGCAAGAATCAATAATCCTCAAGAAATTGTTATTCCTCAAGTGCTTTGCAATTCAGCTGCGGAGTTGGTGTCTCTGGATGATTATTTAGCCGATCTGGGTTATAGTGAGATAAACTTGAATATGGGCTGCCCGTATCCAATGGTGGCTTTAAAAGGTAAGGGCTCTGGTCAGTTAAAAGATGCTTTAGCATTTCGTAAACTTCTGGAGGCATATTATGCAAATAACAAATTAAAGTTGTCCTTAAAACTTAGGTTAGGCTACGAGCAGTCCGATGATGTTTTTAAGGTGCTTGAAGTTGCCAATGATTTTCCAATTGAAGAAATTATCATCCATCCGCGCATAGGCAAACAGTTGTACAAAGGCACTGTTGATTTGTTAAAATACCGGGAGTGTCTCAATTTATCCAGGCACGAGATTGTGTATAATGGAGATATTAATTCAATTGAAGACTTTGAGCTTTTGAGAAAAGAGTTTCCTAGAACTAATAAGTTAATGATCGGGCGCGGTTTGTTAATGAATCCATTTTTAGCAAAAGAGTTGATAACATCTGCAAAAGTTAATCACGGACAGAAACAGCATTACCTAATGGTATTTCATGAGTCGGTTTATGACATGTATAAAACTGAAACCGATCCAAGTAATCTGCTTAACAAGATGAAACAGTTTTGGGTATATTTCTCACACCAATTTAAAGATCAGGCAAAGGTGCTGAAGCGTATTAAAAAACTCAATAATCCAAAATATTACGATAATACAGTATCCGAGATATTCGTAAAATACTTGTAAACCGTTTTGTGCTGTTCATATTTATGGCTAGTTTTGAGTCCTTGTTAACTATACTATCTATAAATTAAGACTTATGAGAATCCTTACAAAAATCACAGTTATTGCTGCATTGCTTACTTTCGTTTTGTTCTCGTCTTGCAATAATAATGAAGATCTTATTCCGGAAAATGAACATCTTAAAAATCATATTGTCTCAAAAGTATTGACGCTAAACACATCTGCCAGGAATTGGACAAATGAATATGAAGACGAGTTTAGCTGGCTTGACCCGGCCTGTGAAGATGTTCCTGGAAATCCATTAGAATGGAATGATTTCAGCATTGAGAAGA
>PPCM01001207.1_pt1 | contig 12714 bp, 8 predicted proteins | sample 1555541 | NCBI WGS metagenome assembly PPCM01 (sample SAMN05284479, study PRJNA326546) | Marine sediment metagenome, whole genome shotgun sequencing project. | isolation source: marine sediment | place: Germany: Wadden Sea | collected 2012-09-05 | reverse complement strand
CATTTATCGCATCTCACACAGCGTCCAACTCAGACTTGAGATTTCTGTTCACCTCGCTTCCTTAACAACATCCATCGCCCCCGAGACAACGAGCGTAAACACGATTTAAATGTGACAATGATTGAGGGAACGACATAAACGGCGACCCCGTCCGAATCCGGAATAAAAAATGCCCAAAATAGCTACCTTGTAGTGCGTCGGTGACTTCAGCCTATGCCTCTTGCTTTGCGTTTATCTGTTTGAAAAACGACGCCAAACATAGTTCCAGTGGGGACCGCAGCAGGTCCCCCAAAGTCAGCAAAATAGAAACGCGTGACAAGGCTGCCCATTGCGTGTCTTCCTACTTGACCTGCCTGTCGTTGTTGAGGTCATGTGTGGTCCATGACGCGATTCGATATCGATTCGGGAAAATCATAATCGGCCATCTTACCTCAAAATTGATGGACCGTGTAGAAGTCATTTGTCAGGCTTGTTGAGGCTTCTAGTGAAGCACTGGCTACGTTTTGTTCTTCTCATTTCTTACTTCGACTCCCGTCCAAAGTCGTGGAGAGTCTCACAAAAGAAAATCGGATCGTAAGAGACAACAACAGCATGCTTGAAGATGTAAGTTCCCCAAGCGGACAAGCAAGCTTACGCAGATTGTATCCAACGATTTCCTCAACTTCTCGTTCAACAACAAGAGTTATGGCGCCCAGATCGACGACAACGCCGCCAAGAGCAAGGACTTTTGCGCCGTCACAGTCGACGTCAAGTCCTTTGGTGGTGTCCGTTGCGTCTACGTGACTCACAACTTCAAGTTCTTTGGCGGTTCCCTCGGTTGCGCTGAGGGTGAGCGTCTGTGCCGTGCCTTCGATTATGCCCGCACCGAGTCCATCCCCGTCGTGATGGAGAGCGCCTCCGGTGGTGCTCGCATGCAGGAGGGCACCCTCGCCCTCATGCAGATGGGCAAGGTCTCGTGCGCCGTCGCCAAGTTCCGCGCGGCTCACCTTCCTTTCATCGTCATCCTCCGTGACCCGACCTACGGTGGCGTCGCCGCCTCGTACGCCATGCAGGCCGACTTCAAGATCGGCGTCAAGGATGCCCGTATCGGGTTTGCCGGCCCCGGCGTCATCTGCAACACCATGTTCCAGATGGACCAGGAGAAGTACGACACGAATGCCCCCGAGGGCTTCCAGTCCGCCCAGTTCCTCCACAACTACGGCCAGATCGACGCCGTCGCCCTCGACCTCGAGGACGCCCACGTCATGACCGGCAAGATTGTCCAGATGCTCGCCCGCCGCCAGAAGTCGCCCTTCTCCGTCGTCGACCCCGCCGAGACGTACAGCGCCCCCGACATCGAGGACATCCCCCCCGGAACCCCCAGGAGGCCCCTCGACGCTGACTACACCGCCGCGCGCTCCATCGACCGCTACCAACCCACCGATCTCGTCCACAAGCTGTTTGGCGCCACCTTCATCCAGCTCGCCGGTGATGGCCGCCAGGGCCGCGACGACGCCATCCAGGGCGGCATCGGCCTTCTCCCCCGCGTCGGCGACAACTCGATCGTCCGCCCCTGCGTCGTGATCGCCACCCACAAGGGCCACAGCGCCGCCGATCTCTCGTCCAAGGAGTTCGGTATGTCGCACCCCGACGGCTACCGCACCGCCATGCGTCTCATGGGCCTGGCCGAGCACTTTGGCCTCCCCGTCGTGTCTCTCGTCGACACGTGCGGCGCCCTCCCCTCGTTCGAGGCTGAGGTCGCCGGTCAAGGCCAGGCCATCGCCGAGGCCCTCCTCTTCATGGCTGGGCTCAAGACCCCCATCTACACCTGCATCACCGGTGAGGGGGGGTCCGGCGGTGCCCTCGGGCTCGCTATGGGTAACCGTGTCGCCATGTTCTCCAACGCGTACTACAGCGTCATCTCACCCGAGGGCGCTGCGTCCATCCTTGGCCGCTACAAGGACGACGAGGAGAAGAAGGTCCAGTTCCCCAAGGACTGCGCCGCCATCGCCACCATGCAGAAGGTGTACGCTAACCAGCTCCAGGAGCTCGGCGTCGTCGACTCCATCATCCAGGAGTTCCCCGCGGAGAACTACCACCACTGCCCGTTCCTCCTCAAGGCCCTCGCCACCGACGTCCTCAACGCCTTCGAGTCGTGGGACGCCATGTCCCCCGAGGAGGTCCTCGAGGACCGCCAGGCCAAGTTCCTCGCCATGGGCAAGTTCACCACCCTCAACAAGGAGGAGCGCGACGCCCGCCTCGCCGGACTCAAGGAGCCCGAGGCCCGTAAGCCCGTCCCCCGCCCCCCAGTGATCGACCTCACCAAGGACGTCGACCCCACCACCATCCCCACCAACCTCCGCTTTATCGCCGAGAAGACGGTCGCCGAGGGGTCCCGCCTCAAGCTCGCCCGCGCGGGTGTCGCCACCCCCGCCTCTCCCGCCGTCGTCCCCGTCGACCCCGCCAAGCCCGTCCACGACCCTAGCATCATGACTGCCAAGCGCGTTCTCGACGAGCGCGGCCCCGTCGAGGCCGCGAAGTGGGTCCGCGAGCAGCAGGCCACCCTCATCACCGACACGACGTTCCGTGACGCCCACCAGTCCATCCTCGCTACCCGTGTCCGCACCAAGGACTTCCTTGACGTCGTCGACGCTACCCAGCAGGCCCTGGCCTCCCCCAACTTCTTCTCCTTCGAGTGCTGGGGCGGCGCCACGTTCGACGTCGCGTTCCGCTTCCTCAAGGAGTCCCCCTGGGCCCGCCTTCGTGAGATCCGCGCCCGCACCCCCAACGCCTGCCTCCAGATGCTCCTCCGCGGCTCCAACGCCGTCGGATACGCTTCATACCCCGACAACGTCGTCCGCGAGTTCATCCACCAGGCGGCCACCAACGGCATCGACGTCTTCCGTATCTTTGACTGCTTCAACAACTTCTCCCAGATGGAGGTCTCGATCGACCAGGTCATCAAGGAGGGCAAGATCGCTGAGGTCGCCATCTGCTTCACTGCCGACTTCCTTGACGGCAACGAGACCAAGTTCACCCTTGATTACTACCGCCAGCTCGTCCGTAAGGCCCTGAAGGCCGGTGCCCACATCATTGCCATCAAGGACATGGCTGGCCTCTTCAAGCCCCAGATGGCCGGCCCCTTCATGGAGATGCTCCGCGAGGAGGCCCCCAACACGCCTCTTCACTTCCACACCCACAACACGTCGTCCGCCGCCCTCGCCTCGTGCCTCGCGATGGCCAACGCCGGGTGCGACATCGTCGACCTCGCCATCAGCTCTATGGCCGACACCACGTCCCAGCCCTCCCTTAACGCGTACATCACGTCCGTCCGCGGCACGCCCCTCGACACTGGCATCAACTACCTCGCCCTCGAGCCCATGACCAACTACTGGGAAGAGGTCCGCAAGGTGTTCGCTGGCAACGAATCCGGCATCAAGACGGGCACGGCCCGCGTGTACGAGCACCAGATCCCCGGTGGCCAGTTCTCCAACCTGTACGCCCAGGCTAAGGGCATGGGCCTCGAGTCGCGTTGGTCCGAGATCCAAGACATGTACCGTGACGTCAACGCCGCCCTCGGCGACGTCGTGAAGGTCACGCCCTCCTCCAAGTGCGTCGGTGACCTCGCCATGTACCTCATCATCAACGACCTCACCCCCGACGCTGTCCGTCCCGAGAACGTTTCCCGCGACTTCCCGTGGCCCGCCTCCATCAAGGACCTGTTCAAGGGCAAGCTTGGCTTCCCCGAAGACGGCCTCCCCGAGGGCCTCACCAAGGCTGTCCTCGGCGACGAGGAGCCTCTCACCGTCCGCCCCGGCAAGGTCATGCCCCCCGCCGACATCGACGCCGTCAAGGCTGACCTGTCTGCCCGCTACTCGATCACCGCCACCAACGAGGACGCAGTGTCGTACCTGATGTTCCCCGCCGTGTACGAGGCCTGGATGAAGCACGTCCATGAGTACTCCAACGCTACGGTCGGGCTGCCGTCCCACGTGTTCTTTGGCGGTATGCTCGTTGGCGAGACCGTCGAGGGCATCACCCTGTCGCGCGTGCTCCCCGTCACCGCCCACAAGACTCGCTCCCTCATGTTCAACGTCGGTGGCGCCAAGACTACCATCATTGTCAAGGAGCCCGAGGCCGGCGCCGCTGACAAGCCCAAGGCCGTCCTTCCCCCCGCCGACAAGGAGGACCCCACCCACCTCCGGACCCCCATGCCCGGCACCGTGACCACCATCACCGCCGAGCCCGGAGCCCACGTGTACCGCGGTGAGCCCCTTCTCAAGGTCTCGAGCCTCAAGATGGACGTCGAGATCGCCGCCCCCCACGAGGGCGTCATCGAGAAGGTCGTCGCCAAGCTCGGCACCCCCGTCACGACGGACTGCCTGCTGGTCGTCCTGAGCAAGAAGGAGTAAGGAAATGTATAAATCCAAGGTTGGTTAATGGACAAGTGACCCTGCGCCCACCGCAGGTCAGCTCGGCAAGGCGGTGTCCGGTTCAGCATTCTCCGCTTGGCACCTTGCGTTTACTTTTGTTGACTCGCAAACTTTACAAGATTTTGGGAGATTCCGTTGCAAAATGAAAACGTCACCTTGTGAACCCGACCGGCAGGGCATAAGCTGCCGCCACAGAGCACAAGTTAGATAATCTGTCGGATCTCAAATCCCAACAACCAGATTCTGTGCATCTCTTTTGACTTCCCCCGACTGTAAAGTGGAGAAGCCAAAGTCGTCATTCAACAATCAAGCATGGGCAACAATACTGGCGGTCAGTCTTGCTACAAGAGCCACTAACACAGGTGGAGGTAACGTGGACAACGAAGCATACATGGATGGCTTCGAGGAGTCGCGCGAGCACATCGATGAGGTCAAGCGCACGCTGGGCCCCATCTAGAGCATAAATCATGATCTAAGGCTATTCAGCACTGATTTGGTGCATCATGTGTGAAGTTACAGACCTTGCGGGCTTTACACGCCCGATAATTCCTGTGGTAGCTCGTGAAATCGAGACACTTCAAAAAACAACGCGCTCACAACAGCAACTGCCATCCGTTACGATTTACACACCTGCGCGCACGCCCTGCACCAGCCCGACGGCCACGGACGTCCCTTCCTTCCTCAACACGAACCGTCCCGCCGTCCCGCCCGAGCCATCCATAGCGATGGGCCGTGAGAAGCGGAGCTGGACCAGGGCCGGCGTGTTGGCCGGAAGAAGGCGTGGGTTGGCCTTCCGCACCTGCCCACTCCTCCGCAGCGTCGCGGACACTCGGGCGATGATGGCTGGGACGCGGGCACCCTGACAGAAGAACTCGACGTCGGACCCGACCATCAGAGGTGTCTGGAGATCAAACGTGGCGATACGGGCCCGGACCTGGCGGGTGACGGGGGGCTGGCGGCCGGGATGGGCCACTACGGTGCCGGGGATGACGTGGTGCTCATCGCCAGAGCTGATGTTGACTGAGAGGTCAGCGTAGTCACCCTGGATGGCCACCTCAGAATCTTCTGGACCGTCGGGGGCGGATCTAGTGATTCCAGTGACTGTCAGGTTAATCCCAGACGGACACACCACGAGAGGGTCACCCGACCGGATGACACCGGAGAGGATCTTGACTGATACGGTCGTTCCACCCGCCCCGACGTCCGTGACGGCCGCACGGAGGGGTTTGGACGCGTCTGGGGTGGGCAGGGGTTGGGACTCGATGACGGTCATTAATGGACGGTGACCAGCCTTCACCCAGAGTGCATCGGTGGCGGTGGGACTGTCTAGGAGGTTATCTCCCCCGAGGCCGCTGAGGGGCACGAACGTGAGGTTGGAGCCTTCCCGGAAGCCTGAATCGGACAGGAATGACCTCATCTGGGCCTTGATGTCCTCGAAGCGCGTTTTGGCCCACCCTACGAGGTCCATCTTGTTGACAGCGACGACTAATGATGCCACACCAAAGGCACGCATCAGTTGGATGTTTTCCCGTGTTTGGCCGGATGCGCCCCAGCCAGCTTCGAATTCACCGTCCTTGGCGTCGATGATAAGCACTGCGTGGTCGGGAGCGACCGCCCGCGTGACGAGCTTGGGCATAAAGTCTCTGTGTCCGGGGCAATCCACGAGATGGACCGTCCGACCGCCCGGGCCTGTGACGGTGAACGTGCCCACGTCCATGGTCACGCCCCGCTCCCTCTCGGAGGCGTCTTGGTCCATCACAAACGCAAATCGGAACGAGTCCTTGCCCAGCACGGCCGCCTCCCGCTCGTGGCGTCGCATCGCCTTGATGGACACCGCACCAAGCTTGTACAGCAGATGCCCGATGACGGTCGACTTGCCCGCGTCAACGTGGCCAACGACCATGACCGTGGACGCCGCCCGGTCGGCCCAGGCGCGCTCGGCAAGGGCTACAGTGTCCTTAGTTAACGTGTACGTTGGAAGCCGACGGGCGGGCGGCTTGGGCGTGGTTGTGGGGGTGGGCTTGGGTGTAGACTTGGGCGTCGGTTTCGGCGTCGGCTTGGGTACTGGCTTCTTGATCTGCACCGGAATTACCGTCACAGGCACCGGCTTGGGAGGCAAGACGGGTTCAACGGCCTCTGATGGCGGTTTCACGTACCCTTCACGCTCAATGGGGATGTCAAGCTCCGACGCGGAGTCGTCAGATAGACCATCGGGCTCAGTATGGGTTCCTTCGTCCACATAGTCGAGCAGGGAGCCCATGTTGGCACCCTGTCCCTGGACCATGTATCCATGGTCCTCCGGCGTCTCCCCGTAACTATATCCATCGTAGCTGTATCCGTCATCCTCATAGCTGTACGATTCACCCCACCGTCCTTTACCTGGCATGTGATGAATCGTTTCAAGGAATTTGTACCAAGTAAGAAATTGAGCTTAGTAGATCCAACAGATTAAATCATGGCGATGGGCGCACATGCCGCTTGCAATCTTGTAAGTTATAAATCAAACTCCATCCCACTTCATTTTCACGAACCAAAAAAGTCGGCACAACACACCCGTATCATGTAACCTGTCCACACATGATGTTTAGTCTATGAAATCTATGACATTTCTATTTACAAAACCAAAACAAAACGCGGATGCAGAAGTCCCAGGATCTGCTGCCGTACCTCCTCGACCGGCGTTCCGAGGAGGGCACGACAACTATTGATGATCCCGTGATACACACCACCATGAACTACATTTCCAGTCTTATGAGTGAGGTGGAGAGCCTCGATCGATCGGTTACAGGCGGGTTACAGGGTTCATCAACCAATACTGACAAGCTACGTGGCACAATTTCTAATGTGCAGCAGTGGCTAGCCCAGCGACTCAACGGTGTGGCCGCCTACGGCCCGTATCTTCCTTACTTCACGACAGTTACTCAGAGGGCCATCGTGAGGTTCCAGCAGATCGAGCGCCGCATTGCCACACAGGCGCGGGAGGATGCTGATCGACAGGCGGTGCTGGAGAGTGGCACAGGCTCTGGTAGCTGGTTTGGGGTGAGTGCGGACGATTTCTCAAGGGATCCCGATGAAGATGTGCTCGCTGCCGACACCGTGCAGGTTGAAGACGACCTTAGCGGCCAGATGAACTCAATTGAGGGCAAGCTGCGCGAGGTTGGTGATCTTATGGCGCAATTTAGCGGGATGGTGGCGATCCAAGGCGAGCAGATCAACCTGATGGACGACAACGTGAACCAGTCGACGATGTACGTTGATATGGCTGAGACCAACATCAACAAGACGCTGACGATGGTCCAGAAGAACCGGTGGCTCGTGATGAAGCTCATCGTCGTGTTCTTCGTGTTTGGGCTCATATTGTTCGCGGGGAAGTTCACCGGGTTCCTTTGAGCGTTTGTTGTATCAGTCCTTGCGACATCTTAGGCTTTACCATTTCGATAAATCATAGCATCATCTTGCCCCTGTGAATTGATCTCGACGGAGACGCATGAAATCAAGGCTGGCACATCAACCCAGTACATTCATCAACATAAGCCGCGTTTGGCGACTATTTCTGTCGATAATTCGAGCACCATTCACTGTGCAGATTAAGGTCACAAAAGTAGCCTTTTAGAACTCGAACATGAAGGACTTTGAGCGTCTTGTGCGGCTGCTACTCGCTGTTGGCCACAGTGCAGGTGAGCTTGTCTCGTCTATCAGATCGTCTGGTGTCAGCATCCAGGAGAAAACCATCGGTGACCCCGTCACTGACGCTGATTTCTGCGCACAGTACCTCATCGTGTCCAGCATCCTCAAGGAGTTCCCAGACATCGCCATTCTTGCTGAGGAGGACCCCGCAGAAGTTCTCCAAGTAGCCTCTGACCCCCGCCTCAACACCATTCTCTCTTCTCACGGCGACATCACCCCCCACACGGATGCCGTAGCCATCCCGGCGGGCCTGGAGGACGCCTCCATTGACGAGTGTGTCGTCATCATTGACCCCATCGACGGCACCAAGCACTTTGTCCTACACGACCTTCCCGGATCAGTGGTGCTCATTGGCGTCGCGTACAGAGGCCGCGCAGTGTTTGGGCTGGTCAACCAGTTCTGCACGGAGACTATAGTGTACGGGATCGTCGACACGGATGGGGTTGGATCCTCTGTCGGTGTTGACGGCCTCATTGACAGGCTGACATATCGCGTACCCGTGCTGCCCGACCCCGTCAACGGCGGGAGCCTGCAGTCGATAGATCTGGCCAAGACGAGTGAGACGACGACCGATGGCGCCTACCACGCCCAGTTCGCGGGACACCCCCACGTGTGGATGACCCCGCGTGCGATCGCCGACCTGCGTGGTCCCAACACGTGCGTTCTCGTCACCACTGACGTGTATTGGCGCCCGGCGCACACTGCGCTCGTCGCCGCCGTCCGCCCCACCCACTTGGTCCAGACGGGCGGGACGGGTCACAAGGTGCTGCTGTTCCTCGCCGGAGCTGTTGATGTGTACAGCTACCCCGCTCCCGGCCCAAAATTCTGGGATTCGGCCGCCGTTCAGGCTGTCGCGGCGGGTGCGGGAAGGAGTCTGACCGATAACGTAGGCAACCCCCTTCGTTTCCCCACTGTCACTGAGCTCGCCGAGTTCAGGGCGGCCCACCCCGACGCCCCAGCCACCATTACCGACGAGGCGTGCAGGCATCGCTATGGACTCCTCGGCATCGACCCGGCGAGTCACGGGGTTGACCGGGATGCCATAAAGGCGGTGGCGGAGGCTGCAGCCGAGGGGCGGGACGATCTCGAGTTTGGTTGGGGTCGGGTCTGAGAAATGATTTGCGGTTCAATAAATGGGAGTAGCGCCATGCGCGGGGCCTGACTGAAGGGGTGACTGAGATCGCTGTCGAGCGGACCATGTACTTCACATTAAATGCCGCCATGCTCGGCCGAAACAAATCGCGACGTGGATATAAATGGGAGTCAAGTGAATGTTTATAATGGCAGTAGTGACTATAATCCGGCCTTTGCGCGGCGGACAATCTTGTCCTTTTCCGGGATCATACCCACGAGGCGCACCCTGTCCGTCTCCGCGATGCCCGTCAACACTCCCCGCCGCCCCTTAGGGAGGTTCACGATGCCGACAGTTCTGGGTGCTATGTATTCCGTCTTGTCGCCGGGAACAACAGCAATGCCGAAGACCTTGACGGGCTTGGCCATCATGCCCAGTGCGCGGCAGGCCTGGCGGCGGATCGGCGGAGGGCCAAAGATGCTGAACACGAACAGCACTTGAACGAGCCGACCTTTGACCATCACCCGCTCGACCTCGGGGATCTTGTACTGGATGACAGCGGAGATCAGGCGACTCGGGATCGCCTTGTCGAGCAGCAGACCAATGACGCGACGGACGTCCTTGGTGGCGAGGGTTGGGAGAAGAGCGACGTAAGGCTCGATGAATGACGACGTCCAATAGGGCGTGAGGGGCGTGATCGCCTTCATGGGATCAGGACCAAAGCGGGCGAGAGCGAGAACCTGTTTGAAAAGAGTGGCGCGCACCGTGTAGCAGAACGTCGTGAAGCACGGCTGGTCGAGCATGTCCTCGGAGTGGTTCCATCGGACTTCGGCGGCAAAGCACCGCCGGTACCTATCGATGGGTTTTTTGACGAGATGGGCACCATAAATGGCCGCCAGGTGGCTTGCGAGTGACGACAGCAGCGTGTGGGGAAGAGGAGCCTCCAGAGTCACGAGGAGCCGGAGTGCGAGCGCGAGCCACGACATGCGCAGCTCGAGCACGGCAAACGGGTCGTTCCGGAATTGCGTTGTTGTGAACTCGGGGCTGCCGAGCGCCATTATGGACTCAAAGTCACCGGACGGCGCCGCGATGGCCTCCACAATCTCCACACACACCTCCGTGATGGTTGCGGCGGTTTGCTTTGAGGGTTCCTCGACGGAGCACAGCTGCTCCATCAGCCAAAAGACAGCGAGCGCGTAGTTCTCAATGTGGCGAACGAGCATCTCCGGGTCCTTCATCGCGGCGTGGTACCGCTCATTGATGGTGTCGATGTGAGCGGCCAGGCGCGGGAGATGGGTAGCAGTGTTATCAGTGATGACCTCAATCTCGGCCGGATCACCGCGAGAAAAGACCTTGAGGTAGTCGAGCACCGCAGTGACTATCTCATCGCCGTCAAACATGTCCCGAACGGCCGGATAGACGCATGCTTCGTCGACCTCGCCGTATTTGAGCCCGAAGATGGGCACGGGGCGTTGGTGGAGGGCGTCCTGGGGGGCATCGTCCTCATCATCGGGAATCATCGGTCTAGATAGCATGGGGCGGAACGGAACTGGCCGCGGCTGATACACGGGCGTGGAAAAGGCATCCGTCACCGCCTGCGGCATTGAGAGATCCCCGCTCGAGTCTAACTCAGAGTCGGAATCGTCCGTGACGGACTGGATGTCGGTAAAATCGTCGAACGGCCCGTCATCTAGTGAAGCCATTCCTTAGTTTGCTTAGTTATGGTTGAAATATCGCACATCTTCCCCAGAAGAGCTTCTCCCAGATGCGGAGATTTATTGGGCGGAATCAATGCGGGCGTCGGATTAACAGGCCTCCACAGCTCACTGAGAGGTTATTACACACCTGACTTGGCGTGGGTTGACCAGTTGACCAGCTCTGTCAAGTGGGTATAGTTTTCAAATTTTCATTTGCGGCTCCTCGAGGGACCGCCAAATAGCCCCAAAGTTCACGCGTTAGCCGCGCCTGCAGTCTAATGCCATCCCACTCTGCCACACTTCCCAAAAGAGTCCGCGAAATTTATAATCCCCCAGTGTCCTAGACGGGCTGGCCAAAGAGGAACAGCTTTGTCGTGTAGGACCCCGAGCCCCCATAGTTATCCATAATGGAGTACCGGACGTAGCGCGCCTCCTGCCCGGCCATAGCGTACAGGAAGTCGCCGCCGCGGTGCTCCAGAGGCTCATCGACGACCTCGGTAAGGTCCTCGGGAGTCAATCCGATATGGAACTGGATGTGAGCTGGGTTCTGGTTGTTTTCGCCATGGAGAAAAAGGCCGAGCTGTGAGAGCTTGATGACGCGGCCCATGTCGATCGTCACGTGCTGCGGGACTGGGTTAGAGGCGGGGAGAAGAGAGCATACAATCTTCAGAAACGCTAGTGAACCAGCAGAGGCTGGGATGCCTCAAAAGGAGGTTGGAACAGCGTGATTCGTGATGGCTGGGTGAGATAAGCGGTGTCAGAATGGCATACTATTGGCTTGTAAATGAGTGGATGGATGCACCGTTCTCACCGATCGAGTAATTCTTCATATTCGGTTCGATTCTCAGAAAGAAATCCTGAAAGTTGAATTCACTGTTGTTAATTTGCCATGCCATTGGACAAGCATAGCAACATGCAATGGGATAACACCATATGTTCCTTTCTTTTAACTTTTATTCCTAAATCGATCATTTGTCGAGAGTCGAAAATTGGCAATGGACATCAAGGTGAAACAGTTTGTGACATTTACTATAGTTACACAGGTGGCATACGGTGGCCAAATGGAAATGGTCTGAAGAAGACGGCTCATGCGGCATCTGTCAAACCCCTTTTGAGGTTGCTTGTCCGAAATGCAAGTACCCCGGAGATGATTGCCCAATTGCCTGGGGAACTTGTTCGCATGCCTTTCATATTCACTGTATTATGCAATGGCTAGACAAAGGGCACACCAAGTGCCCTCTGTGTCGCCAGGTGTTCCAGTTCGATTCCGAGAACCAGGACGACGCCGATGCCATCTGATTGGGCCGTGTCGGCATGCCCATCCACATTACCCATGGGATTCCTTGTGGTGTGTGCCAGACTTCCTCCTGCTTCATGAGAACGTTTTTTCTTGACTTGGACGCGAGGAATGATCCGTGCCAACATAACAGTGTCTAACCGTCGTGGCATTTCGATTGGTTCAACCCTGCATTCAATTGCCCAATTATTATAAAGTTGGACTTGTCCGGCAAGCTTTGCTTCATGTGAAATGGTTCGTTTTCATCTCTGCATGCTCACATAGAACTTCAATTTCGGTGGCGTTGAAGACTCACCCCGGAAGCCCGCTGATAAGGGCAAATTTGCCTTCAATTTCGACTTTGGTACGTTATCGACAACAGATACCTTACGCAGGGGATAACCAGCAATCCGATGACGATGATGATGGACCATTCTTCAAGCTAAACACATTTTCACAGCCCGCACCTCCTGAACAGCCCGTTAACTTCCCTCCTCCATCTCAACCATCACCCAAACCCATGTCGCAAATCCTTCCGTCGAACCCTGCGCAACAATCCTACGCACCACC
>PPCM01001205.1_pt1 | contig 12719 bp, 15 predicted proteins | sample 1555541 | NCBI WGS metagenome assembly PPCM01 (sample SAMN05284479, study PRJNA326546) | Marine sediment metagenome, whole genome shotgun sequencing project. | isolation source: marine sediment | place: Germany: Wadden Sea | collected 2012-09-05 | reverse complement strand
TGATCTTTACTACTTTGAATCGTTTCATTAATCTTTTCTGTAAATTCTGCAAACACCACCTCGAAGTGATCTACTACCGTTTCAATATCTGTCATTCTTATAGATAAGGCTCTTAAATCTGCAGATACTTCATCAATTTCTACCTCAATAGGTTCTATTGCTTCGTATGTAATACTTTCATCAAAATGAGCGTACAAACCAAGTTGGGCATTATCAGCATAAGACTTTGAAACAATAATTAATACAATTACCGGAGCCAATAAAAAAAGTAAGAATACCCATACTTTATTCATTTGGTGCCTCCAACAAGATATTTAAACTATTCTTTAACTCTTGTAGCCTATTTTCAAGTTCCTGAATTCTTGTACCAATCTCAGCTTGAATTTCAACAGAATTAGTCACACTTGTGTCAATGGTATCAATACTTGATTTTAATGAGTTTACTTCCAAACTAAAAAGTTGAATATCCTCATTTAAGCTTCCAACTTCTGATCTTAAATTCTCAATATCTGTATTTAAATCTTTGATTTCGATGTTCAGGGATGCATTCTCCTCAACCAACGCTTGATGATTTTCTAAACTTCTCATTTCAACACGAGTCAATGCTTCATCCATATATTTTTTGCTCATATCTATACCATATTTAACAATAAATAACCAAGCTGATATTAGAACCAAAATTATAAAGCCCGTCATGACACCCTTTTGAATACGCTTCTTTTTCATATCAGAACGTTCTACTTCACTCATAATTACTCCATTTAACCTTTTAATCTACAGATGAATCTCACAACATCTGTAATTTGGTCATATTCTTCTTCTACTTTAAAGCCCAAATGCTTAAAGAATTCTACATTATTTTCTGGTGATTCTACAATAATCTCATCTACACGTTCAGAATCTCTAACATATTGAATCATTGATTTTGCAACACCTTTGCCTCTAAATGCATCATCTACTGCTAAATGCATAATTTCAACAAATGCATTGTCAACTCTTCTTACACCGATGATTCCAACAATTCCATCCTCTTCACACACATAAAATCTACCTTGTTCTTTACCATAAATACCATCCACAGCACTTTTTATTCTGCCATCGGTAGGATTAAACATGGTTAATCTCATTAGTTTTACAATGTCGTCATTATCAATTATTTTTTGGTGGTTGTCCCATTTATATATTTTCATATTATCACTCCTCTAATCGAATTAATTTTAGCATAATCCCTTTCAATTAACAGGTTTTAAGCCAATCTGTAATATACTGAAATATTATTATATTCTCATATGCCTACCATAAAAGAAAAGGTATTGTTGTATGATACCTGGATAGTAATCAAAGTAATCTTTAATAAAATCTGCTTCATTCTTATCAACATTGTACTTCTGATTTAAAACTTTCTTTATCCAAGTATCTATAGGAAAACCATCGGTTCTGTCATAGCCAAATAATATGATACAGTTGGCAACTTTTTCACCAACACCTTTTAGACGCAACAGAGCTTCTTTTAGTTCCTTATCTGAGAGACATATAATTTTATTTGGATCAAACTCCCTATCTAAGATATCTTGAATCAATTGATGAAGATATTTATCTCGATAACCTAAACCACACTTTCGATAATCCTCAACCGTAACATCCCTTAATTGCTCTGGTGTTGGAAAATCATAATAATCAATTCCATCTATCGTCTTCAAATAAGTCCCATACAAAGACAGCCTCTCCATAGCTGAAGCAATTCTTTTGATGTTGTTATTGGCTGATATTATAAATGATACGATTATTTCAAACGGGTCTTGCTTTAGAATCCTTACCCCACTCCCATAACTCATAGCTTCATCTAAAAAAACATCTTTCCCTTTATAGTAATCAATGATTTCTTGATAATCTCTACCTATATCAAAATATTCTAACCAATAATCGTCTTCTGAATCAATTTCAATACCATCATCCAATTGCTTTGCAAACAAAGCCTGATGATTCGAAACAATAACGTAACCTTCATTATGTGGATACCATCTAAATGTTTGTCCAGATTCTGCAATCTGCTTTAAATTTAAATGTTTATTTTTTATAATCATAACTTCTCCTTATACTAATACTATACCATATGAAAAAGTTTTCTATAAATTTCACAAAAGCTGTTGACAGATATTAATTTACTATGTATTATTAATTTGTAATCATTACAAATTTGAAGAACAAACTATACATATGGAGGTATATTATGAAAAACTATTTATGTGAACCATGTAGCTATGTTTACGATCCAGCAGTAGGCGACCCAGATGGCGGTATCGCTCCAGGTACAGCTTTTGAAGATATTCCAGAGGATTGGGTATGTCCGATTTGTGGCGTTGGTAAAGAATTTTTTACAGTAGTAGAATAAAATTATTGGGAGGTAATTAAATATGAAGAAGTATGTTTGTACAGTATGTGGTTATATCCACGAGGGCGAAGAAGCACCAGAAAAATGCCCACTTTGTAACGCACCAGCTGAGAAATTCAACTTATTAGATGAAGAAGCAGATTTTGCTGATGGTCATGTTGTAGGTGTGGCGCAAGGTGTTGATGAAAGAATCTTAGAAGGTTTAAGACAAAACTTCCAAGGTGAATGTATGGAAGTTGGTATGTACTTAGCAATGGCTAGAGTTGCTGATAGAGAAGGTTACCCAGAAGTTGCTGAAGCTTTCAAGAGATATGCATTCGAAGAAGCTGATCACGCTTCAAGATTTGCTGAGTTACTTGGAGAAGTAATTACTGATTCTACTCAAAAGAATCTTGAGTTAAGAGCTCAAGCAGAGCATGGAGCATGCGCTGGTAAAAAAGAGTTAGCAACACTTGCTAAGCAATTAAACTTAGACGCAATTCATGATACAGTTCATGAAATGGCGAAAGATGAAGCTAGACATGGTCAAGGTTTCAGAGGTTTATTAAAGAGATACTTTGGTTAATAATAATATCTAAGGGAATGCACTATTGTATTCCCTTTTTTACACTTTATTTGACAAAAAAGCAGAATACGTGTAAAATAATATTAGTATTAATTTGTAATCATAACAATTTTAGTATAGTAATAAGAAAGGGGCTTACATGAAAATGTCAATTGATGAAATAAAAAAACACTTGGCTGAGCATGGTGTTAAAGCGTCTTTACCAAGAGTAAAAATATTTGAATACTTAAACACATTCAGATCACATCCAACCGTGGATGAAATCTACAATGCATTATCAGATGAGCTCATTACTCTGTCAAAGACAACGGTTTACAACACTTTAGATTTGTTTGTAAAACACAAGCTCGCTATTCAAGTTCTAATTGAAGACAACGAAGCTAGATATGATTCAGATACGAGTCATCATGGTCATTTTAAATGTATCAAGTGTCATACAGTTTACGATTTCAATTATGATTTATCCTCTGCTGATATTCCATCGTTAGAAGGATTTACACTAGAAGAATATCACACTTACATCAAAGGTGTATGTGATAAATGTAACGGTAACATTCATTAATCCCTATAGGGATTTTTTTTGATAAAAAAAAAGAGATCATTCGATCTCTTAAGCCATTTCTAAAGCAATTTCCATCATTTTAGTAAATGCAGTTTGTCTCTCTTCTGGAGTTGTTTCCTCATGAGTAATTAAACTGTCACTTACAGTTAAAATACATAATGCATTCACACCAAACTTAGCTGCGTTCATATAAAGTGCTGCTGCTTCCATTTCCACAGCTAAAACACCCATATCCATCCAAGGCTTCATTGCAGTAGGATCTGCATTATAGAATATATCTGATGATAAGATGTTACCCACTGTTACAGGAATATTTTTTGAATCAGCAACCTTCACAGCTTTATTTAATAAATCCCATGATGCTATTGCAGAGTATGTACCCTTAAAGTTGTATTGGCTCGCATAGTTTGAATTTGTTGATGCACCCATACCGATAACCACATCGTATAAGTTAAGCTCTTTTTGCATTGCACCACAAGAACCAATTCTAATTAAGTTCTTACAACCAAATACATTGATAAGCTCCCACGAGTAAATACCAATACTAGGCATACCCATACCAGAACCCATTACTGAGATTCTCTTTCCATTATATGTACCTGTAAAACCAAACATATTTCTTACTGTATTGAACTGAACAACATCAGTTAAGAAAGTTTCAGCTATGAATTTCGCTCTAAGAGGATCACCAGGTAATAAGACTGTTTCTGCAATTTCAACGCCTTCAGGCTTAATATGTGCTGTACTTTTCATAATTTTCTCCTTTTCTTTTAACTGTATTGATTGTATCATTAAACCTTTCTTCTGACTAATGCTTTAAAGATCAGTTAATGATTTTTGTAGAGTTCTTACAATCTAATACCCTGTTTTGATGATTAGAAACGAATTTTGAAAGAGAAACCTAAAGAAGTATTTTCTATACTATACTCGAAACCATGTAATTCCAGTGTTTTCTGTACAATTGAAAGACCTAAACCGTTACCGCCTAAATCCCTTGACCTTGATTTCTCAATTCTATAAAATCGATCCCATAATTTGTTCATTTCATCTTCATGTAAGAAATCATGTGAATTTTCAACAATCAATTCATTCTCTCGCAAGGTGATGTTGATGATCTTTCTATCATCTACATATCTAAAAGCATTAGAGAGAATATTAGAAGCTACCACTTCCATCTGTTTTACATCTACATCCACTAAAACATCTTCAAGAGATACAACCACATTCATCGTTGGTATGATTTGTTCATATTTTCTAAGGATGTTACTGATGAGTCTTTTCATGTTTATTGTTTGATAATCTAATGCTTTACCAGATTCTAAGTTCGATAACTCTAACATATCAAGAACTAATCCATTCATTTTATCAACTTCTTCAACAATAACATCTAAATAGTAATCTGCTTTTTCTTGTGAAATACCATCTTTTATACCTTCAGAATAACTTCTAATCACACCAAGAGGTGTTTTTAGTTCATGAGAAACATCTGCTACAAATTCTCTTCTTATTTTTTCCTGGCGTCTCTCAAACTCAATTTCATCTTCAAGAGTATCAATTTTTTCTTTTAATGACTTTGAAAGTATGTTGATACTTTTACCTAATCTACCGATTTCATCTTGACGATGTTCATCACATACCACTTCGAAGTTCAAATTAGAAATAGCTTGTGTATTTTTAGAAATCATAACAATTGGTTTGGAAATCACCTTTGAGAACAAATACGACACAACGAGAATTAGTAATAGCATAAAACCCGCCAAATACCACTGAAACTTAGACTGAATATCTATAACCTCATTAATAGGCTGTAATGATAAGACAGAAACGATGGTGTACTGAATACCATCATACTTAATATAATCCATCATAAAATTATAATCCTTATCTTCATAAGGTAGACCATAAAGTGAGTTATAATAATAAGTACTTAAATCATCAATTTTATTCTGAAAATCTTGACTTAAAAACTGTTCTTTTACATCTATCACAATACCATACTTTTTAATTTCATCACTGCTTTCAAAAGTCATCACATCTACTGGAAACTCTGAAGTTTGACTCTCTAGAGTATCAAATTCACCTCTATCTAAAATTGTATCCTGAATAACTTCATTATTATTCAAAATAGCATATGCATCATAATAAGTACCATTAATGTACATACCAAAAGGATCAAATTTACCATCATACTCAAAACCGTGAACTATCACTTCTTCACCTATAAGATCTTGACTATTTATATCTGTCGTTACAGTTTCGAAATCTGTATCAAATGCTTCATAAAAAGGCAAGATGTACTGGGAACCTTCTACTTCTAAAACGATAGTTTGTTCAAAAGATGTAAGAAAAGAAGCTTCATGATAATCACCAAATTCACCAAATACTATCATCGGCTCATTAGTTTTGTTCATATAATCATATAAAATATCTGCCTGTTCCATCAGATTCTCAGTATCCTGAAACTTTTCTACAGCTTCTTCAAATGCAGTACTGGCAGTTTTTATTTTCTCATTTTCATAATAGCCTGTTAAAAAAAACTTCTGGAAACCAAACTGTACAAACAGTTGAATTAAAAACAACATCACGACAAAAATGAATATTTTCGATGTTAGACTTTTTTTTATCATAAGTTCTCCATCCTATAGCCCACCTTCACAACAGTTTTAATGCCTTCACTATAAACAGATAATTTTCTTCTTATTTTTTTTATATGTGAATCTACTACTCTTAACTCACCATAGAAATCATATCCCCAAACCTTATTCAGAATGACTTCTCTAGACAATACAATACCTTTATTTTCCATAAGATATTTTAGTAAATCATATTCCTTTGGTGTCATCTCAATAAATTTATCATCAACTTTTACTTGGTGAGCGTCCAAATCTACAATAACTCCCTGCCAAGTTAAGGTACCTTCAACAACTGTCGTTTCTGTGATTCTTGTAATCAATCTTGAAACTCTTGCAACCAAAACTTTGGGACTGAATGGTTTGGTCACATATTCATCAGCACCTAACTCGAATCCCATTAGTTTATCATCTTCTTCACCACGAGCTGTCAACATGATGATTGGTACTCCCGATTGCTTTCTTATTTTTCTACAAACGGACCAACCATCAATTTTAGGAATCATTATATCTAAAATAACGCCATCAACATTTTCTGCTCCAAATATTTCCAAGGCATTTTCACCATCTAGAGCAGAAAGAACCTTATAACCTGCTTCTATGAGATAATCGCAAATAATATCATTTAATTTCACTTCATCTTCAATGACTAAAATAGTTTTCATAATACCTCCAACACCACTTTTAGAGCCGAACAAGATCGACTCTAAAAATTACTTCATTTCTAAATTTTAATCGACTAAATCATCAAATGAATCAAAGTATTTATCCATGATTTCTACATAATCATCCCATTTTTCAAAAGCTTCCTCATACTTATTCTCTTTTTCAAGAGCATTCGCTTCTTCAAACAATACTTTCATTTGACTTAACTCTTCATTCTTTAAACCTAAGTCTTTTAACCAAGAAACTTCCTCTTCCCAGTTCATTTCATAATCTATCTCTGTAATTTCGTTATAATCATATTTTTCTAGAATAGCATAATACGCTTCCCACTTTTCAGTCGCTTCATCATATTTGCCTTTTTCATCTAATCCAACTGCTTCATTAAAAATTTTCTCTAAAGCAATTACATCATCTTTAGATACCTCTAATTCTTCTAGAAATTCCTTTTCTTGATCAAAAGTAATTGGCTCAATTTTGAAATCATCTACAATTAATTCTTCTAGAGCTTCATAGTATTGCAACCATTTAGCCTCATCCTTTTGAGACGCTTCAAATAAAGCTTTTAGCTTTAAAATTTTATCATCCTCTATGCCATTGTCTTTTAACCAAGAAGCCTCTTCTTCCCAGTTTGATTCAAGAGCAATGCAAGTCGTTGTACCAAAATCATATTTTTCTAGAATGTCAAAATATGTGTCCCACTTTTTAGTAGCGTCATCAAATTTTCCATTCTCATCTAAATCAGTTGCTTCAACAAATATTTTTTCTAAAGCAATCATATCATCAGAAGATACTTTCATTTCCTTTAGCCATTCTTTTTCTTGATCAAAAGTAATTTTCTCTGATTTAAACTCATCTGGTAACATCTCTTCTAGTGCATCTTTATATAAAACCCATTTAGCTTCATCTTCATTTGCACTATTAAATAATTTTTCAAGTTTAGTTAACTGGGTCTCTGTTAAATCCATTTCCTCTAAATAGTCTTTTTCCATTTCCCAATTGAAGTAGTAACTATCATCTTCATAGTTGGCTAGAATCTGATTATATGCATTCCACTTCTCCATTGAAGTATCAAACTTACCATCCTTATCTAGTTTAATAGCTTCATCAAACAATTTCTCAAGGGCGTTCATATCCTCACTATTAACTTTTAAATCTTCTAGATAGGATTTCTCATCTATAAATGAATATTCCCAGTCTACCTTTATATCCTCTGTACCAGTAACATCCTTTGTTTCTGCATAAGCACCGCCTGATACTAATATAGAAAATGCTAATACAATACTGCTTACTCTTTTAATCATAATATAACTCCTTCCATGTCTTGTTTACATATACATCATAACCATGCTATGTGCCCAAGATGTGCCCTGAAAGTGTTTTATAAAAATTTTATCACCAAAAGCAAAAATAGAAGGAGTGAAACAATGGCATCTTGAAATTTCATTCTAAAGTGACGAAGAAAATACCATAGCTTTGCTTGTGGACGTATCAAAACTTTAAATATAAAAAATGCCACAGACAAGTAAAGCAAATATTCTAGCATATAATAATTATCAAACATAGCTTTCATTCCGTAGTTTACTTTTGCCTCAACGATTTCTGAATACTCACCATTGATTCGCATAATTGGTTCTATTATATCAAGTTCTATAATAAAAAAGATCACACATAAAATTGCTAAGAGTAATACTCCTAATTGCTGACCTTTACCTATTTTCCGATACTTTAATGGTTCACCAAAGAAAATCTGAGAGAACTTAACAAACGAAACCATTGTGCCTAAACTGACCATTCGAAATAGGTTTTCGTAGAGAGGACTTGGCATTGCCATTTTAATCATCAGCTTACTATGAAAGCCTACAAATAATGGTGCGCCTGTTATCGAAAAAATGCCAATGAACATACTTAAAGATAACAGTGGGTGAGATTTCAAAATACCATGTATCTCTGTCACCCTTCTATAGCCATACTCATTAATAATAATTCCTGCGCCTAAGAACAATAGACTCTTAAATAAGAAATGATTAAACAGATGCATATAAGCGCCAAGATTACCAATATCACTATTACTTGCAATACTCATGATAATCAAACCAATTTGTGAAATTGTATGAAAAGCGAGTATCGCTTTTATATCCTTCTGACTTACAGCAAACAAGATCCCGGTGATTGCTGTAAAAAATCCTAAATAAAATACAAGTGGATAAATCTCTGCCGCATTAAATACATTGAGCACTCTAATCAAACCAAATATACCTGATTTCACAAGTAATCCTGATAACAATGCCGATATATGTGATGGCGCTGCTGTATGTGCTCTAGGTAGCCATTCGTAGACTGGTAGCAAAGCAGCTTTAACACACATAGAAACAAAAAAGCATGCCAAACTAATTTGAATCACAGAAAACTCCAAAGTCATAAAATCATGTGATGCTAAATATGATTGAACAATGGTCATGTTCAATGTCCCTACTTTTAAGTAGATCAGTGCTACACCAAATAGATAAATCGTCATACCAATACTATTAAACAATAAATAATACAAACCTGCTTTTAATGATATCCCATCTTTTTTATATAAAATCAAAATAGCTGAAATAATTGTGATAATCTCCATAAGAACAAACAGAGTGAAAAAGTCATTTCCTTGTACATAAGCAATAAAACAACCTTCTAAAAACATTAGGAAAAACTGAAATTTAAAGTCTCTTTTTTTCTGTTGCCATGCATAAATTAAAACAACCCACCAAATGATAACTGCCATGGTCATAAAAATTAAACTGAGATTATCAATTCTAAACTCTATACCTATTTCTCTTGTCCAACCACCTAAGGTGAAAGTTATTATTCCTTCTTGTAAAACATATTGCCACAATCTAACTAATAGAAATGAGACAACTGTCTGAGCACAAAACACGGAATAACTAAACCAATTTTTATTCAATACATAAATCATGACCGATACTAATATGGGCACAAAAATAAGTGCTTGAGAATAAATCACTGGATTCATTTATTCACATCCTTTCTATCTAATCGACCCATAAAAATATCTCCTTCTAATATTTAAACGACTTCTTACAATCTCTTAAATCTATAAATACTCTATGATTAATATCAAGAATACCAGTAATGATACAATGGCATCTTGAAAGCTAATTCTAAAATGTCTTACATAATGCATGAGTTTGTTGTTAGGTTTAATCAACAATTTATATACAACAAATGCAATCGAAAAGTACATCAAGTACTCCAATAAATAGTAACCATCATATAATGTCTTTTTAACATATTCAATGCTATTAATCATTTGCATACTCTGAACACCATTGATATTAAGAATTGGTGTTATAAGCTTAAGCTCTGTATAATACAATAACACACATACAAAAGTTAAAAACATAACGCTATACAACTGTCCAATATTTTTTTTGCTTTTCTTAACTGGTTCACCGAAAAAAATCTGTGTAAACTTCATATATGAAATAATTGATCCCAAGCTTACCAGTCTAAACATATTAAGTTGCAAAGGTGATTCTATTGACAGCTTAATCATACTCTTACTTATAAAGCCTATGAAAAATGGTGCTCCTGTAATTGAAAACAAACCAATAATCATACATATAGATAGTAATGTATGAGATTTGAACACACCCCTTATTTCCGTCACTCTTCTTACGCCGTAATCATTAATAATGATACCGGCACCTAAGAATAACAAGCTTTTAAATATAAAGTGATTAAAAATATGAAGATAAGCACCTGTTAGCCCTATATCAGAATTTGCTCCCAGACTCATCAAAATAAAACCAATTTGCGAAATCGTACTAAAAGCAAGTATCCCTTTTATATCATTTTGACTAATTGTAAATATAATGCCAGATAGTGCAGTTAAACAACCTAAATAGAACACTAATGGATAAATACTTTCTACCTGATAAACATCTAATATCCTTATTAAGCCAAATACTCCCGTCTTCACAAGAAGACTGGATAATAACGCTGAAATATAAGATGGCGCTGCTGTATGTGCTCTAGGTAACCATTCATAAACAGGAAACATCGCTGCTTTTACACACATGGAAACGAAGAAACAAGCAAAACTCACTTGTATGATTGAGTAGTCCACCGACATAAAATCTTGACCAGCAAGCTGTGCTTTTATCAATGACATATTGAGGGTACCAAGCTTTACATATAGTAAATGAACACCAAAGAGATAAATTGTCATACCAATACTATTGAACAACAGGTAATACAATCCTGCTCTTAAAGAAATACCATCTTTTTTATAGATAATTAAAATAGATGAAATTATGGTGATAACTTCAATTAAAACAAATAAAGTAAAGAGATCATTTACCTGTATCAATGCTAAAAAGCAACCTTCTAAAAACATTAAGAAAAACAAGAATTTATAGTCTTTTTTCTTTTGCTTCCACGAGTAAATTAAAATGACCCACCAGATAATTGCTGCCATGGTCATAAATATCAAACTTAGATTATCGACTTTAAACTCTATGCCTATCATCTTTGACCAACCGCCCAAAGTAAATTTAATAATACCTTCTCTTAAACTGTACTGCCAAAACTCAATTACAATCAGCGAAACAACAGTTTGTGCAATAAAAACGGCATATGAAATCCAATCCTTACTAAAAGTATAAATCAGGACTGATACAAGAATTGGTGTAAATATTAATATCTGTGAATACATAAACTGATTCATTTCTTCACATCCTTCGAACCTAATTCACGCCAACTAAGTGTTCCATAATAATGAAATATTTTTACACTAAACATTAATGCTAAAGCAGTAATAGATGCACTGATAACAATCGCTGTTATCATCAATGCCTGTGGCAATGGATCTACCATCTGCTTCACCGTTTCAGTAATAATTGGTATATCATTACCTGTATATCCTGCCATTAAAATAAATAGTAAGATAATTGCTGCTTGAATTATATTAAAGCAAATAATAGATTTAATAATATTATCACTGATGCACATACCATAGAGTGCAACACCAATAATCGCAAGCGCTAAAATAATATCAATAATCAACTGTTTCCCTCCTCAATAAAAATTATAAACAACGAAACAAATCCAATAGCAACTTTTCCACCAATCAATAGGTTAAGTAGTAATAAGTAAGTTCTCCTTATGCTATAAGGAAAATCCATTGGAAACATATTGGTAAAAAACTTTCCAGTCGTTAAAAAACCAATTAGAATAACTACTGGTAAAGCAACAAATAGGTATTTATCAATCTTCAACATCTTATTTATACTGAATGGATGTTCACCTATGATAAAATAATAAAGCAAGTAGCTTGTCGCCATTATCACGCCACCTTGAAAACCACCCCCAACAGAAGTGTCTCCATTTGCAATAATATAAATACTAAATAGCAATAAAAATGGTAATAAAATACGGCTAACGGTTATTAAAATCTTAGAATAATTCATAGTAAGTCCTCATCTTTAATAGCCATAAAGGCAATTCCAGTAACAGCAACCAACAAAATACTTGCTTCAAAGAAAGAATCAAAGAGTCTATAATCTAAATATATCGCTGTTACAAGATTCTTTGAACTGGTTTCTTCCAAACCATTTTCTACATAATAAGCATGACTTGAAGTATTGTACTCAAGAGAATCACCATTAATATGCCACATAATCTGACTCAACATATAAATAATTATTATTGCAATTGCAATTGATCTTATTTTTTTCATACCTACCCCTAATCTATGGTCTCTTCATCGGTTGAACGTATTATTCTGATACCATGTACTTTTTGAGTCATTCGTTCAAAACGCTCAATCATAACATTTGATTCTTTACACGTCATATCATATCTTTTTTTCTTACTATTATAATCTACGATTATATCAATATC
>PPCM01001204.1_pt1 | contig 12726 bp, 8 predicted proteins | sample 1555541 | NCBI WGS metagenome assembly PPCM01 (sample SAMN05284479, study PRJNA326546) | Marine sediment metagenome, whole genome shotgun sequencing project. | isolation source: marine sediment | place: Germany: Wadden Sea | collected 2012-09-05 | reverse complement strand
AGAGGTTTCAGAATCGACTGATGAAATAGAAGACGTAGAAACAACAGAAGAAGTTACCGAACCTGAGACTTCAGAAGTTGTTGATGATTCAAATGAATCTGCTAATGCAACAGAAGAAGTTGAAGAGCCTGTTCCAGAAGAGGAAGAGGTTTCAGAATCGACTGATGAAATAGAAGACGTAGAAACAACAGAAGAAGTTACCGAACCTGAGACTTCAGAAGTTGTTGAGGATTCAAATGAATCTGCTATTCAAACAGAAGAAGTTGAAGAACCTGTTTCGGAAGAAGAGCCTGTTTCAGAAGAGGAAATGATTTCTGAACCAGTTGACGAAATAGAAGAGGTAGAAACTAATGAAGAAGTTACTGAACCAGATACACCAGAAATAGTTGAGGAAACAGATGAATCTGCAATACCAACAGAAGAAGTTGAAGAGCCTGTTCCAGAAGAACCAACTCTAGAAGAGGAAGAAGTTCCTGAACCAGATGAAGAAATAGAAGATGTAGAATCTAGTGAAGAAGTTATCGAACCTGAGAAACCAGAAGTTGTTGAGGAAACAGAAGAATCTGCTAATCCAACAGAAGAAGTAGAAGAACCTGTTTCAGTTGAAGAGCCTGTTCCAGAAGAACCAACTCTAGAAGAGGAAGAGGTTCCTGAAGCGACTAATGAAATAGAAGAGGTAGAAACTAGTGAAGAAGTTGCTGAACCAGAGACTTCAGAAGTTGTTGAAGAATCAAATGAAACTGCTAATCCAACAGAAGAAGTTAAAGAGCCTGTTTTAGATGAACCTACTCCAGTAGATGAAGATGTTGCTGAACCAACTGATGAGATAGAAGAGGCAGAATCAAATGAAGAAGTTACCGAACCAGATACACCAGAAATAGTCGAAGAAGCAGATGAAGCTGCTATTCTAACAGAAGAAGTTGAAGAGCCTGTTCCAGAAGAACCTATTCCAGAAGAGGAAGAGGTTTCAGAGTCGACTGTGGAAGTTGAGGAACCACAATCTCCTATACCACCAAATAAAGAAACTGATGATAGAGATGTTGTAGATGACGATAAAGATCACAAAGATCATGACAAAGGCGAGGATCGTGATGAAGGAAAAGATCACGATCATGTAGGAAACAAAGGGAAACATAAAGGTCATGATCACGCGAAAAATGATGAAAAAGATGATGACACAAAAAATGAAAGTCAAAAAGGAAATCGTCGAGGAAAAGACCGAGATGAAGACGATGACAATAAAGATCATGACAAGGATAAGGGTCGTAATGAAGGAAAAGATCAAGATGAAGGAAAAGACCACGATCATGTAGGAAACAAAGGGAAACATAAAGGTCATGATCATGCGAAAAATGATGAAAAAGATGATGCTGAAATTGAGGATAAGGAACGTGGTAGAAGTCGAGGAAATGAAAATGAAGAAAATGACACGGAAGATTCAGATGTTCGAGCCGAAAACAGAGATGATTTTGACGAGGAAAATCAAGAAGATCAGGATGATACTGATGAGTTAGAAGAAGATCAGACTGATAGCGATGATACTGAAGATGATCAAGATATTGTAGAAGATTCAGAACCGGATGAAGAACAAGAACAGCAACAGGACACAGAAAATGAAGAAATAGAAGAATCAGAAAATGATGTAGCTGAAAGTAAAGATGAAGAAGAGTTAGAAGACGATACTGAAGATATAGAAGATATAGACGACGATGAGTTCGATGTATTTGATGATGCAGCAGATGATGATTATAATAAGGACTGGACAGAAGAAGTTGAGGACGAACCTGATGACACAGATGAAGAAGATGGTTTTGACGATGACTTTGATGACGAATACGATGATGATGTATTTGAAGAAGAAGAAGAAGATGACCTCGATGAAGATGATGATTTTGATGACGACATTGATGACATATCAGGTGTTTAATTGAAAATATGGAATGACATCAAGTGCATCTTTATGTGTGCTTAGCAATTTCATAGGAATTAAACTTTATAAATTGGTTCTAGTTCAGCCATTTATAATCTAATTTTCTATCACCCGATGGCAAGCCCTAGGATGCAAGGAAATGCAACAAAAATCACGCATTAGCAAAGAGAAGTAAATACTCTTATTTAGACAAGAAAAGGTTTCTATACTTAAAATAGGAGCCTTTTTTTACTTTACTATATATGGTATAAATAGAAGCAACAAAGAGACATAAACCAATTTACATTCAACAGTCGGTGGCAGGGGGAAGATCATTGAAATTTAAAATGAAAGTTTATATTGTACTCATGATGGGACTCATTCTAATGCAGTCGACCACCTTTGCAGTAAAACGGCATTATGAAGACATCCCAATCGTTATAGGAGGAGATGCGTACTTTCCACCCTTCGAGTACATTGACACAAATGATGTTTATAAAGGATTCAACATCGATATAATGCATGCAATAGCCATAGAGATGGGACTTGATATAGAAATTAAACCCATGATGTGGAAAGACGTTACACATGCACTTCAAAAAGGTGATATTGATGTCATTCAAGGGATTAAATACACTGAAGAAAGATCCAAAATATTCACATTCTCAGAACCCTACTTAGAATCATCACAGTCCATATTTATAGCTAAGGACAACGACTACATCAAGTCACTTGATGATCTTGAAAACAAAACCATCGCAATACAAGAGAACGATGTAGCAGGTGATATTGTTGCATCCATCAAAGGGGTAACAGTACTTGAAGCCAAAAGTCAGCTTGAAGCACTTCAATTTTTAATCGATGGAAGATCAGATGTTTATATCGGAAACCGCCAAACAGGCCTATATTCAATTCAGAAATACGGCTATAGTTCTGATGTAAAAGTAATTGGGTCACCAATCAATCCTCAAAAGTATGGTCTTGCAGTTAAAAAAGGGAATGAAGAGGTTCTCTATATATTTGATGAAGGATTAAAAATCATTAAAAAGAATGGTACCTATGATAAAATCCATGATAAATGGTTTGGAGAAGAAATTTACTCTACCTATGAAGTGCTAAAAAATTATTTATACATGTTTGGGTCTGTATTATTCGTACTCGGTATCATTGTATTTTTCAACGTTAGACTCAATAGAGTACTCAAAATTGAGGTGAGTAAACAAGTTAAAGAAATTGAACAATCTAATTTGTTCAAGGAACATATCATTAATAGTATATTCAGCGGGCTTATGACATTTGACACCAAGGGCACAGTGCTTTCGGTCAACAAGAACGTTTCTGAAATATGTAAGATTGACGCAAATGCCTTTGTTGGAGAAAATCTAGAGCATACAGAGTTTAATGATTTCATAGACATGTCACTCTTTAAAAAGGCGCTTATTACAGGTGAACGCTTTATTAACTGTGAGTCTCAAGTGACGATCGAAAATAAAGAGCGTGTGATTGAATACAATATCTATCCAATTAAAGACACTCAAGACGTATTGAAAGGGATTACTGTCACATTTCTGGACATTACACTCAGAAAACAGAACGCACTTCAAATCCAGAGAAAAGACAAATTAGAGTCCCTGGGGCGTTTAACGGCCAATATTGCCCATGAAATCAGAAACCCTTTAACTGCAATAAAAACCTACATTGAACTCATACCAAAAAAGATGAATAATCCGGAATTTCAACAACAAATTGTGAAAGATGTTCCTATGGTCATCGAAAGACTCAATGGTCTTATTTCAGAGCTGCTTGAGTATGCCAAACCAAGGGTAGCCAACAAAGAAGTGATCCTTCTTGAAAAACCCATACTTGAAGTCATGAGCTTAATAGATGGAGAACTTCATAAACATAACATTAAGGTTCAATCAGATTTTGATGCAAAATACCACGTAAAAATAGATGTACAACAGTTTAAGCAAATACTCATTAATCTGCTCATTAATAGCATTGAAGCCGTTAAAGACAGTGTCTATCCGGCTATTGCAGTAAGAACATATAAAAGAAATAACAATATCATTATTGAAGTTATAGATAATGGTATCGGTATTAGTCGAGAAGAAATCGAGTTTGTATTCGAACCCTTCTATACGAAAAAAGCCAATGGTACAGGGCTTGGATTATCTATTGCCCAGCAACTTGCTCATGAAAATGAAGGACAGTTAACAGCAAACAGTGACCAGGGCATAGGCACAACAATGCGACTCCACCTACCTTATATGCAGTCAGCATCATCACAAAATACACAAGACCATCGGGGGCAAGCAACATGAAGAAGATACTGATTATTGATGATGAAATTACGATTTGCTCATCATTAAAATTTGCACTTGAAGATGATTACCATGTATCTACGGTAAGTAATATATATGAACTTGAAAAAACACTGGATGAAGATACCTTTGATGTTGTTTTGCTAGACTTAAAGTTTGGTGAAGTCAGTGGCCTCGATTTGGTTGCACCCATTAAACAACACAGTCGCCATACATCTATTATTATGATGACGGCTTATGCCAGTGTAGAGTCATCCATTGAAGCCATGAAACGTGGTGTTTATGACTATATACTAAAGCCAATTGATATTATGAAGCTTTCTTTTCTTATTGAAAAGGCTGTAGACTTTAAACAACTCAATGACAAAGTGTATTTGTTAGAGAAAGAAGTTCAGCAGCATCATCTGAGCCACCAGATCGTTGGAGCCTCAAAGAAGATCCAAGATGTTTATCATATAATCGATAAAGTAAAAGATATAGAGATGAATGTACTCATAGAAGGCGCAAGTGGTACGGGTAAAGAGCTTGTCGCACGTGAGATCCATTTTAGGGGAAAAAGAAAAGATGAACCTTTTGAAGTGGTTAACTGCGGCGCCATTCCAAGTAGTCTTATAGAAAGTGAACTTTTTGGTTATGAACGTGGTGCTTTTACTGGTGCAACAACAAAACGAAAAGGTTTGTTTGAACTTGCAGACCATGGGACATTATTTCTTGATGAAATTGGTGAAATGGATTTACACGCTCAGGTTAAACTACTGAGAGTCCTTCAAACCATGGAAATATTTCCACTTGGATCAGAAAAAAGCAAAAAAATTGACGTTCGAATAGTTGCAGCAACCAATAGAGACTTAAAAGAAGAGGTTAAAAAAGGCAATTTTAGAGAAGACCTCTATTTCAGACTGAATGTAATCTCTTTAAAGATGCCCGCACTACATCAACGAATAGAAGATTTACCACTGCTCATTGAACATTTTATAAAACAAACTTCAGAGTCTTATAACATTTCAGTGAAAAGTATCAGTAGAGATGCATTTAATGCATTGGAAAAATATCGGTTCCCAGGTAACGTAAGAGAACTCCAGAATATAATAGAGAGGTCTGTAGTCTTTGCAAGTGGTGAAGCTATTGAGCTTGCAGACCTTCCAGATAGTATTACAGGTAACTCAAGGGATGTCATTGTGAAGTCAGACAAAATAGTAGCCGTTTCTATTGGCAGCACAATGTCAGAAGTGGAAAGAATCATGATCGAAAATACACTCATGTATTTTAATGGAAATAGAAGAGTTACAGCAGAAAAATTGGGGATCAGTGAGCGCAATTTAAGATACAAAATAAAACAGTATGCTGAAGAAGATGAAAACGAACAGTCTAGTTAATACAAAAAAACGGCAAAAAAAACCGTGGCCTGCAAATTTTGCAGGTTTTTTTGTGTCTAAAATGAAGTAATAAAAGCTCATTTCGTTATAGAAAGCAATAATATCCTCTGTAAGTACTGCTAATGGTCAATTTGTGAATATTCAGAATAGTTGGCACCAGACTTGCAATATATAAGTGTGACATAGGAATACAGGAGGAGGAATAGAAATGATATTAAGAAAATTAGGTGCTTTGTTACTCGTAGCGGCATTAATGGTTTCAGCAGTTGGCTGTGCTGGGGGAGAAACAGCAGCAGTTAAAACAGAGAAACAGTTTGTAACGGTGGTTACAGGTTCTACAGGTGGAACGTACTATCCTGTTGGAACAATTTTTTCAACGCTTTGGAATGAAAGATTAGGAGAAACGGGTGTTGTTGCTTCTGTACAGTCTTCGGGTGGGTCTGTAGAAAACTTAAACATGCTTAAGAACGGTGAAGCACAATTGGGTATTGCAATGGCAAACCTTACACTATTCGCATATGAAGGCTCTGGTAAGTTTGAGGGCAATCAATTTGAAGACGTAAGATTCGTAACTGCACTTTGGCCAGACGTGACACAGTTTGTTGTAACTGAAAAATCTGGTATTAATTCAGTGTCTGATCTTAAAGGCAAAACATTTAATGTAGGTGGCGCAGGCTCTGGTACAGAATACTCAAGTAAAGTTATTCTTGACGCAGTAGCGGGCCTATCATTTGACGACATTAAAGCTGAACACCTAGGTTACTTCGAAGCATCTAGTGCAATGCAAAATGCACAAATCGTTGGTATGAATGCTGAAGGTGGAATCCCACTGTCAGCAGTTTCAGAAGTTGCAGCAAGTAAAACAGCAGTTAAACTTTTAGAGTTTACAGACGAAGAATATGCAAAAATTAAAGCAGTTGCACCATACTATGGTCAGTTTACAGTACCAGCAAACCTATACTCTGGTGTAGATAAAGACACTAAAACAGTAGGGATCAAATCTACATTGATTACAAGTGCAAGTATGGACGAAGAACTTGTTTATAACTTGATCAAAGAAATTTACGAGAACCATGACGCAATCAAAGGTGATCACAAAGCCCTTGAAGTTGTAACAATTGAAGCAGCCCTCCAAGGTCTGCCGCCAGTTCCACTACACGCAGGTGCTATTAAGTACTACGAAGAAAAGGGAATTGACGTACCGGATCACTTAAAATAGGTAAGAGACAGTTTGAACGGTCGCCATTTGGCGGCCGTCAGCTTTTGTATTCACAGGAGGTTTGTCATGAATACGAGAAAAAACAAGTTAGGTAAACAAATGAAAAATGAAAATAAGAGAAATAAGGAAATAGAGAAGGAAATAGAGAAGGAAAAAGAAATAGAAAGTGAAGTCGAAACGCCAGACGGACGCAAGCTCTATGGAAAAGTTGCTGCAATAGTCATGATCATTGCCGTGTTCACCTCTGTATTCCATATATGGATGAACAGCGCCAGTTTGATGATCGCCATAAAGAAGAATGCCTTACACTTAGGACTCATGCTTGGGTTAACTTTTTTAATGTATCCAGCAAGTGACAAATCACCTAAAGATCGCCCGTCAAAATTAGACTGGGTACTGAGTATTTTAGGTATAGGTGTAGGCGTTTATATATTGATTGTGTACGATTCGCTAATAGAACGATCGCTTATTCCAAATACACTGGATTTGGTATTTGCCTTTATCGCAATTATTCTAACCCTTGAAGCAGGTCGAAGAACAGTTGGTTGGATACTTCCAGCCCTTTCGATATTCTTCATTTTTTATGCTAAGTTCGGATACCTCTTCCCAGGTATGTTAGCACATCAAGGTTTCACATGGCAAAGAATTCTAACAAGAATGTACCTTACAGACAACGGTATATTTGGTGTAACATTGATGGTGTCCGCATCCTATGTGTTTATGTTTATACTCTTTGGTTCATTCCTTAATAAAACAGGTGCAGCCAAATTCTTTAATGACTTTGCACTTGCGTTTGCAGGGGGTCTTAGAGGGGGTCCGGCACAGGTGGCGGTTATTGCCAGTGGGCTTATGGGTACAATCAGTGGTAGTTCGCAGGCCAATGTTGCAACAACAGGTAGTTTTACCATTCCACTCATGAAAGAGGTTGGATACAAACCTAAGTTTGCAGGCGCTGTTGAAGCAGCCGCATCTACAGGTGGAATTTTAATGCCTCCTATTATGGGAGCAGCATCATTTATGATGGCTTCATTTCTAGGGATTCCTTACCTACAGGTTATGAAAGCGGGTATTATTCCTGCGATCTTCTACTATTTTGCAATAATGATTATGGTTAATTTCGAAGCGAAAAAGTATGACCTAAAGGGGATTCCAGAGGAAAGACTTCCAAAGTTAAAAGATGTTATGAAGTATCAAGGGCATATGATGCTTCCGATCGTAATGATTCTTTTCCTTTTAGTTAAAGGGCTTACACCAATATATGCAGCATTCTTCGGGCTTATAACAACCGTTCTAACAAGTATGCTTAGAAAATCAACACGTATGAATTTACAGAGATTCCTTGAAGCACTTGAAGAAGGTGCAAAAAGTGCAGTCCCTGTAGCAACAGCATGTGCGGTGGTTGGATTTATAGTTGGGGTTGTTTCAATGACAGGCCTTGGGCAAGCTGTAGCACATAATATTATGCAGCTCTCAGGTGGACATTTATGGTTAGCACTTATCCTGGTCATGATCGCGTCCATATTCCTTGGAATGGGTCTACCAGCAACGGCATGTTACATTATTACTGCAAGTATTGCCGCTCCAGCTCTGGTTAAAATGGGTGTAGATCCACTTGCGGCACACTTCTTTGCATTCTACTACGGTACTCTTTCGGCAGTCGTTCCACCTGTAGCTTTAACTTCTTATACAGCCGCAGGTATAGCAGGTGCAAACCCAACAGATGTTGCAGTTAATGGCTTCAAATTGGCCTTTGCAGGAATAATTATTCCTTACATGTTTGTTTACTCACCAATTCTACTCATGCAAAACGTAACAGTCATTGGATTGATTGTGGTCGTAGTAACAGGCCTGCTCGGCATAATATGTCTTGGTGCAGCAGCAGAAGGATTTATGCGTACTACAATGACCATGTTAGAACGTATTATGGCCTTTGTTGCCGCAATACTTATGGTTAACCCAGGTCAGATGACAGACCTAATCGGTATAGCACTCATGGTAACTGTGGTTGTTATTCAAACGATGAAGCTTAAGAATACTGCGCAGGTTGCTGTTGAGCAAGAGTAGTGTAATAAAAAAATGAAAATAGTATAGAACAAAATATCGGAACTTCTAAAGTAGATGTTACTAGCTAAATGCAGTTAGTCTTCTTTAGAGGTTCTTTGTTTTTGTATAAATACCGTCATGGCAAGATGCATTAGTTGGACAGATTGATTGCACTACTAATCAAAAATTGCTCAATTGGAAAATTAAGTTTGTTTATTACAAAATGTGCATTATAATGTTATTATTGAGAATCGTTCATTGGTTGTAATAAATTACTCTCGTGTGGAGTTAATCGGAAAGTTGGCTGTGGTCTGTGAGGGTTTACAGGAGCCTTGATTTTGATTAAACAATGTAAAAAATAAAGATGGAGTGATGGAAAAAATGTTTAGGACGTTAAAAAATACAATACTGAGTGCAGGTAAGTCCATAGATGGGTTCAAAATGGTTGATACAGTAAGAGGGAAAAACATTGACGTTGAAGTATTAAAAGCCCTACTTAAAAGAACAAATGATCCCAAAGTGATTGAAGAATTAGAGCTAGATATTAAGAAGTTTGAGTATGGTGATTATGGTGAGAATAGCGTTCTATATGAATTGAAAAATGCAGATGTGCCAATGTATTGTTTTCATAATGTCTATATCAAGCTAGAAGATAGGACAGCTCAGATTGATTTACTCGTTGTTACAGAGTTCTTCATATGCACTATAGAAGTAAAAGCACTGAGTGGAGACGTTAAAGTACACAGCGATGGACAGTTTGAGAGAATAATTAGAAATAAGAATGGGAAAATTATTAAAAAGACATCAATGTATAGCCCTATTGAACAAAATGCACGTCATGCAAGATTACTGAGAAAATTATTAAAAGATAATAAGTTGATCAATAACTGTCCTGTGCATAACCTAGTGGTACTAAGTAGAGCAGAAAGTAAGCTTGATACCAAATATGCTAAAAAAGATATAAAGAAGATTATAATTAAAGCGGATCAAGTACATAATAAAATGGTTGAATATAAAGATGATCCTGACTGTGTAAATATGCCTTTAAAGTCTGTAGATGAAATAGTTGCGTTTATAAAAGGGAATGACAAGATCCATGCAACATCATATGAAAACCCGATGATTGCAAAGTATAGTAAGGCAATTGTTGAGAGCATGAGTAAGAATACTGAATCAAGTACAGTGGAAGTTATACCCTTGGAGAAAAAAAGTCAGACAAAAAAGAAAAATATTAAGCCTGTAAACTATGCGAAACATGTGGTGAAAGCGGTTGATAGTGCTGCTAATAAAGATAGTGTGTTAGATAAGAAACTGCGTGAATATAGAAAACTTGAGGCAAAACGAAATGACATAAAACCTTATATGGTATTTTATGATAAACATTTAGAAGACTTGATTAGACAAAAACCAAAGACTGCTCATGAGCTTAAAAAATGTAGTGGTTTTGGTGATGTGAAAGTTAAGAAGTACGGTGAGCATATATTAAAGATTATTGCGGAGCATGTTTAAATACTATTAATAATATTATAAATGGATGTAAAATTTGCTTGCATATACAGTGACTACGTGTTAGTATACATAAGTACCTTAAATGAAAAGTGAAAAACATTTAAATAAAGTATTGTTAATGAAACTAATGTCGCTTAAATCGAATCCGTATCATTTCTGAAATTTTATCTAATTGGAACTATCTCGTTCTTAAATGAATTTTTTACATGTATCTAAGGCGCTAAAATTTTGGAGGAAACAAATTATGATGAACGGAACAGTAAAATGGTTTAACGCAGACAAAGGTTTTGGTTTTATTACTGGTGAAGATGGTACTGATGTATTTGCTCATTTTTCACAAATCAACAAAGATGGTTACAAATCACTTGATGAAGGTGAAGCAGTAACATTTACTCTTGCAGAAGGTCCAAAAGGCCCACAAGCAGAGAATATTACATCAAAGTAAATTAATCAAAATATTATGAGCTATTCAATCAATGATTGAGTAGCTCTTATTTTTTTTGAAAGTAAATTTCTAGGAAAATATATCACAAGCAAAAACACGACTCCAGGTAATTAACTGGAGTCTATTTTATATCCAATTATTGCTTTCACATTACAAAATATCTAGTTAAATCCAATTATTCCAATATATGCATTATTATATTATTAATCAATGTTTATCAATACCATGAACTAGAAATTTGTAGTAATAAAGAGTAGGAGGGCATATGATCAGACTTAATTATTTTATTGGGCTATTGTCCCTATTATTATTTGAAGTACTCTATTATATGTTTGGTGAGTCTAATGATCTAGAATTGTATATTGCAGGCTGGATATTCGTTTATCTAACAATATTACTATTCACATATTTTAATGTTAAGGGTAAATCGAGGGGGATTGGCAATGTGGGCAATAACTTTGGATTTTTAGCATATGATAAGGTTGAAAAAGTATTTCAAAAGCCTAAACGTTCTGCAATAGGTAAAGATACGCAACTTTTAGTAATGTGGCTCACTTTACTTGTGATCAATATTGCTGTTTATATTATGTTCTATGTAATTTAATGCCAATAGTAAAAAGAGGCAAACAGTAGGTAAAGTAAGCTATAATAGTATGTGAGTAAAAAACACATACTATATAGGAGACAATAATAATGAACAAAATATCAGATAAAGTAAAGGTTAATAAACTACCATCTAAAAATAGAGTTCTATTCCCACCTGTGGTCTGTTTTAACTGGGCAGACACCGAAGGTTTTGAAACGGAAGACAGAGCGAAACACTATGGTGACAGAGCTAAAGGTGGTTCAGGTCTTGTTGTTATTGAAGCAACAGGCATTTCAAAAGAAGGTCGAATAATTGAAAATGAACTTGGTTTGTGGTCGGACGACCATGAAGACCAGTTTACGCGTATTGCAAAAGCCTGTCATGATCAGGACAGCATTGTTCTGGTACAGATTGTACATGCAGGTATGAAGTCATTTAACAAAAGTGTATTTTCTGCTTCTGAGCAAACACTAAAAAGAAAAACTTGTGAAGCCATGTCTCTTGAGCATATTGAGCGAGTTAAGAACGAATTTGTAAGTTCAGCAGTTAGAGCTTTTGAAGCGGGACTAGATGGAGTTGAAATTCATGGTGCCCACGGTTACTTACTAAGCCAGTTCACGTCTAAAGAAACAAACAAAAGAGAAGATAAGTATGGTGGAAGTTTAGAAAATAGACTAAGACTTTCAATCGAAATTATTGAAGCAGTTCGAGCTGCCACAAGTGAAGACTTTATAATCGGTTATAGATTTGGTGTTAATGATCCGACCTTTGAAGAGGACATTATATTTGCCAAGCAGCTAGAAGAGCTGGGCGTAGATATTCTTAATGTGTCTTCAGGAATAGGTGCGAACAGTCTTGAAACGCCAGTTGGTTTTGAAGAATCTCAAATTGCCTACATGGGCGTTGAAATTAAAAAACATGTAAATATTCCAGTAGCTTGTGTAGGAAGCATTAGAAGACCAGAACAAGCCAAGTACTTAATTGAAAAGCACAATGTTGATTTTGTTGCAGTTGCTCGTGGTATTCTAGCTGATCCCAACTGGGGTAATAAAGCTGTAGCTGGGGAAGACGTGGATGTATGCCACCACTGTAAACCTTGGTGTAAGTATGCTAAGAATGGACATAAGTGCCCTTGGAGAGTCCAAGAAGCCAACTAATATTTAAATTAATAATTCTGTTAATAAGAAAGGAGAAATCGGGAAACTCCGATTCTGACAATAGAAAATAAAATTAAGAGAATCCTTTGAATTTAAGGGCACCAAAATAGCCTTTAATCTCAGAGGATTCTTTTTTATAATTTTTGATTTATGTTTTT
>PPCM01001203.1_pt1 | contig 12757 bp, 10 predicted proteins | sample 1555541 | NCBI WGS metagenome assembly PPCM01 (sample SAMN05284479, study PRJNA326546) | Marine sediment metagenome, whole genome shotgun sequencing project. | isolation source: marine sediment | place: Germany: Wadden Sea | collected 2012-09-05 | reverse complement strand
AGGCGCGCGCTGCTGTCGTCAAGCTCAACAACGCTGGCGTAGGCTTCTCGTACTAGCTCCAGTTGCTCGCATCGTATTATGTTGTTATCTAATGACCTACCATCAAGTCCACGTCCATTCTTGTCCCCTCCTTCCATGACTCCTCGTCAAGCTGTCCACCAGTCAGATGACTCTGATCTATAACTTTGTCGTAAGCAGCGTACGGATGCTCTCGGATACTCCCTACGCTCCTCCGCGCTGCGCTCCGCTACGCGCATCGTCCCGTTCGCCCCAGGCTAAAGGTTACAATAAAGACGACACCGATGGGATTTGAACCCATGCTCCTCTCGGAAATAGGTTTCTAATCTATCGCCTTAACCACTCGGCCACAGTGTCATGTGAACGGGATGAAGCTTTAGTTTTATATTCGTAACTATCAGAATCACTTTTATGCCGTATCTCAATCTATGATCAGTATTATTCGACAAAAATTCTATACATACGTTATTGTTGTATATTAAAGTATACTGATGTGTTCCAATCGCGGCGTTCGTCATTATTTCGTCGTCTTTTTCCAAAATAAGCTGTTTTTTGACCATGTAACCATAAAAACAAATTTTTAATTTATCCGTGCCATTTCTGGTGCAACAGATACTCTCTCCGGCCGAACAACTTGACCCCCGCCCCCCAAAGGAAGATGGATAGTGTGACAGTCCCCAGGGCGAGGGCAACGTACACACTTCGTGGCTGGTGACTGAGGGGGCGGGCGGGGCGGGCGGCACGGGCGGCGTGGACACGGATGATGGTGTCAGATCGGGTCTCTGTGGGGGGGATGGCGGTAGCGGGCACGTGTTGGCAGGGTCGGGGTGACCATTCGGGTACGGGTGGGCCACGGAAGCCGGTTATGACTACAACGTACATATCGTCGAAGATGTTCCCCACCGCAGCGCTACCCGCCCAGCTGTTGACCGGGTAGACCCTGAGGCTGTCTGTTAAGGGGAACATGTCCCTGTTGACGGTGGTCTGGCAGCACGAGATGAGGGTCGAGGCCGCGATGAAGTCGTTACACACCAACAGGCCCGCCTCGACGAGGGCGTGGTGCAGGACCGGCTCGAACACGGACAGGTGGTGCAGGTAGACTGTGTCCGGGTCGTGTTGACTCATGTCGAGGTCACTCGCGAGGTCGGGGTGCACCACGACCATTCCCTGTGTGTTGATGAGGGCGAGACGGGTGTCCTCGGGCAGGTAGGGGGCGGCGAGGGTGGCCACCCTGTCAAGTAGCACCCCGACCGGTAACTCGACATTCAACGCCCCGCAATGCCCCTGGTTTGGGTCTGGTTGACGGAGGGCTCGGACAACGAAGGACGACAGCTTGGGGCCGCGATGGCCGTACATAACGACCGGCGGCGTCACGTAGGTCCCCCGAAAGAATCGGGACTGGGTGGTGACGCGCATGGCAGCGACCCGGGGCAATAGCCGGCCCGGGATGGTGGCCACGATGCCGTCCCAGCTGGACAGCGTGAGTGATACTGCCCCGATGGCCTCCACAGCGGCCCAGTGCGGCTCCAGGCGACTGGAAATGTTTGAAGCGGCGATGAACTCGGGGAGAGCCTCATATTTCGCGGAGTGGGCGATGCCGGTGTCGAACTGGGCCTGGATGCTCTCGATGAAGGGCTTGGTGTTGGACTCGGCGTCGAACTCGTCCTTGGGGATCCCCGGGAAGTGGAATGGCTGACCCATGATGGTTGGGATGCCCGGACTGGACCGGTATAACGGCGACACGATCACGGACGGGATGCCATAGGCTTCGGGGGTGGCCAGGATGGTGTGGAAGACGGGAATGGGGCCGGCGCCGCGGGTGCTGTTCTGGACACGCCGGGTGTGGTCGGGGGTCACCGCGACGCGGGCCAGCACGACGTCTGGCAGCGAGGCGACGCGGTGCCATATGATGGTGCCGGGGGTGGTGGACCGGTCCAGTGGGGACAAGACGGTCAGGAGTGCGACGTTGACGGGGACCGAGCCGTGGGGCACGACGGGCAGGACGGCCTCGACCGTGGAGGCCAGCTCGGGGGAGATCTCGGCGGTGCTGAGCTGGATGTTGAGGGGGGTGGGGTGATCGGTGGGGTCGTGGGGGAACTGAGCGAGGCGGGGGTGGAGGTGGACGGCGCCGGACATCGATATCAGGGTCTGCCACGTGGTAACGTTGATATCTGTCGGGTCCACTCCACATGCGATGTGACGTTGGGTCAGCTCGATGCCCACCACCGCCAGGAGCCGGCCGTTGTACGTCACGGGCAGGGTCAGGTACGACGCGATCTCCCCGCCGCCGAAGGGGCTGGCCTCGGGGGTGCTCTGTCTGGGCCGGGTGGGGCCTTGGAACATGTCGATGGCCGGCGCCAGTGTATCCCTGAGAATGGCCGGCGGGGAGGCGGAGGGGGGGCCGAAGGGGGAGGTGCCGGCCACGACGTCCACGGTCAGGGCCCCGGCGGCATCCGCCCATGTGATGAGTTGGCGATGATGAGCGGTGTTGGTGGGGGCCACAGCTAGGGTCAGGAGAGGCAGGTCGTTGACTAGGGAGCTGGAGACGCTGCGGAAGGCGTCCAGGCCACCGGAGACCACCACGATGATCGTGTTGTCGGCATCCGGCAGGTGGGCGGCGATCCTGTTGATCTGGTCGGCCAGCTCCGAGTGACTGGCACCGGCGACACGCGTTGACTCCAGATGGCTGATGATGTCCGAGTGGCACACGGTGTCCAGGACACACTCGACCCTCTCCACATCACCCCCGACCCATTGAGCCGAGGCCGTGATCGACGGGGCGAGGGACGCCAGCAGCATATCCACCACAGCCAGGGCGTCGGGATGGACGTCGAGCGGGCCCTGGAGGAGGAAGGCGACGTTCGCCGCGTCATACACGCCCCTGTACCACGATGTTAGCCGGTGATCGATTCCAGACAACTTCTTGATGGATGCAGCGGGATAGGCCACCATCCACCCGTCGGGGTCAGTGATCGTGATGTGAGACACCAGCCCACCCGTGGATACCGCCGCTGCCTTCATGGTGGGCAGGATGCCGGGCACCGTGCGGCACCCCCCGCCCCCCAGGATGGGGGGGATGACGTTGGCCCGGGAGAGGTCGACAGGGTGGCCCAGACCAGGGACGGCGTCGGGCGTGGTGGAGAAATCACTGACACAGGAGGTGGCGGGTGAGTCCTGGAACCCGACGTCGTACACTGCTTCGGCCAGCGTGGTGAGGTTGCCGAGCTTTGTGCGGTAGAGCTCCTCGACCTCGCGGTAGCAGGCCGGGAACGTCTCATTAGGATCAGGATCAACGGGGGTCCAGTCTGAATCATCAAGCACGGCCTGTATCTCCTCCGCACCGGCTGTAATAATGACTTCGTTCAAGTTCTCGTGCAATGCAACGCGAAGGCTCTCGAAATCCACCCACGATATCCGAGCTGAGGCACATATGAAGAACAACACAAAGAGAGTAAGCTGCAGGCCGCTACTAGGTCGTACAAAGAGCATGGCGTCCCCTGATGCCGTCGCCCACTTGAAAAGTGTTGCGGACTAAATCTCAGAGCAACCGCGTGTGCCCATTACCCCGACGTAGTAGCGACCAACACACTGCATCTCAACGACAGTTTCATGTACGATTTATAGATGAATACTGAAACTGATGAAGCTTCGCCACAGCTACTGACTGACAATGTTCTCCCTGTTCCACGTGTCCAGTGCCTCCCCCGCGGCCTTGCTGATGTTGTATCGCGTGTCTGTCGGGGGTAGGCTGTTCCCCTCCGCCCCATATGCCCTGCCCTGCATTGACTGGTGGATGCTGAGACCGTTCATGTCGTAGCAGGTGTGGTAAGCGTCACGGTGGGTGTCCGGCTTGTCGAGGAGGCCGCCGTTCGGGTGCTGGCAGGCACACAGCAGATAGCGTTGGAGAGCGACCTCATCGATGATGGGATGATCACCACATACAATGTAGTGGGCCATCCCCAACCATGTGGAGTAACAGCCGTCAACCACCTTGTTGGTGCGGCCGTCGTATCCCCCTACCGCTGATTGACGGTGTGCGATCCAGCGTCGAAGCCGGGGAATGTTGAGTACGTGAGCCAGCTCCACACCCAACATCTGGAGCACCCCAACCCCGAGCCCAGTGTACGCCCCATGCGCCTCAGTGCCAGGGAAGGCGGAGATCCCACCCTCATACGTCTGACACCGGCCGATGTGGACCGCGACACCGTTGGCCAGGTCGGACGACCAAACCCCTCCGAGCATGCCAGCCGCTACACCACAGTAAGTGGCACGGAGGTCGGCCTCACCGTCAGTCTCCATTCGGTAGGAACCGTCAGCATTGTGGAGGGTGGTTAGCAGGCGGTACAGTCCCGGGCGGTTGACCATCTCCAGGCAGGGATACCCAGCATTATGTAACATGGCGAGCACAGACAGGGCACCGTAAGTCGTGGCCAGATGGGCGTCAGTCGACAGATGGCCCCGGAAACCGCCGGTGGGGTGCTGCAGTTGGACTAGAGTCCGCATTACCGCCCGGGCGACGTCATCGTCGATGCCGCCAAGCAGCTCGAGGGCCCGCACGGCCCAGAATGTCTGGAAGGGTGTCGCCACGGACAGAGCAATCATGTAGGCCGGCTGTTCCTGCATCAAGCATGTCTTCAGGTACTTGATAGTCTTTTCTCGTTGCAGAGTGATCCTGTGTCATGATGTGGCGGGCTACAAACGTGTCTTCAATCTGTGGAGCCTCAATAACTGGCGCTAGGAACTTGAAGACCAGATCATTCACCTAAATGTCAGAGTTTGTGATGTATACTACGTACAGATTGCAGTAGCTCGCTTGTGGGCGTTGGGAAGCCGTCGTCACCCAACATCTGACAATAATTTTTATGTCAATTTTTACATTGTCTATAGCTATTTATGCGTGATAAGAGTAAGTTTCAATGCAAAATATGCGATATTTCTTCTCTCGAAAATAAATCGACCAGAGAATTTCAAAAAATGTCAATTCCTGCCTTGGCTGTCCCTTCCGAGCTGTTTGTAATATATGGCAGATATTATCTGTACTTCTATACTCTGTTAGAACTGTTTTTGTTTGTCTGGAAGTGTTTGTCCTTGTGTTCATCCACCTTACCCATACAACCAACTGTCATACCCGGTTGCCAAGTTCATCTTTGACATTGTGGTGTTTCTCTGCTTTGTAATAATGGAAGCGTCTCGTCTATTCCTCATCAAGCACGTCACGCGTCTCTCCGCGCCCCCCCAGCACCTCGTCCCATCGTTGATTCTCACCGTGTGCTCCGCCATGGCAACCGTGTTCATGGGGGCGCTGCAGACCTTTACGGTGCGCACTGAGGTGTGGACAGCCGTGCTGTGGCACGCCGTGGCCTGGCCTGGGGTAGGATTGGCCTGCCTCGTGGGGCTCAGCTGAGAGCCCAGCAGTTATCAACGCCGATTTCCAACGATAAACCAAGACCGCAAGTTTAGTCCGTAGCTTATAAACCTTATATACCTTTGTACTTATCTCTTGCCGTTGTTAACGGCGATCTCCACCGGCACGGTGAACTCGGTCAGCACCATGCGCTTGTTGGGGGCGACATCGCGTACCACCCGGGAATCGATGGTCAGGTCGGGACTGCGCCGCTTTCCGCCATCCACCGACTGGACGGGGACACCGAGGACCTCCCGGACCATGCGGTCGGCCTCCGCGATGAAGGTGGCGTTAGCGTGGTCCGCCTCAGTGGGGATGGTGGCGAACACGTAGCAATGGACCTTGGGTAGGACGGTGGGTGGGTCAGTCCAGCCCCCAACGAAGACGTCGAGGAACTGGTGGGACATGGCGGGCAGGTTCATGATGACGTCGGTCACACCCACACCCGCACCGATGAGGTCCCGCATGAAGGCACGGGCGTCGTCACAACTGGGGTGGAAGCGGCCGACCCGCACACCGTCAGCACAGTTGGCGGAGGCGTTCTTCTTGAGGTATCTAATGCTGTCGGGGTTGAGGTCGTTAGCCCACACCTCGTGCCCGTTCTTCAGCAGCGGCACCGAGAAGGGTCCGATCCCGCAGAACATGTCGGCTATCACACGTTTCCCGAGGGCCGAGATCTCATCGACCAGACGCTGGTGCTCCGTCCCGAGCCGGGAGTTCCAGTACACCTTCCCGTAGTCCAGCTGGAACGCGCATCCCGACTCGCGGACGGTCGTCTCGAGTCGGTCTTCGCCGCCTATGACCTCCATCGGGAACACGCGGAATTCGTTGCTGATCTCAGACTTCTTGTTGACGACGGTCTCCAGCCGCGCGAACTTGTCGACCAATAGGGCCCCGATCACCTTGCGGTACTTCTCGTGGCCATCCAACAGGTTGAGGTGAGCAATGTGGCCCACGGTCTCAAACGACGCAGGACGCTCCAGTCCGGGGGGAAGAAGCACGTCCAGGGCGTCACGGTACGTCATGTTGTCGTACGTGACAGGGAAATCCTCCTCACGGGTGGTGCAGGTCACGTTTGGGGCATGGGTCGCAAGAGCGGCAGTCGCATCCGACGCAGCAACGCCGCTGTCGAGGATGATGACGTTGTGAGCGGATGACTTGGGGTCCGGGCCAATGGGCTTGAAGTTGGCCATCTTGACGAGCGCAATGTCGGCCGCAGCGAGGGCTTTCTTGGCCGCAGACGTCTGCTTCTTCTCGACGGACACAACCACTGTGTGGTATGTGCTATTGAAGATGCTACGATCAAATGTAGCCTCACAGTCCGGTGCCTTCACCTCCTCGGTTGCCATGCTCTCCTTTCCTTTTCAGACTCACTGATTAATGCCAGCCGCAATACCACGTATCGCTTGTTCACGCCCCGTTCCACCCGTATATGGTTCATGGTCGACATGTCCGGGAACAATATCATTTATAGTCGACAATGCGAATGACTCACTTGACGCCAGCCTCCGCCGCCACGCCGACCGGATCAGCTACAAACGTCTCAAACAGATGGCTCATGGCCAGTCCGCGCGGCAGGACCCTGTCGGCGCCCGCCAGGTGTCTCCTTCGTGCCCCCCACTGCTGTACAAGTCGCTGCCCCTCCCGACCAAGTGCTTCGTTAGCCTGGTCGATGCCGGCGAGCCGTGCCCGGGTCTCAGCCGACCATTTGCTACTGACCAGCTGAGTACAGATGTTGATAAGTCCGGAGTAATCAACGTCGAGTGGGGTCATCCGGACGAGCGTGGGACGCGTTGGGTCAGGGTGCCGGACTGGGGCCGCCCCGCCCTGCATCGCCTGTTCCGCCCTGTACTGTGTGGCATCTCCTATGTGGCCTAGGTCTGTCCCGGCCGCCTTGACCGTCCCCCTCACGGCCTGCACCAGTCCATCCTCCCCGGCAGAGTAACCCACGAACGCCTCCAGACGCGCCTTCTGGGCACCCATCTCAGCCTCCGCCACGGCCAGCACGGCGTCCTGGTGGTCTGCTCTGGCGGCCATCTCGGCCACCATCGCCCGGCACCTGACCTGTTCGACCCACGCCTCAGCCAGCTCCTCACCAAGGGCCTGGACCGTCCCCAGCACTTCCTCGAGGCTGTCGGTGTCGGTCATTGGTGCTGATTGGTCCAGCATCGCCCTTCTACCAGCTAGATCAATCCGACCGGCGGCTGAGCGTTGTAGCGCCGAGGAGAGCGCCGTCCGAAGTCGGGAGAACTCAGTAGAGAGTGCGTCGGTCGCCTGGGTGGACCCATCGTTATCCCTATCGTCTGTAAATGCCTCCTCGACGGCCGTACGGACCGCATCAGCGATACTTGTCTCAGTCGCCTGGTAGTGCTTTCGTCCAGAGTGGTGGGAGATGGCTTTCTCACGGAAATCTGGGCCCAGCATGTACGATCGGGCATCACTGCATGACGTGAGCAGTGAATTAAAGGCAAGGCGGAGCTCGATCATCTCCTTTTTGAGTTCATCGTCGAAAGATGAGCCAATTTCAGGGGGGCACGCATCACTGGCGAGCTCTATCTCTGTCTGGATCAGGCTGCTCTTCAGCGCCTCCAGCTCCTCGATATCACGCCGCAGAGCCGCGTCGTCGCTCATACAAATTTTGTGTCGAAGTCTTGCCCCCCATTAAATAGGGCCTGGCCGTCATTAGCGTCATGTACACAGCACAGCACTCAACGATATAACGATCGACGCTCCGCTCATTTATAGAATGGCGGCAGTCTCATGCTGCCTCACGGACGTCGCCACGGGGCACAAAATGCCGCTCACGGGGGTCCAGACCGTACTCCTGCCACGTCTCCCGCCGGACATCGTATATCGGCACGACATCCGGGCTCTGATCCACTAGCCGGGAGTCCGACACGGTCAGGATGGGCGGAGCGAAGGCTATGGGGGGCGCCACTACCATCGCATCCTTGAACAGGCTCCCGATGGGGGCCACTGACGTGGGCCGAGTGACTGTGAGCTGGATGGGCGTGTAGTGGGCCGGCGTGGGTCCGTCGTGCCCCGCCACATAGTCCATGTACCGCAGACGGACCATAGACGTCAAGGCATACTCATACTGGGCCCCGATGCTGGTGTTCATCCAGTATTGGATCGTATCGACGCCATCCACGGCGTCGGTCTCCGCCTCGAAGCTCGGAGTGAAAGGTCTGATCGGATACGGCTCCCCAGTGGACGTGCTCAAGCCAAGGCTCGCTGGTTGGTAAAAGAAAGTATTATCCATGTTATTTCAATGCTTAATGATCCGTGTCGTTCATCCCGACCATGACACGCTTCGCACGTTCATGACACATAGGATCCTAAATTAACACAATGTATGAGTGATATTTATAGTATACAGCAGCTAGCCCCGACCGACTCCTCGGCCGACAGATGGGCAGGGCTCAGTGCTGGAAGAAGTTCTGAACGTCCTCCAGTTGCCTCAGGTTCCTGGCCAGCGCCCGTGCGATGTGACCTCTGTCCTGGGGCGAGAGGGGCGTGGGGGCCGCGTCACCGTCGAGGCTCACGGCGTCACGCTGCCCCTTCCGTCGGAGGAGCTCGGTCTGGAGCGCGTTCTTGACCTCCTTCAGCGTCCTGAGCTCCTCTACGAGGTCCGCACGGTCTGCCTCCCGCCGTGACTCGGCCGTGGTGGCCCGGGCCTCGGCCGCAGCCGCCCTGTCCTCGGCGGACGTTACCCTCCGCTGCATCTCCGCCAGTGCCCGTCTCTGCTCCTCCAGTGCGGCTGTCTGGTCCCCCAGCTGTCTGATGCGGTCCTCTGTCTCCGAGCACCGTGTCCTGAGGGCTGTGTTCTCCGCTGTGATGTCCGACGCCCTGCCTCCCGCCTCCCTTGCTAACTGCAGCTCCCCCCGCAGCTCAATGAGGCGCGCCTGCATCCTCTCCTCCTGCTCCAGACGGCGGCCGGCAGCAGCCCGCTCGTCCGCCAGCTCGGCCGCCAGCCTGGCCGTGTCCCCATCGACGAGGGCCAGCCGCGCCTCCGCCTCAGTCAGACTGGCCTGGAGCCTGGCCCCTCCGTCGACAGCCTGCTGGAGTCTGGCCTGGCTCTGGGCTAGGGCAGCCTCGAGTCTGTCGACCTCTGCCCCCCTCCCAACTGTCAGGGCCTCCACACGCTGCTCCAGCTCCCGGACCAGGGCCGCCTTGGCCGCCCCGCGATGCTCGGCGTCCTGCAGCGAGGCCACCAGCTGGGCCTCCTTCTCTGTGACATGGGTCTGGTACTGCTCGCTGGTGGCCAGCAGCTTGGCGTTCTCGGCGGCGCTCTCCTCGATCAGACGTCCGGCATCCGCCAGCCTGGCCTCGAGCTCCTGCACCCTGCCCTTAGCCTGCTCGGTCTCGGCGTCCGTCTTTTCCTCCAGCTCGGCGACCTTCTCCTCGGCCGCCGCCGTCCGTTCCTCCGCCTTGAGCACCGCGGCCCGCAGCATCTCCATGTCCCCCTCCGCTGCCGAGGAGGCCCGCTCGGCGTCGTCCTCGATCTGGGCCCGGAGCCCCCTGTTGATGTCGATCTCGGCCGTCAGACGATCGTTCAGCTTGGCCACCTCCTCCTCGAGGTCGGCGATCGTCCCCGCCTGCGCCTCGATCGCTGAGTCCCGCTCCGCCACTAGGTGGGCCAGCGTCGTCTGTTGCCGTCTAAGGTGGTCCGTTGTCCGTCCATCGTCGGCCGTAGCACTCCTGCTGAGCGGGTGCTTGTCATCGTCGACCGGGTCAGCCGCGGGGGTAGCCATCGTGGGCGTGATGTTGTCGAACTTGGTCAGTAAATGCTCCACGGACTCCGCCCGTGTCGAGTTCAGCTGGTTCAGCTGGGACTGGAGCCTGTCCAACTCGTTGTCCGTCGACCAGACAGGCCCGCCCTCGGTGGGGGTCGCTTCGGCCGTGGGCGGGTCAGAGGGCGGCGGTAGGTGCTGTTGAGGCCGGGATGGCTTGCTCTCGACCTTCTGGAGCCTCTTGTTCAGCAACTTCTGGGCCATCATCAGCTTATCGTACAAAGGCGCCTCATTTCGGGGCTGAGAGTCCATTTTCTTGGGGGGTTCAGCAGCAGGCTCTTCAACCAAACGGTCGTTGACAACAGGCGCTGTCCGGGGCTCCCTAACGGCCGCTCGGGGCTGTGGAATGCGGCTGGATTGAACATCATGGGTCAATTCACCTGTCATCGGGCGCCGGGCCTCAAGAGGATCTGGACTGGCGTCGTTCCACGGCCCAATATCATTGAAACCGTAATCTGCCATGAAGTTTAGCAAGTTTTCCAAATTACCCGACCGAGCCGATATTTGTTTCGCGTGTCTCATAATATTTGCCCAATCGGTAGTGACCCGTAGCTACTTCATTTGCGGATGTTTCTCTAGCATTTCATTTTGAACCCAGCACTTTATAGCTGCAAGACAAAAGAATACAAAAGAATCTATGATTGAGATCTTTGACGGCATCCCGTCGTGGGCTCTTATCCTCTTTCCAATGATCTGGATCGAGTACATTCAGATTGCCATGTCGTATGTGGTTGATCGACGCCAACGCTCTCTTTTCGCGATGCAGCGCATCATTGACGGCCTTGTGGCGGACACGGACGCCATTGGCAACTCAAGCGAAACATTCGTGGAGAAATCCAAGATGGAGAGGCAAATCATCCGGCTCAACAAGCAAGTGGCTGATCAGCGGAGCGAGACGAAGCGCGCTGTCCGCCGCGCGCGGTGGATCGGCTTGGTGGCCATCAACCTCATGCAGGGCCTGCTGCTGGGTGCCCTGCTCCGCTACCTGCCCGTCGAGCAGCGCACAGTGATGACGTTCCCCTCCACCCCCACGTTCAAGCTGCCCTCCGCTCTGCTGGCCGTGCTCGCCCTTGGTGGGGAACGGGCGGCCGAGGGTGTGGCCATTGGTGTGATTCCCTTCCTGCTCCTGTGTAAGGCGACCCTTGGTGGTGTGATGTCTTTCCTCCGTGCCGACGAGGACCATCCTCAGCACGCCGGGACGATGGCCGGGTTCAGGACCATGGCGAGGCTGATGAAGGTGGCGCGGGCACACACTGAGACCGAGGCCGAGGCCGAGGAGAAGAAGGACGAGTAAACTGTCTACAACTGTCGAGTTCCCGGTGATATTGATAGTGCTCGCCTCAACCAACCGTAAGGTAGCCCAGGTAGCTTCACTTGGCTGGTGACAGACGATGCCGAGCCGCTAGCCGCCAGTCGTCTGCCAGTGCCGCTGTGAGGTTGTTATGATAGTAAACCACTACCATTTGCTCTTACCCGTCTATTTACAGTCCCCCTGCTGCCCTCGCGTACTCCTTGGCCGCGGCCTTGTGGCCATCCATGGTGATGGGCCACGGCAGTCGGTGCGCTTCCGCCCCCCGCCCCAGCTGGGCCGCGGCCCGGTGGACGGTGCAGGCCGTCATGGTCACCGGGCTGTACCAGGGCGGCAGCGGGTCGGCCGGGCGGTAGCGGTAGCGGACCGTCAGCTCCTCGGTCAGCCAGACGCCCGGTCGAACGGAGACCGTCCGCAGGGGGCGCAGGGCGCTCAGCTGGACGGCGGCGAGGCCGGGCTCGACGAGCCAGATGGTCAGCTCGCAGTTGGGGCCGAACGAGTGGTTGACCCACTTAAGCGGGGTCGGCGCGTGCGTGAGATCAACTGCCCAGCCCGCGTCCGGCGGCCGGAACACGAAGCGCGCCCGACCGGCCAGCTCACCGTCCGGGACGGCGGGCTCGATCGAGAGGCCGATCGTCGTCTCCGCCGGCACGGTCGGCTGCCGGTTGCCGTAGAGCTCGGCGACCAGCCCCACGCCCATGTGCTCGCGCGCCGAACTGCAGGCCCGCAGACTGTTCCGGAGCGGCAGGCCCTCGTAGGGCATCAGCCGGTCAACGCCGTCGTTGGCACGGCCGACCAGGCAGCGCGGGCACGTCCACCGCGTGCGGGCCGACGACGCGACGCCCCGCTCCCCCAGGTATTCGATGCAGTCGACGTGCGCAGCCGCCCCGCACACCATCCGGCAGACCACGCGGTCGCCGGCCGTCTCGTCGCAGAACACGCACGACGGGGCGACCATGCGGCCGGTAGGTGCGGGGGGCGCGGGCTGGTAGCTGTCGGCGGGGCGTGCCGGGACGGTGGGGGCGGCCCCGATGCTCTGTCGGAGTCCGTTCATTGATGTGACAGTCCGGCCGTTGAGCTCGGCCCATTCGACGCGGGTGCGGTTGATGATGGCGTCCGCATCGGGGACGGGCAGTTTGTGCCGGCCTATGAGATGTCGTTTCAGCTTTTGAATCGTCCCACACGCGAATTCACAATCGGGCTCGGTGCAGACGAACGGTTTGATGTGGACGA
>PPCM01001202.1_pt1 | contig 12765 bp, 4 predicted proteins | sample 1555541 | NCBI WGS metagenome assembly PPCM01 (sample SAMN05284479, study PRJNA326546) | Marine sediment metagenome, whole genome shotgun sequencing project. | isolation source: marine sediment | place: Germany: Wadden Sea | collected 2012-09-05 | reverse complement strand
CGCGGAGTCCACTCCCAGCCAGACCGTGGCCAACATGACCGCCACCGTTGAGACGTTCGACAGCGCCTCCCCCATCCGTCGTCGCAAGGACGAGGTGCTTGTGACTGAAGTCGAAGATGACCTCGTGGCTGCCATGCTGGCCAATTCCATGGCCGCTGTAGACACCCTCCCTGGGTGCCCAGACCAGCTCAGTACTCGCACCGCCTCCGCCGACGCCTCTGCCGACGATATCGATCTCAGCTTCAAGCACTCAAACGTCGACTCCGACGAATGCGCTTCTTCCGACGATGAGACTCTGACTGACTCTGTGATGGAGTCAATATCCGCGTCCCTTTCCGCCCCCGAAGATCTCCGTGAACCTCCTATTGACCGTATGGAGTGCGCCCGCTTTGCTGCCATTCCCGCGGCACGCGCCATACGCAACGTCAACGCACAGGATCTCAAGAAGATCCGCCTCCTCGACGGCACGACCATCACGTGCACCCCCGACCACCGCATCCACGTCATCCGCGCCGGGATGACGGAGCCCGGGTGGGTCATGGCGGGGCAGTTGGTTGAGACTGACCGCGTCATCATGGGCACCAAGCCCATCACCGCCCACCGGCCCCCCCTCGACCTGATCCTCACCCCCAACACCCAGGGCGACGAGTTCATCGGCGCCGACCCCGCCATCCCCACCGTCCTGCCCATCCACGTGTCAGACGTTCCCCGGGTGTCAGCCCTTGCCCGCCTGGCTGGGTTCTGCATGGCCGCCGGGACCATCGACTCTGAACAGTGCACCTTCATCTGTGGTGAGAAGGCCGACGTCGCTGACGTCATCGCCGACATCCGCTGCCTCATGAAGAGCCCCGACTTCACCGTCGACCATTCCTACTCCACCGAACACGCCGCCTACATCGTGCGTGCCGGCCCCGCCATCGGCCACATCCTCCACACCATCAGCCACGTCCCCATGGGCGATAAGGCCGCCCAGGAGTGGACCATCGCCCCCCTGTGGACCGACGCCCCCACCTGGGTCACCCGGGAGTTCCTGTCTGGGCTCTGGGGTGGCCTCGGCGGCCCCGTCACACACACGAGCAACAAGGCCGTCCCTGGCCAGTTCTGCTGGACGTCCGCCGAGGACACCGATGAGGTGAAGGCCCGGACCTCGCTCAAGGCCCGCATGCTGACCATCGTCGACATGCTGAAGACCATCGGGTTCACCTTCCCTGTTGACGCTGTCACGCCTCACACGGCTGGGTACTGCATCACGCCGGCTGACTCGACCGTGGAGCTGTTCGACACCACCCTTACCTTGGCCTACGCCGCCCAGAAGCGCCGCGAGCAGACCCCGCTCCTTGCCTGGTGCCGCTCCAAGACCGAGACCACCTTCGCCGACTTCAAGGCCCTGGTCACGGTCCGCCCCTTCATGGCCCTGACCAAGAACAAGCCCTACTCCCTCGCTACTCTCGCTATGCCCATCGCCCGTATCGAGGACGTCCCCGCCGTGAAGCACCCCTTCACCTACGACATCTCTGTCAACACTGAGGATCCCAACCGCATGAACTTCACCGCTGATGGCGTTGTGGTCCATAATTGCGGGTCACCGCATTACGTCGCGCCCGAGGTGGTGACGCGCGGCAAGTATGACGGCCGGGCAGCGGATATCTGGAGCTGTGGCGTACTGCTGTTCGTCATGTTGACGGGAAAGCTTCCATTCGACGGCCAGTCCATCCAGCAGCTGTTCGACATCATCCGCCGGGGCCGATTCACAATGCCTATGACCATCTCGCCTCCCGCACAGGACCTCCTCGCCCGGATGCTGGCTGTAGACCCGGCCCAGCGCATCACGATGGCCAGCATCATGGCTCATCCCTGGATTGACGGGGGGATCGAGACCGCGGTCCAAATGGCCGTCGTCGATGATGTACCCGAGTTAGTGGTCACCGACGTCGAGCAGCCGAGGCACGCCGTCGTCACCGAGCACGTCATGGACGCGATCTACGACATCATCTCCCTGGAGCAGCCGGACGCCGCCGTGCCGTCGTTCAACGCATTTGATCTCATCGCAATCTCCTGTGTGAAACCTTCAACTGGCGCTTTAGCCACACAACTGTCGGGTTTCGTCAACAGCGGGTTGTCGGGCGCGATGGATGCCCTAACAGCCGCGATCGCCACGGCTTTCCCGGCCCAGATGGCCATCAAGGCCCTCCCTCGCGTTGGCCTCATCAAGTGCGTCCTGGCCCTCGATACATTCCCAATCATCAAGTTCAGCATCCAGTTGTACCGCACTACGCCCGACATGACGTTCTTCGAGTTCGCCAAGCGTCGTGGATCAAGACTCGAGTTCATGCGCGCCGCACTCGCCGTCATTGACGCCCTGAGCAACGCCAAGACAGACACGCCCACATCAGGCCAGAAATCCGTCGCACTGCTCTCCCAAGTCAGTCTACTGTCCATATCAAGTGTCGAGGACGGGCAGGACGGCGCCATCAACGCCGGGTCGGCCGTCTCCGGGCGGGGCGAGTCAGGCTCCATGAAGGAGGGCTCCCAGGCCACGGAGATCGTCATCATGGACGACGCGGACGTCAGTGAGGCCGATGATCGCATATAGAGGATTGGCGGGGGCTTCAGCGATTTTTCATGACACCAGCTTCACCAGCAAGGGTAGGTCTATAAACACCGACTATAAACACAGATTCTCGCTTTACTGAAAGAAATGGCTGGGCAAAGATACACGGGGATGTCCGGGGGTGCCAATGGGGTAATATAGATGTTGAGACACATCACATATCACAATTTATACTAGAGGGCCTTTCCGAGGTGCTCGGTCACGTCGCGCACCGTCTGGGCCCAGTTCGTGTTGTCAAAGTACACAAGCAGGCCCCCCTTGGCGTTGACCTTGGGCAGCGGCGCCTCCTTCCCCCCGATGGGCGTGGACAGCACGACGCTCTCGATGTCGTCAGTCCTCCGGCGGCCCGGCTTGTCGTATGTCACCGAGATGATCTCCTTGGGGCTCCTATAGGCCGGCATCCCGCCCCCGTGGCCGATCGCCTCCATCAGCTCCGTCCGGGCCGACGAGAGCCCCGCCTGCAGCTTGACCATGTCGTCTATCGCGGCCTCGATGTCCCTGGACATGTCACTAACGGCCTCCCCACCAAAGACGAAGCACTGGGCGGGGGTGTACACCGTCAGACGTCCGTTGGGGAGGTCTGACTGGTCCAAGAACGTCACGCACAGCGGCAGGGTGTGCTTGAGGGCCAGATTCTGGCGGCCCTTCGTCCGCGAAATCATCAATAAATCACTAAACAGTACGAGATGGCGCGTCTTGTCGCCGCCAATCAACTTGTACTCGGTGACGTGCAGGTACTCGGCCCTGAACATCCTGTGTGGCTGGAAGACGGCACCCATCAGGTCGTCCTTGGCCTGGCACGACAGGTGGCTGAAGTAGTTCTGGGTCTTGGCGTTGGACACGTTCTCCGTGTCGGCGAGTCCCTTATCCTTGTCCACGAGCTTGGCGACGTCACTGAGGAGCTTCTCGGCCTGTTGGAGCGCATCGTGGTCAGGGTGGTGATACAGGGTACGTTCAGAGACAGCCTGGATGAGCATGGGGTAGCGCATGATACGCTGGACGGGCAGCACGATGTAGGACATCAGGTCGAGTCCGTTGGCGTTGGGGTTGGACTGGACCTCCTTAAGGAACCTCTGGAACTTGTTGGATGAGCGGGCGGCAGGGGAATTGATGGCAGCCTGGGTCTTGTCGTAGGCGGCGGCGTATCCAGCGTACATCTTGAAGAAGCTGGCGAGGTCTACGAACAGCTTCCCTATAGGGGATGAATCGACGTCAAAGTCGGCCAGGCTCTCTTCAAGTCGGGCCAGCAGCATGTCGGACGCCATCTTGATCGACCCGACGCCCATCAGCAGCGCGTCGACGTCCCGCAGCGCGTCGGGGAAGCCGCTGGAACGGTCCTTCCAGAGAGGGACGACGGTGCCGACGAGGTACCCGAGGCCGGTGGCGTAGGTGCGCTCGGTGGTCAGGATTTCCTTGGCGCTGTGGGTGCGGATGGTGCGGCGCCTGGCCATGGCCTTGCGGATCTTGGCGATTTGGGTCCGGAATGTCAGTTGATTGCGCCATAACTGCTGGCAGAGGGCGATGGATGACAATGAGTACAAGGCAGCCGAGTGGGCAGCCAGGGCGTCGGCGAAGGGCAGTTCCAGGGCCCGGGCGAGCTCCTCGAGGGCGTCGCACTCGGCCTTGGTGTTGGGGAAGGTCGGCGTCTCGTCAGTGTATATGAACTGAAGGACGGCCTCCATGTGGGCCGCGGCGGAGGCGGGGACCAGGGCAGAGATGTCCGCCGTGGGGGTGTCCAGGTTGGCGAGAGCAGGGCATCTCAGAGCGAGGATGGCACGGTGGGCGGGGAGCTCCGTGCCGTGGAAGACCAACTGGACGTCAGGGAAGACGCTATCCTCCAGCATATGGGCCACAACAGGGGCGAACACGTCCGGCACCACCTCGGGCGCGGTAACGGGCACGGGGGGCAGCACGACGGGTGTGGGGCGGTGGGAGGCGGGGATGGGGTCGGTGAGCGTCGACACGTGCACAGGGGCGGGGGCGGGGATCACCACGTCCGCGGGCTCGACCGGGGACTCCTCGGTAGACTCGGTGTCGCTCTCCTCCTCAGACTCGGGCGTCGGCTCGGGCGTCGGCTCGGGCTCTGTGGGCTTTTGTGCAACACCCTTGCGAGAAGCACGCTGGCGACGGCCAAGAACTGTTACCGGGCGGTACGGCAGCATGTGAAGCAGTGTAAACAAGAAGTTGTACACCCAGCACATGGAAACAAGGACCGAGAAGACCCGTTTCAATACAAACTTCAGCAGCCGTTTGGGGAGGTGCTTCTCTTTGCCGCCATCGGGCTTGATTTCATCAGAGGACACTTGGTCGTTAACAGTTGGCGTTGGTTCTTCGGCGGTCAATTGCTTCTGTTTACGTCGGAACCGCATTTTGGCTTTTGTCAGCATTTTATAATGTTGTTGCACAGCTGGTGACCCTGTAGCTTTCGCAGGCACTGGTGGTCGGGTGGTGGTGGTCGGGTGTGCTCGGTTCGTCTCGGTTTGTCTTCCCACTCATATAAAGCCGAGGGGTAGTTCCGAAACTTTTGTCAGCAGTTCGACTATTTGTACAAAGTCAATCTGCTCAGGCACTGAACAGTATATTGAACGCCCTATCCGTTCATCTCGCTTATATCGATACCGATACAACTTATTTACAGAATCTGTTGCCACTGCTGTTCTCCTTCTCTTCGCTAACAGCGAAATGTGCCCAGCTGAGGTCATTGACATTGATAGTAGTTCGCCGAGTCCACAAGATCGGGTTGGTATTAAGCCTGGTAAGCGCAAGTCCAGCGACTCTCAGAGAACCAATTTCTTTTTCCCACTTGGTGTTGATGTGATTGGCGAAACAGCCGGGGCAGTGAAGCGCCACACTCCGATGGTTATTGCTCCGGGTCACCATTCGTCGTCTGACAAAGCGCGCGCCGGCCGCGCGGAAACCCCCTCACAGGCTGGAGCCAAAGAAGGCCAACCGGGAGGGTCTTTGCTATCCGTACACCGCCGATCGCGCATACATCGCACGTCTGGAGTGAAGGAGCGCAAGAAGCACAAATCGCGGCACGTCCGGTCTGACCATTCCCAACCGTCCCAGACCCCCGTCATCGCGTCCTCACATCGGAAAGACCCCGCGCTGACCCACACCGGGCCCCGACTCGGGAGGACGCCTATCCCGGACTTCAACTCGCGGCCGAGCCAGGCCACGCCGGATGGGAGTCAGAGTAGGATGAAGCCAGCGATGACACCCATGGCAGATGGTGACCGAGGGGGGCGGGGAAGTGCGGTCAAGGTGCCGACGTCCCACACCGCACACATGAAGGCGACGGTGGACCAGGTAACTCACAATGGGGGCACGGGGACGGGGGAAACACCAGTCGTCCGTCCACTCGATACTGCAACACATCTAGATGAGCCGCGGGTCAACGAGACGGTGACCAGGCCACCCCGGGAGGTCATTGATAAGAATGCAGGACATACTATAAAGATGTCGGAGGGGGGACCCAACCCGACACCCGCCCCGGCTCAGACTCCGGCACCGGCACCAACTTCAGCTCCAGTCCCGGCTCCTCAGAAGGCCCCGGTCACCCCCCAACTGGTGAGGGTGGTGCCCCCGTCCCAGTCGGCAACAAGGATCCAGCCGACCAGGACTCCACCCCAGCCTTCGGGAGGGTCCATACAGGTGTCAAAGGCCCCGAGGCGACCAACACCAAAGGCGGCCACACCCAAACCGGTGCCGCCCAAGTCGACGGTGGCCCCTGCACCCGCCAAGGCCAAATCCGTGCCCCAGTCAGACCCTTTCGAGGGTGACGAGTGCTACACTGTCGAGATGGTCAGGAAGCGGCGCTGGAACGCCAAGAAGAAGTACTTCGAGTATCTCATCAAATGGAAGGGGTATGCCGAGGCCGACAACTCGTGGGAGCCCGAACATAACCTCCATCCGGACCTGTTGACAGCAGAGCTCGCCAAGAAGAAGTACCACTCCCAACCGCCGGAAGAAAAGGGAAAGGCCGCCAACACCACCAGCGCCCACCGGCCCGCCCGACTCGCCAAGTCCCGCCGTGCATGGGAAGCAGAGGAACGCGACGCCATGCAGGCCATCCTCAGCCAGATCCGGTCCGTCCTCGCCGTCCGTCGGTCGGAGGCGGGGCGGGTCGAGTTCGCCGTACTGAGTCAGCCGGGGATGCAGCGGTTCTGGATCGACGCGGATGAACTGATGGGGCTCAAGAATGGCCCAAAGCTGATTGCCACGTTCCTGTTGGGCCATATCAAGTTGCCTGGGGTCGAGGGACGGCCTAGGAGGGCCGCCAGATGAAACCTTGAGATGATATAAACACGACGCGATTTATACCGCCACATCACGTCGGCATCCAATGTTGGTGATTAACGCATGGCACTCACGATCCGTCATTCACACATCAACAGCGGCTGTTTATCGCAGTTTCTATTCTATAAATCATCCCACTCGATCACCTAGACACGACTGCCGCATCACTCGCGGGCCCCTCCTCCCAGAGCCCGGCGATACACCGCATCGGGACAAGAACATAGACGACCACATCGCCCGACTGTAACTTGACTGGATCGTGGCAGACGGTCTGTCTAGAGCTATCCAGAAGGAGTTCCGGCGGCCCTGTGGGTGTGACAATGCCGGCATCGTCAAGGAAGAGCCGCTGCTTGACCAGCGACAGGCCGAACTTGACGGCCTCCGTGTCTGGCGGTGAGGCGTCTGTCCAGTGAAGGGTCACCCCATCGCCCTCGCGCTCCACAACAGCCAGGGGCGGGTCGACGGCGAACCCCCAGCCGCTGTTTATCGGTGGTGGTTCATCATCACCCGAGTCTAGATCGCTGAGGTCCGCCACGTTGAACACGAGCCTTGATAATGGGGACGACACGGCGGGTCGGTGGTCGACGGTCGGCCAGGCGGAGGACTCGGTCGGCGGGATGGGGGACAGACGGTCGTCGGCCTCGGGGGCGGGGGGCGGGGCGGGTGACTGGGTTGGGGTCAGCATGTCGACCGAGTTGGGGTAGGCGGCGGCGGTCTCGGGCTCGGGCTCGTCTGCCGGCTCAGCTTCTATTTCCACGTATTCGTCGATCTCGTCGTCATGCCGCATCACGTTATCGGTCACCTTAACGGGGGTCGGCGGCGACTCGATCACGAATGCCGCGTCCCTCGCCACCAGTACCCCGCTCATCGGGTCCCGCGCCTCCCAGTCCCCGTCGTCGATCCCCGCCACCTGCTCAGTCTCCGGAGGTGAAGTGTGCACGGGTTGGGGGTGGGCTGGCCGTAAAGGGGAGGCGGGGGGCGGGGCTGAGATGTGTGGGGGCGGGGAGAGAAGGTTCACCGGGATAGGGTGTTTGGGCTTGGATTGGGGCTTGGTCGGCGACGTGCGGTGTTGAGCTGGCCGGTTCGTTCGTCGTGAGCGGGTGGGTGACGTCTGTTTCGGCTCAATGCGGACACGATGCGGCTTGGGTGGATGGCGCTTTAGAAGCTCTGTGTATATCGTCGCGGACGGCGACGGAGGAACCATGTCCATGACTCTTTGAGGACTCGCAAGGTCTAGCAGTCCGTTGCGGACCTCCTCGACGCTTTTGGCCTGTTCTAGGATGTGCCCTACATCTGAAAGTGATATAAGCCGTTTCTTGGGACTGGGCATCGCACGCTCGCTGAGTTTTCCCGGAACGTTTCGTTTTTCGAGACTTATTTATAGTTTGAAGGCAGTTAAGAACTAGATGGGTGTAGTGCATGCATATGGGCTGCACTCTCCGTACACAGTGCAAATTCTATCTACATGAATTGAATTCCACGTCACGTCGTTGTCCGGCGGCATTTATCACTCGTCCGTCTTGTTCGCCACGTAATCCACGACCTCGCAGTGGATATCGGCGAGTCTCCACTGGATCTCGCCCCCATCGGCCTCTCCCTCGGTAGCCCGGCGCCATTGGTCTCCGTCCGGCGTCACGGTCACCACATACTGCCTGTCACGTCCCACACGCGACCCGTGCAGAGTGTGGCCGCGGGTATCCGTCACGTGGAAGATCTCGGACAGCGGGAAGGCCATCTGAAGGTGGGGTCTGTCGCCGTCTGTCTTGACACTGGCGAGGGCTGCCTGCCCCATCCCATAAACACGACCCTCGACGATGTGGGACTTGGAATGCTGCTCCTTGAGCCCGGCCAACAGGATGGACAGGGCGCCATCACAACACGTGTCCCGAAGGGTGTCGACGTCGGCCATGTAGTAGGCCTGCATCACCTGGGCCACAAACTGAGGCGCCCAAGCCGTGACGGCCGCCAGATTGAAGCTGGGGTCGACGTCCCTCACCTGCTTCAGGGTACGGGAGTCCCCAAGCGGCAGGAGGTTGAGGATGGACCTGTCACTGTCAGTCGACACGTCGGGGTCAAAGAAATGGCCGATAAAGGGCGTCAGAGAGAGAACACGGGTCAGGGCGCGCGCGAGACGGCTTGGAGATGAGGTATACGCGTGGCCAATGGGCACAAGCGGTCCAGAACGGAGTACGTCTTCAGAAAACATGTCGGAATCTGCCTCGGCGTTGTCGTGCTCCGCAATCTCGACCTCCTCAGCGATATCAAGGTCGGCATTGTCCAACGGTAGCCTAAAGAACGGCTCATGCTCCATTTTCAGCTTCGGGAACTCCACACTACCCTTCAAACGAGACAATGTGTCTGCAAATTGAGAAACCTCGGGCGATCTAGACTCCAATTCCTGGTTAAATGTCTTAAAGAACTGCCCAATCGTTGATATCTGCCGGCCCATCACAGGGCATCCCACAGAAGCCGAGGTCACGCCCAGCATCCTTCAAAATGCCTAATTTTATAGTAAAACTTTATAGTTATGTGCCCCAATCCTATGGGCGGCAAAAAGTGTCGAACATCGCTCCCCCCTCGCCCCCAGTCTAATCGGTCTCCTCGATCCTAGCGGGGCGCGTCATCCCGTCCAGCTTGGCCGTCGCGCGCTCCACGTCCTTGGCGGCCCTCATCCGGGCGTAGTAGATGGCGCAGTCCGCCGTCGAGCACTCGGCCCGGCGGAACCGGTCCCCGCTGCAGACCGTGCACTCGTTCAGCTGGCGTGCCCTGCGGTGCTTGGCCTCGTTGAGCGCGTTGAGTTGTCTCTGGTAAATGTCTGCGGCGCGCGGCATGCAGCGGGGGCATAAGGGTGGGTTAGAGCCCTCGGCGATGTCCGCCCGACACCCGTAGCATTGCGGCCGACGCACGACAAACCCGGCCAACCCACCGCGCCCGCCGCCACTGCTGACCGAGTGCACTGTTGTGGAGTTTGTGTGAGCCCCGCTGAACAGCGAGTGCGTCGCGTCCTTGAGGATGGGCCCAAAGATGCGCTCGAGGGGCTTCTGGAGCTGCTGCTTCAGGTAGTACTCGGTGTCGATGGGGATGCCATGCTCGAGGACGTACTGCGGGTCCTCGGCCTTCTCGTAGCCCTTGGCGTTCTTGGCGGCGAACGTCATCACATAAGGGACTCTATCGCCGACGTGCGGCGCGTTGTTGGGGTCGCGGGCGCGCATCTTGAGGGCCAGTTCGGTGTGTGCCTGCCGTGAGTCGTACTTTTCGGGCGCCTTGGTGAGCTGCTTGCTGATGACGAGCTGCGACAGGTCGATTTCCCCGAGCATGAGGGCCTTGATGGTCGCCTTCACGTTCTCGACGGCCTCGGGGACGCGGTCGGCCATGATGAGGTTGAGCGACCGGTCGACCAGCCCCGCCACAAGGTGTGAGTTGTCTCGACGGACGGCCTCGACGCCCTTCATGTCCATCTTGTCCGGCTTGGTGCAGTTGGTCCAGTAGTACCCCGCGTACCGCTTCCGGCTGATCAGCAGGTACGGCGCGTACACCTTCTCGAACTCGAGCCTGATGGGCGTCAGGAACCCGCTCGAGACCAGCTCGGCCGCCTCCACGCCAATCTGGATCGACGCCCACACCAGCCGGTTGGTCAGCTCATCGGGCAGGCCTGCGTCTCCGGCCTCGACCGCATCCGCGATCCGCTTCTTCAGCATATCTGTGGCGAATCTAATCATCACCGAATCTGTGTCGCCGTAGATGACGCGGGCGCCGGCATAGTTGGCCTCGACGCACGCCTTGGTCTGGTCGATCATCTGCCGGCCGAACGACGTCACCGACGAGGAGATGGCCAGGCATGGCAGCTTGCCGACCGTCGCCCCCGTGAACCCGTACACCGAGTTGGCACTGACCTTGAGTGCGAGTTGGCGACCGTCGAGCACGGCGCGCCGCACGGGGTCGGTTTCCACCTTCAGGTCGGCTTTGGCCTTCTTTCGGGCGGCGAGCAGCTCCTGAAGCACGACAGGCAGCACGCCGGGCTTCTTGGCGCGCTTGACGAAGACGTCGTTGTGCGGTGTGAACGTGACGTCGTCCCGGGTAAGCCCCAGGCGCCGCAGCTCGGCGTCCACGAGCTGGGGTCTGTCCGCCTTGGCCGATAGCAGCGTGCTGTAGCACAGGTTGTGGGCAATCATGATCGACGGGTAGAGCGACGAGAAGTCGAGCGTCGTTACGGGCTGGTGCTTGCTGTAGAACCCAGTCACCGGGTCCAGCACGGTCGCGCCCTCGTACGTCTCGCCCGTGTCGCCCCGCCGCATGTGGGGCACGACGAGGTCCAGCGCCTTGGCCTTGCGATGCAGCTGGGAGAGAACCTTGACCTGCTGCCCGTGCTTGAAGAGGAATATCAGCGGTATGCCCGTCACGCGGGCCATCTCGATCCAATTGACAAGGGCCATGAGCTTGTCCATGACGCGCATGGGCAGAAAGGCGTCCTTGAGGCAATAGATGGCGAGCCGGCGCCGCCCGTCCGGCCCGACATTCTGGAGCGTCGCGATCTGGCTGTGGTGGACGTCCTCCTTCTGCTCCTTCAGGAACTGCAGGGAAACCGCGTTCAGGCTGTAGGACCGCAGCTTGAAGTTGGTCTGGACGTACTGGATCATGTCGAACTGCAGGCGGCCGGGCATGTCGCTCCAATGCGAGTCGCGCTGCCCCGTCTGGTTGGATGTGAACGTCGCCTCCTTGGACACGCACGAGAAGTTCTTGAGGCGCGACAGGAAGCTGAACCGCGTCAACCGGTCGCAGTCGGGGGCGTTGACAGACATGAGGTACTTGGCGCGCGTGAGGATGTAGTGTGTGTCGAAGTTGTTGATGTTCCAGCCGGTGACGACGTCGGGGTCGACCTCGAGAAGATAATGGGCGAACTTGGCGAGCAGGATCGCCTCGGTGTCGCAGCAGACGACCTCGGCGCCTGCCACACTGTTCGTCATGCCCAGGCAGAACACAATCTTACTGAACGGGTGTTCGTCGCCCTGGGCCTTCACCATGCAGGCGATCTGGATCACCTGGTCCGTCTGCTCCGTCGGGCTGGGGAAGTGGCCTGGGCGCGCCATACACTCGATGTCATAGGACAACACCCGAAGCGGGGCGGGGGCCAGGCCGTCGAACGCCTCCGTCAGCTCTGGCGCGTGGGACACGAGGTCTGTCCACGCGATGTCGGCCTCCACCTGGGATGTGGACACCTTGTCGTGCTGCCGAAGATGGTACAGCCCCTTGGGGGCCCGCACCCAGTTACACCCAAAGATGTTGGCGTCGACGCTGAACCGCACGATCTGGTTGAGGTCGCTGTGGTACGTCACGCGGCCCTCGGGAGCCACATACCCCGAGCTGTTGTCGGGCGGCAGGATGTCGGCGCCCTCCTCCAGCTTGGCCCGGAGACGTGTCAGGACCCGCCCGTTCGCCACGGTGATCTTCAGGAAGCCCTCCATGGCGTCGCCCGAGTAGTGGTAGATGCTCTGGCGGGGCACCTCCTCGACGGCGAGGACGGGCGTGAGGTCGTTAAAGCCAGACTCGCGCATCAGGTCACACAGCTGGCCACACACCGCCTGGTACGAGAAAGGGAGACCCACGAGCTCGTCAGCCTTGATGTAGAGGTATGGCCGGTAGCCATGGACGTGAAGGCACGCGCTGTGGCCTTCGGCGGTGACTCCAAAGAGCGTGTACACGTCACCGATCTGATTCACGTCCACGCGGGGGATGATTTTGGCAGGAAGTGGGCTGCTGGAGGCCTCCATGTCGATCTGCTGGAACAGAAGGTCCATCTCGTCCTGTTTCCAAGCAGTCGGGAACTTGGGACGGCGACAGCCAGCCGTAGCGCTGTT
>PPCM01001201.1_pt1 | contig 12766 bp, 10 predicted proteins | sample 1555541 | NCBI WGS metagenome assembly PPCM01 (sample SAMN05284479, study PRJNA326546) | Marine sediment metagenome, whole genome shotgun sequencing project. | isolation source: marine sediment | place: Germany: Wadden Sea | collected 2012-09-05 | reverse complement strand
TGCGTTGCTTCAAGAAGTCAGGACTCTTATGTATGTCAAATACACTGCGAACCCTGACTTTTTTTGCGCCTTGAACTTTGAATTTTTCGAAAGCCTACAAGATTATCGCGTTTTTCGATAATCTCAGACAATATTGATTTGATCAATATTGTCTTTTTTTCTGTCTTTTCATAATATATGGTAAAATAAAGTATATGATTAAATAAAATGAAAAATAGAGGATAGATATGAGTAAGACATTAGTTCTAGCAGAAAAGCCTTCAGTAGGAAAAGATATAGGAAAAGTATTGCATTGTACCCCAAGGGGAAATCAATATATGGAAGGCAAAGACTATATCGTTACATGGGCATTTGGGCATTTAGTTACATTGGCTGGTCCAGAAAAACATAATAAAAAATATGAAAAATGGGATATGGCTGATTTGCCAATTATTCCTAAAACAATTCAATTAGAAATTATAAAAAAGACAAGATCCCAATATGAAACGGTAAAGAAGTTAATGCTAAGTAAAGGGGTATCTGAAATAGTTATCGCAACTGACGCGGGACGTGAGGGTGAACTGGTAGCAAGATGGATAATAAAAAAAGCTGGTGTAAAGAAACGTATTAAAAGGCTATGGATATCATCAGTAACAGATCAGGCAATAAAAAATGGATTTAATAACTTGAAAGATGGTAAAGCATATGAAAACTTGTATGCGTCGGCTGTAGCGAGAGCGGAATCAGACTGGCTTGTAGGATTAAACGCGTCTAGAGCATTAACTTGTAAATACAATGCACAATTGTCTTGCGGTCGCGTACAAACACCCACACTTGGGATGATATCTAAAAGAGAAGATGAGATTATTAAATTTAAGCCTATAGATTATTATGGCATTCAGTTTTATTCAGGTGGAATGAAATATAAATGGATTAATAAAAAGACAAATGATTATAAAAGCTATGACTTAAAAGGCATGGAAAATATATATGAGAATATCAAGAATAAAAAAGCGACAGTAAAGCAGGTTAAAACAGTTGAGAAAAAATCATATGCGCCATTATTATATGATTTAACAGAACTACAAAAAGATGCCAATCAAATGTTTCAATTTTCGGCAAAGGAAACATTGAATATAATGCAAAATTTATATGAATATCATAAAGTGCTGACATATCCACGAACTGATTCGAGATATTTAACTGATGACATGGTTAGTACGCTAAAAGATAGGCTAAGAGCCATGAATACAGGCGAATATAGCCAGTTGGTAGGACCGCTTATAAGACAGCCTTTAAAAGCAAATAAGCACTTTGTTGATAATAAAAAAGTTACAGACCATCATGCAATAATTCCAACTGAGCAAACAGTATTTTTGGGAGATTTAACACATCAAGAAAGAAAAATATATGATTTGGTTGTTAGAAGATTCGTAGCAGTATTAATGAATCCACATGTATTTGATGAAATGCAAGTAGAAGTTAATATTGACCAACATGTTTTTGTTGCAAAAGGTAAGGTTATAAAAGATATAGGTTGGCAAAAAGCGTTGAAAAAAACTGATGTTGATAAAGACAGCAACAATGATGAAATTAATCAATTGAAAAATAATATGATGCTTTCTTTAACCCAAGTAAAAATGGTAAAAGATCAAACCGCACCTCCAACTAGATTTACTGAAGGAACATTATTAAAAGCTATGGAAAAACCATTGCATTTTATGGTTAGTCATGATGAAAAATTATTGAAAACTATAAAAGAATCAGGTGGGCTAGGTACTGTTGCTACACGTGCTGATATTATTGAAAAACTATTTCATAGTCAATTAATTGAGCAAAGGGGAAAGTATATTCATATTACTCACAAAGGACAACAATTGCTCCAATTAGTGCCTAAAGATTTAAAAACGCCAGAATTAACAGCCCAATGGGAGCTGGCGTTACAAAGAATAGCAGAAGGAAAAGTAGATCAGTTCAAGTTTATTAATGATATTGAAAAATACACAAAAGAAATAATAAGAGAAATAAAAATGAGTCAGCAAACATACAAGCATGACAATCTTACAAGAACAAAATGCCCTGAGTGCGACCAATTTCTATTAGAAATAAAAAACAAGCACGGCGTTAGTTTTGTTTGCCAAGATAGATCATGTGGTTATAGAAAAAAAGTATCCCAAGCAACAAAAGCAAGATGTCCTAATTGTCACAAACCAATGAATTTAGTAGGTGAAGGTGAAAATAAAAAATTTGTATGCAAGTGTGGACATAGTGAGAAATTAACAGCATTTAACAAAAGAAAAGCTGAAAAGAAAAATGAGATGTCAAAAAAAGATATGGCAAATTATTTAAATAACCAAAAGGATGAAGAATTTAACAATCCTTTTGCAGCTGCTTTGAAAAACATAAAAATAGAAGATTGATTCAAAAAAATAGTAAAGATTATTCATTTGATAACTGTAATTGCATAGGCAGGGAAATGAGGGGAAAATGGGAATTAATGAAATTTATAGCATTTTTTTAATAGTGTGTTCTGTTTTAAATGCATTGCTTTGTTTGCTTTTATTCAAGAAGAAAAAAGTTAAAAAATACGTCATTTTTATTATTATGTCCGTGATTATATATGCTATGGGTTATGCAGTTGAGTTATTACAAACCCAATTGTTTTACGTAAAAGGACTATTATATGTTGAATATATAGGGGTACTAGGTATTACTTATTTTTGGGCGATTTACATTTTAGATACTAAAGGCATTTTAAATAAAAAAAATAATGGAATTGTTTTTGGAATAAGATTAGTCACTTTTTTGTTATATATAGCAGTCATCACAAATGATTTTCATGGATTATATCATACAAATATGGAAATGGTATCTGTTCTAAGTTTCTATGTTGTCGATTTTGATATTGGCCCACTATACATTGTTCAATTTGCCTATAAAACCTTTGTAATACTGGGTGGTGTAGTCACATCATTTTTTATGATAAATAAAAGCCATGGTAAGCTTAAAAAGCAGTATTATTTGATTTTGCTTTGTTCTTTTTTTTGTAGTGTAGCTTTAATAATAAGCGTATTTGGTAGAGAAATATACTATTTTGATATATTTCCCTTGGTAGCATCACCAGTTGCGGCAATTTTCGGTTACGTAGTATACAAGTACAAATTTATTAATCAAATGCCTTTAGCATATTATCAAGTATTTCAACAGATTAATGATCCTGTCCTAGTTATTGACAATAATAGATTAATAGCTGGCTATAATAAAGCTTTTTCCAATCTCGTTCCAGAGATTAATGAAAAACATATTGGTGTAAAAACCCTTGCATTTAGAAAATATAAAGATGAATTAAGAGAAATACTAGGACATTTATACAATCAATCCACACAATTTGACTTATATAGTAAGATGTTAAAAAAACATATGAATATAAAAGTGTCTGAATTAGTAGAAGATGACCAAAAAATTGGAGAAATCTATTTAATTAGTGAAGTCACTAAACAAGTTGAGCAACTGAATGCACTGGAAAAATTAGCAAATTATGATTCTCTAACACAAATACTTAATCGTAGAATGTATTTTGAAACAGGGAAAAATACTATAAATAAAGGTGAGCTGAAAAAAGAATATATTTCAGCAATTACGTTTGATATTGATGATTTTAAGACAATAAATGATCAGTATGGCCATTCCGCTGGAGATGTAGTACTAAAAGGGATAGGCAGAATACTAAACGAAATTGAATGTGAGCATTGTATAGTTGGAAGAATAGGTGGCGAAGAATTTGGTTTAATTATGACAGAGCATAACATAAAATCAGCTGCAGTTTTTTGCGAAAAGCTCAAAAGAAGAATTGCAGAAACAAAGTATTACTATAATGGAATAGAACTGACAGTAACTGCAAGTTTTGGAATAGCAGAATACAATCGAGTTTGCGATGATTCTTTTGATAAAATGATAAGCAGGTCCGATAAAGCGATGTACAAAGCAAAAATAAATGGTAAAAATAGAGTGGAATATTTTAGGACTATAGATGAAGAAAAAAAGGTATCTGATAGTTTTTATCATCTATTCAAAGGATAAAAAAAATGATATGATAAACTGAAAAAAATGAAAATAAAGGATGAGAAAATGCTTTGTAAATTATGTAGTACTCAAACTATTGTTTGGGAGGATTCTCAGTTTAACCACCATTACTATTATTGCCCACATTGTGAGTTAATCTCCCAAGAGCAAAGAGAATACCCTAACGAACAAGAAAGTATTAAAATATATGAACAACATAATAATTCGATTGAAAATGAAGGCTATGTTCAAATGTTTAAAGGTTTTTTAGATGAAACAGTAATGCCTTTTAGGAATAAAGGAAAAAAGGCCTTAGATTTTGGTAGTGGACCAAGTCCTGTATTGGCCGAAATATTAAAAAGAGACTATGGATATGATGTTAATATATATGACTTGTTTTATGCAAATGATAATAGCTATAAGCATTGCATCTATGATTTAATAACATCAACTGAAGTGATTGAGCATGTGGATCAACCTTTAGGTTTTCTGGAGAATTTAGCTATGCATATAGGTGATGATGGCGTAATTGGTATTATGACATTATTTCATACAAATAATAAAGAACATTTTATGGATTGGTTTTATAGAAGAGATATTACACATATATCTTTTTATACACCAAAGACATTTCAATATATGGCAAAACATCTAGGTCTAGAGCTGATATATCATGATAATAAAAGATGCCTAGCATTAAAAAAGGTGAAACATGAAGAAAAATAACCATTTAAAAGTGTATATATTAATGATTATTGCTGTTTGGTTTTGGGCAGGTGCATTTATTGCTGGGAAATTAGGCGTGGATGATTTTTCTTCGATTCAATTGTCTTTTTTTAGATTTTTCTTTGCTGTAATCATTTTATTGCCACTATTGATTATCAAAGAACCTAATCAATGGAAACCCAAAAGAGTTGACTGGAAGCAATTTTTTCTACTTGGGACAGTTGGTATGATAGGCTATCATTTGTTGTTTTTTTCTTCGCTAAAATATACTTTAGCATACAAGGCAGCAATGATTAATGCTATAAACCCATTACTCACGGCAATAATAGCGACAATAATTCTAAAAGAGAAGATAACAAAGAAACAATTGGTGTTATTAGCACTTGCATTAATTGGGGTTTTGTTAACCATGGTAAACTGGCAAATAGGCTTATTATTAGATTTAAACTTTAATAAAGGTGACATTTTAATGGCGTTAGCCATGTTGTGTTGGGTCGCATACGGTATATTAGTCAAAAAAGTTATTTCGAATTTTGGTGCATTAAAATTAATGACTTATACATTGATTGCAGCATGTATTGTTTTATTGCCATTTACCATATATGATTCAATTATTAATGGATTAGTACTTGATCGAATCCAGCCTTGGTTTGGTATTATTTATATGGCAATTTTTGCTACGGTCTTTGCATATACTGCACAGCAATATGCAATACAGCACATAGGCGCAGCAAATGCAGCCTTGTTTATAAATTTGGTACCAATTGCGTCAATGATACTGGCTGTAGTCATATTAAATGAAAATGTAATAAAGCAAAATATTATATCAGCAGGGATTGTAATATTTGCTGTGGCAGGAAATGGATACTTAACGATTAGAGATCAATAGGAGAATGAGATGGAATATATTTTAGATGATTTATTTGAAAAAGAAAAAATAGAAGAAGGTATTATTATTTTTGAAGGAGATAATGTGATTGCTTTAGAAGAGCATGAAAATGGATATAAATGCCAAGTAAAAGACGGGAAAATATATAATACCCATATTCAATTAAATGAAGATGAAACAATAAAGGAAATGGTATGTGAGTGTATTTTAGGTTTGAATGGAAAAAATTGTAAACACATGGCAGCAAGTATAATGGAAATAGAATATCAACTAAGTCAATCAAATATTGAATTTGACGAAGAGGAGCCTATTGAGGTTGTATCTACTGATTTTGAAGACCACGATGAGGAATTGCTATCTATTGAATTTGAAACAGATATTGATAGTTCCAAAATGGGTAAAGACAAAGTGGATGTGATATTTGAGAATTACCTAGAAGAAGACGGATCACTGAGATCAAAAAATGTGATGCCGTTTGTAACGGATATAACAATATTTTATGACCAAATCGATGCATTAATTTATAGAAATGATTTGGAAATCGCATATAATATTATTAAGCACATAGTCTATCGAATAAATCATTTAAATGTTGAAGTCCTCGGAGATCAGCTAGAAACCCTTAACCAAGAAGTGTTTGTATCATTAATGGATATAATCGATTCGGATTTTGAAAATGATGTTACATCAAAAATATTTAAATGGATTGTTAGTGTAATAGATGAAGAACTTGTAGGTCCTATTAAAAACTCACTCCTTAACATTTGGGTAAATGAATTTATTGATGAAGAATACATTCGTGAGAAAATAAAAATAGCTGAAACCCTCATAAAAAGATATGAATCCGGCACGGCAGTAGAGAAAGAAAACCTTGTTCCTGCTTGGGAGCGAGTAAAAGAAGAACACGAAGCCATGCTAGCGGAGATTGAAAATGATAAATAAATATTGTTAAAATAAAGTGTATATTATTAATTCTGTATTGAGAGGATATAATAATATACATTTTTTGTATCTTTTAAGCAGTGTTAGTAATAGGAATGATAGAAAATAAGACTTGACTTTAATATTAGTAGTTATTATAATAACTACTAATATTAAAGATGCATATGCACAAAGAAAGGACTGGCATTATGAATGGAAAACAACAACGTTATTGTTTTAAAGAGGGATTAAAAGATGGCATTCCACTAATTATTGGATTTATACCAGTCGCTATGGCATTTGGTGTACTTGCAAGAAGTGTAGGCGTTAGTCTGATGGAGTGTTTTTTATTATCCGCATGTGTATTTGCTGGGTCAAGTCAATTTATTGCTTTAAATCTTCTTGCTATTGGAACCGGTTTTGGTGAAATTGTACTGACTACTTTATTTGTAAACTCAAGACATTTTTTAATGTCTACTACTATTGCACATTTGATGAGTCAAGAAGAAAAATATAAAAAACCACTCATGGCTTTTGGAATAATTGATGAAGTTTTCTCTGTTGCTTCTTTAAAAGATGGGCAGATAACAGACAAATACATGTTTGGATTACAATTGGCAGCTTATTCATCATGGGTTGGTGGCTCTATTGCTGGATATCTTGTGGGTGGTTTTCTGCCTGCGGTTATAGCTACAGGTATGGGTGTAGCGTTATATGCATTGTTTGTTGTTTTGCTTATATCTGCAATAAAAAAGACCAGCAAGGCATTGGTTGTGGCAGTTACATCTGGCGCATTAAACATGTTAGGGGTACAACTAATAGGACTACCGCAAGGTTGGAGTATTCTTTTTTCAATTATAATCGCCTCTGTTGTCGGAATGTTGATTTTTAGCAGAGAGGAGAAGTTATCCTATGAATAGTAAATTAATATTAATTTTAGGTATGTTTTTAGTAACATATATACCAAGGCTAGTCCCTTTTTATATGATATCTAGTAAACCTCTCCCAAAGAAGGTGAAACAATTATTAGAGTTTATTCCTTATGCTGCACTGGGTGCGTTAATCTTCCCAGGCGTGTTACAAGCCATTCCAGAAAACTTAACAGCAGTTGCTATGGCAATGATATTTGCAATAATAGCTGGATGGCGTTTTGGTGGAATCGTTGTACCTGTGTTAGGTTCAGTTGTGGTAGCGATTGTTTTGCTAACATTGTAAGAGCAACATCTGATATAAAGAGTTTAGTAGTATAGGCAGATTTGATATTAAATCTGCCTATTTAATTGAAAAAATGTGTTATAATGAAGTATTAAAATAAAAAGGGTGAAAATCAGATGATGATAGACATAAAAATTGATGAAATTAAGCAAATAGCGTACTCTGTAGATGTGTTCAATAGAGGTCTGAATTATTATTATGCTGATTCGATTCAAAATATATCTTATAATAAAACTTCAAATTATTTCCAGGCAGAAGTAAAAGGTTCGGAAATATATAAAGTTAAAATACATGTGAAAGATGGTATGTACTTTGATTCGAACTGTACATGTAAGGCATTTGAAAAGTGGGAAGAACCATGTAAGCATATAGTTGCTACTTTACTTTTTCTAATGATTTATGAACAAAATCGAAATAACGAAGAAAGAACAACATTGGTCAAAAGTGATGATGAAGCATTGGATGAGATCGTTGAACAATTTAAAGATTTTGATCATAGTGGCATTCGGACCATCGAAGATAAAACACATGTGCAAATGGAATATACTTTAGAGTATGACCCCTATATAAATAGTGTATTTCTTACTATACGGATTGGTAAAGAGCAGTTGTATATTATGAAACATATAAAAGATTTTTTAACATGCATGACATATCATACTGATTTTACTTTTGGTAAAAACTATACATATAGTGAAGCGGAAGACGAATTTTCACCATCGGATAGACAAGTATTGAGACTAGTTGAAGAAATTGTTGAAGAAGATGAATATCTAAAACGATTATCTTTTGGTACGACTTATTCAAAACTAATAGATGGAAAAAAAGTTTTTTTAACAAATAAAAATTTGAAAAAATTTCTTGTCATGCAAGATGGGCAAGTTATTAAATTCAACAAAGGATACACGAGTATAGAAAACCTAAGAATCCAATGTGAAGATATTCCAATAGAATTTACTTTTGATCAAAAAGGTGATGACCACTTTGAACTGAAAACTGAAGATATGAAAGACATGTTTCCAATAACAACTGATATGCAAGTCATTAGAATCAAAGAAAATTTGTACTGTATATCAAAAGAGCAACAATCGAGTATAGCACCAATATTAGCGCATTATCTAAAAGGGAATAAAAGCCTAGTTTTCAATAAAACTTCAATTGGTAAATACATTTCTTATGTATATCCAAAGATTTCACAAGTGGCAGACGTTAAAATAAGTGAAGAAGTCGAAAACAATCTTTATGTTAAGCCCTGTCAGGGAGAAATCTATATAGATCAAATCGATGAAGGCATAACATGTAAAATCCAATATAGATATGGCGAATATATTTTTGACTCATTTGAACATAACGATGAAGTACCTGATGAAATTACCATAGTGAGAGATGCAAAGCTAGAAAACCAAATTATGGATATCATAGAGATATCAGAGTTGAAAGTAGTTAATGGACAATATGTTTTAAAGGAAGAAGTCGAGATTTACGAGTTTATTATATTGATTTTACCTAAGTTAAAAGAGTTAGCAACTGTATATTATTCATCATCTGTTGACTTTTTAAAAGTTAAAGATGATTCGAATGTATCAGTATCTACTCGATTAAACGAAGGCAATGATTATTTCGATTTTAGTTTTTCAATTGACGGCATTGGACAAGAAGAAATTCCATTAGTTCTTGATGCACTAAAAGATAATAAAAAGTATTATAGAATGGATGATGGCGCTTTCTTATCATTAGATTCAAATGTATTAAATAAAATATCATATATGATGAGTGAACTAAATATAACAAATGATATGATTGCAAATGGACAGTTCCAAGTGCCAACATATCAAGCATTCTATATAAATGATGAAGTAGAAGAAATGGCTATTGAACACTATAAAAGAAACCTGCCATTTAAAGAACTTTTGCTTAGAATAAGAGAACCTGAAGACGAAAACTATGAGATACCAAAGCAAGTAGAAGCAATTTTGAGAGGGTACCAAGTAACAGGCTACAACTGGCTAAAAACACTCTCTAAGTTTAATTTTGGGGGCATATTAGCAGATGATATGGGTCTTGGAAAAACCATACAAATGCTTACATTTATGTTGGCAGAAAAACATATAAACCCAGATAAAAAAAGTCTTATTATTGCACCTACTTCCTTAGTGTATAATTGGTATAGAGAAATAAAAAAATTCACTCCAGATTTAAAAGTGGTTGTAGTAGATGGTTCAAAAGCTGCTAGATATGAAAAAATACAAACATTAGAAGACTATGATGTGTTAATAACGTCATATGCAGCAATGAGAAATGATATAGAAATATACCAAGAAGTATCATTTGATTTGTGTGTTATAGATGAAGCCCAGCATATAAAAAATGCAGGGTCAAAAGTAGCAAAGGCTGCAAAACAAATAAAGGCCAAGAGAAAGTTTGCATTAACTGGAACACCTATAGAGAATTCTGTGACCGAATTATGGTCAATATTTGATTTTATTATGCCGGGATATTTGGGAAGCAAGAGCAAGTTTAGCACCAAATACGAAAGCAAATCCAAGCAAATTGAAGCAGATTCACTAAAGCAATTAAGGCAATATATTAAGCCGTTTATTCTTAGAAGGTTAAAAAAAGACGTACTAAAAGAATTACCAGACAAAATAGAAAATCAAATCATGGTTGAACTATCAGATGAACAAAAGATGGTATATATGGCTTACTTGGAAAAAGTAAGAGAGACATTAGAAAAATCATATAAGGAAAATGGATTTAATAGAAGTCAAATGCAGATATTAGCGAGTCTAACAAGATTAAGACAAATTTGCTGCCATCCAAGTATGTTTTTAGATGATTATGAGTTTGGTAGCGCGAAAATAGATTTGTTAAATGAATTGTTAGATGAATTAATAGAAGGGGAACATCGTGTATTAATTTTTTCTCAATTCACATCAATGCTGGATATTATTGAAGAAGAACTCAATTACAAACAAATTGAATACTTTAGAATAGATGGTTCAACTAAAGGACACCTTAGAGGTGATTATGTAGAAAGCTTTAATAATGGAGCTAAAACCGTATTTTTAATATCTTTAAAAGCCGGTGGAACAGGACTTAATCTTACGGGTGCAGATACTGTAATTCATGTTGATCCGTGGTGGAACCCTGCAGTAGAGGAACAAGCAACAGATAGAGCCCATAGAATAGGTCAAGAAAAGAAAGTACATGTTATTAAATTAATAACAAGTGGCACAATAGAAGAAAAAATAAATCAATTACAACAAAGAAAAAGAGAAATGATTGACAATGTAATCAAACCAGGAGAGACACTGATATCTAAGATGACAGAAGAAGAAATCAAAAATTTATTTAGCGATTAGTGATGAGGAGGCTACATGGGAGATAACTATAACATTATTGAAGACATGAAAAAATTAGGACTAAGTGAATATGAAGTAAAGGCATACCTTAAGTTACTTGAAGAAAATCCAGTAAATGGATACGTTTTGAGCAAGAATTCTGGAATTCCTAGATCAAGAATTTATGAAGTGCTAGATAGCTTGAAAAACAAACAAATTGTTTTTGAAAAAAAAGAAGGACAAAGCACATTATATATTCCTTTAGAACCTAAATTGCTTATTAGTAAAATGAAGAACGATTATGAAGATATACTAAAAAATGTAGATGATTTTACAAATAAAGTATTATCAAAAGAAGATGAATCAAATGAATTTTTTGTAGTAAAGGGACGCACAAAGATAGTTGATTTAATCAATACTTTGATTCGTGAATCGAATCATTCTATTAAACTATCGGTATGGGAAGAAGAACTTGAAGATTTTCAAAAGGAAATAGATAGTGCTATAAAGCGTGGGGTCATGATACAAGGCGTATATTTTGGTGGACACAATAAATATGATGGCTTAGTAACCCATAGGCGTGCTGAAAGATATTTGTCTGAAAAACACAATAGATATATAATAGTAATCGTAGATAATGCATATGTACTGTCAGGTATTATTGCAAGGGGTGATGATAGCCAGGTTTCCCTAAGTAAAGATAAAGCTTTGGTTGGGTTAAGTGATCATTTAATTATTCATGATGTCATGGTAAATAGATATGCAAGCCACTTAGAAGAAACTGAGAGGCAATCTTTTGAAGATTATTTAGATCTTGTAAGAAAAGATTATTATGGTTTTTCGGATGAAGAGTTTGAAAAACTTAAAAAATAAATAGCTAGTTAAATAAAATAAATGAGGGTGATTAAAGTGTTTGAAAGGGTTGTAAATGAACGAATTACATTAAAGCAATTGACTAAAAGTGATGCTAATCAATTACTTGATTTAGTTAATGAAAACCGTCATCACTTAGGAGAATGGCTACCTTGGGTAGAAAAATCGAAAAGTATTGAAGACTTTCATTCTTTTATTGAAAGAACAAGCCTTCAATCAGAAAACAAAGATGGTGTAGCTGCAGGTATCTGGTATAAAGATGAACTAGTAGGGGTCATTGGATATCATGGTATTAACCACAGTAGTGAGTCAACTAGTATTGGTTATTGGATTGCGAAAGATTTTCAAAGTAGAGGGATAATAACTAAATCTTGTCGTTCTTTGGTTGAACATGCATTTGAAGACTTGGCACTGCACCGAGTAGAGATACGATGTGCAATCGAAAATTACCAAAGTAGAGAAATACCAGAAAGATTAGGATTTAGAAAAGAAGGCGTCATAAGAGATGCTGAACTCGTTAATGGAGAATTCGTCAGCCATGTTATTTACGGATTACTACGGTATGAATGAAACATTAGAACATAGTCTTCGTTTACTAAATGTAAAATAATAGCCTGAAAAAAAAGAACATGAAAATGTTCTTTTTTTAGAGATTATCGAAAAAGTCGTTAATCTTGGAGGGTTTCGAAAAATTCAAAGTTCAAGGCGCAAAAGAAGTCAGGGTTCGCAGTGTATTTGACATACATAAGAGTCCTGACTT
>PPCM01001200.1_pt1 | contig 12781 bp, 8 predicted proteins | sample 1555541 | NCBI WGS metagenome assembly PPCM01 (sample SAMN05284479, study PRJNA326546) | Marine sediment metagenome, whole genome shotgun sequencing project. | isolation source: marine sediment | place: Germany: Wadden Sea | collected 2012-09-05 | reverse complement strand
CCGGCGGCTTAAACCCTTTTGCAAAAGGGTTTAAGAATCCCAAAACCTTTTATTTGGGCTTCGCCACTTTGCATATCAAAAGGGCCGTGTGTTTCGACGCACGGCCCTTTTTTCTTGACGAATTGTGAATCCATGATGACTCTATTCACCTGCCACCAACAGTAAAAATTATCCCTTTTTAACTGATAGGGATTCCAAAGGGGCTTAGCTCCTTTGGCCGCCGGAGGCGAAATGCCATCGACAAAAGCGCGAAGCGCATCAAATCACAGCCCCCGGCAGGGCCGTCGGAGACATCAAATTGCACAATCACGATAGAATAAAAGAATATATAGAATCCCTGCTGGCTTCCCCGACCATGGGTGATCAGGTCGTTCATCACCGGGCGATGGACGGGACTGATCCAAGCTTCGGAGAACCGCGCCGTCCTTTTTCACCTTCGGTGAATTCCGTACTCGGCTTCAGGAATATCGAACACCTCTATTCCCATCAGGCTGAGGCTACCGACTACGCACGCGCCGGACGCAATGTGGTTGTTGCCACTCCCACCGCCAGCGGCAAAACCCTGACCTACAACCTACCCGTGCTTGAGCAATGTCTGCGCGATCCTGATTCACACGCGCTCTACCTTTTCCCACTTAAGGCTCTGGCGCAGGACCAGCTGAAGACATTTAATGAAATGGCTGCCCTGATCCCTGAACATGCTCGCCCTGAAGCAGCTATCTACGACGGTGACACTTCGCCCTATAGACGTAAGAAAATCCGCGACACCCCGCCCGCAGTGATCCTGACCAACCCGGAAATGCTGCACCTCTCAATGCTGCCCTACCATGAAAAATGGGCCCCTTTTCTTGCCGGATTGACCCACATCGTTGTCGATGAAGTACATACCTACCGTGGGGTGATGGGTTCGCACATGGCCATGGTTTTCCGGCGTCTGCTGCGCATCTGCCGCTATTACGGGGCCGATCCATCATTTATCTTTTCTTCTGCCACTGTGGGCAATCCGGCTGAACTCTGCCACGACCTGACCGGACTGGAAGTAAACGCAATCACCAATTCCGGTGCAGCCAGCGGCAAACGCAATTACATTTTCTTCAATCCGGTTGTTTCGCCCTACAGCGCGGCAATCCAATTACTCAAAGCCGGACTTGCACGTGGCTTGCGAACAATTGTCTATACCCAATCACGCAAGATGACCGAGCTGATCGCCATGTGGGTCAACGAAAAGGCCGGGGAATACAAAGACCGCATCAGTGCCTACCGGGCCGGATTTCTCCCGGAAGAACGGCGTGAAATCGAGCAGAAGATGTCTTCCGGAGAACTGCTGGCGGTAATATCAACCAGTGCCCTTGAACTGGGCATCGACATAGGTGGACTCGATCTCTGCATTCTGGTGGGCTACCCCGGGTCAGTTATGGCTACCCTGCAGCGAGGAGGGCGAGTAGGACGCAGCCAGCGCGAATCAGCGGTTATTCTCATCGGACAGGAAGACGCTCTTGATCAATATTTTATGCGCAACCCGGACGATTTCTTTTCCCGTCCGGCGGAAAATGCCGTGCTTAATCCTTACAACCCGGTAATCATGCAGCGTCATCTTGTCTGCGCCGCAGCGGAACTTACCCTGCGCGACAACGACTATCTGCTGCGCGATGAAGAAATCAAAAAACGGGTTACCGAGCTTGAACAGGAAGGCATCCTGCTGCGCAACAAACGTGGCGATGAGATTTATTCCACCCGCAAACGCCCGCACCGAGAGGTTTCCCTGCGCGGAGCCGGGGCGACCATGCATATCGAGGACTCTGCAAGCGGCGCGACCATCGGCACCATTGATGAAGTCCGGGCTTACTCCGAAGCCCACGAAGGAGCAGTCTATATCCACCGAGGCTCTACTTACTGCATTAAGGAACTGGACCTCGGAACCAAGAAAATCAAGGCCGTAAAAGAGCGGGTCGGCTACTACACCAAAGCCCGCAAAAACAAGTCCACCGAAATCCTCGATGTCTATGCCCAGAAAAAAGTCTTCGGCATTGTCATGCGCTTCGGCAAACTGCGGGTCACCGAACAGGTAACCGGATATGAAAAACGTGCGGTCAGGGGCGGTAAGCTGCTCGGGATAGTACCGCTGGATATGCCCCCGGTTGTATTTGAAACACAGGGACTGTGGATGGAGATTTCCCCGCAGATAAAACGCCGTGCCGAAGAGGACTTTATCCATTTCATGGGCGGCATACACGCTGTGGAACACGCTGCCATCGGCATCCTCCCGCTTATGGTGCTCACCGACCGCAACGACCTTGGTGGAATCTCAACCCCCATGCATGAACAGGTCGACGGTCCGGCAGTGTTCATCTATGACGGCATCCCCGGCGGAGCCGGGTTGACCATGCAGGCTTTTGAACAAGCCGAAGAACTCCTTGAACGCACTTTACAGATCATTGTAGACTGTGAATGTGAACTGGGCTGCCCGACCTGTGTCCATTCCCCTAAATGCGGATCAGGTAACAGGCCCATCGACAAAGCTGCGGCAATCTATGTACTGGAAAATATGGTTAACGGACAACCACCGGAAAAAATTGAGGATTTATCTATGGTACTGGTCCCCTACGGCGAAGAAGTGAAGAAAGAGAAAAATTCCAAAGAACCCAAAAATTTCGGCGTTCTGGACGTGGAAACCCGCCGCTCAGCTCAAGATGTTGGTGGCTGGAACAAAGCCGAACGCATGGGTATCTCCATTGCAGTGCTTTATGATTCCACTGAAGACAAATTCTTTGAATATGAGGAAGAACAAATCCCGGAAATGATGGAGCGTGTCCAAAAGCTTGATCTGATCATCGGGTTCAACATTGAACGATTCGATTACAAAGTGCTCTCCGGCATCCATGCTTTTAACTATAACGGACTGCCCACACTGGATCTTCTGCTTAAGGTACATGAACGGCTTGGATACCGCCTTAAGCTGGACAACATTGCTCAGGCTACTCTTGATGCCGCTAAAAGCGCGGACGGCTTGCAGGCTCTTGAATGGTGGAAAGAAGGACGTCTGGACCTGATCACCGAATATTGCAAGCAGGACGTGGCCGTAACCCGCGATGTCTACCTGTTTGGCAAAGAGAACGGATACGTGCTATTTACTAATAAAGAGAAGAAGAAAGTAAGGTTACCAGTCGATTGGTAACAGGAGAGTATACACAGAAAGCCTCTTGAAACTCTCCGCAGATACGGAGGTTCTTATGTCCGGAAAGTTGCACTTGTTGATTATGGCCCTTTTTTTGGTCCTGCTCTCTGCCTGTGGACAGCAGGAAGCGACTTTCTACGAACTCAGCTTTGAGCAGGATAAAATCCTGCTTATCGACAGCAACAGACCTTTCAGCGGGATTTACACCGAATATTACGACGCCGGACAGCAAGTCCCCAAGAGCCGGATTTTCATAAAAAATGGAGTCATGGACGGTGGGTTCTACCACTATTACCCTGACGGAAAGCTGCGCGAAAAAGGCACCAACCGCGAAGGCAAGATATACGGATACCATTCCCTTTACTGGCCTAACGGCAAGATAAAACAGAAGTTCTTTGTCTGTCGGGACAAATCCGGATATAATTACGAATACTTTGATAACGGCAAAATCAGGGAAATGCGCCATTACAATGCGCAAGCCCAGTTGGATGGAAAGTCCTTCACCTTCCACCGTAACGGAAATATCAAGGATGAAATGAACTACAAGAACGGCAAACGCGAAGGGTTGTTTATAACCAAGGATAAGGCCGGATTTCTGGTCAATGTCTTTGAATACCGCAATGACATCCTGCAGGAACACGCCCGGGATCATGATCTTTCCGACCACACCCAGTATTCAGCCGAAAACACTATGTTTTATTATTTTTAAATTTTGTTTCGCTGCATAATCCTAAAATATAAAACCCGCCGCAGACAAAAAATGCGACGGGTTTCTTACGTTTCGATAACTATTGTTTATGCCTTGAGTTTCTCAGTCATACTATTCAAAACCCTAACCTGATCAGATAGTTCCATGACAACAGACCTTGATAAATCCATGGCATTCGAGGTTTCACCGGAAATTTCGCTCATACCGGTGATGCTGCTGTTGATCTCTTCACTGGCTGAACTGTGTTCATCGGCAGCAGTGGCGATGGATTGAACCTGTCCAGTGGCATCATTAACAAGCGTTACAATCTGGCGCAGTGATTCGCCGGACGCATTGGCAAGTTCAGTGACTCTGGAAATCGTATCTACAGACTTGACGGTGTTATCAATATTCCTGCGGGCTTCTTCCTGAATTCCTTTAACAGCCACACCGACATCATTTGTGGCACTCATTGTTTTTTCAGCCAATTTGCGCACTTCGTCAGCAACCACAGCGAATCCTCGCCCGGCTTCTCCTGCCCTTGCGGCCTCAATGGCAGCATTAAGGGCTAGCAGGTTAGTCTGATCGGCGATGTCAGTAATAACCCCAATGACCTGACCGATGCTTTCGGCCTGCTCACCAAGTGTTTCCATGTCATCCATCAAGGTCTGCGCCTGAGTAGACACCTCACCAATTCCGTTTACAGCACGGTAAACAACATCCGCTCCCTCTTCCGCCATGGCACGCGCTTTATCCACAGCCTCTGCCGCGCTGGATGCATTGTGCGCAACCTCCAGTACCGCGGAATTCATCTGATCCATAGCGCCCGCTGTTTCTTCTGCCCTTCTTGCCTGCTCTGAAGCCCCGGCACTGGATTGCTCAATCTGAACCATAAGATTCTCAGATGCAGATGATACAGAAGATACCACCTGTTCTATGCGGGAAGCCGCTTCATACATATCGGAAGCTCTGGATTCAGCAAGTTCATTGGCAGAACGCGCTTTTTCACTGGCCAGAACAGCCTCTTTTGCTTTGCGAGCCGCTTCCTGTTCTTTTCCGGTAATTTCAGCAATATTGTTTTGCAAGGCAACAGCCATATCCGTAATGGCTTCCTGCAGCTGACCTATCTCATCATTACTTTCAGATGAAAGCGCTGTATTAAAATCTCCGGAAGCAATTTTAGCGGCAACTTCCTTAGTTTCCACAATGGGTCTGATGATTCCACGTGAAACAACAAAAACTAAAGGTAACAATACCAACATGAAAAGTGCTGCTGATACACCGATTTGAAATAATACACTTTTCACAGCCAAATCATCCATAGCACTTTTAATAGCTGCAGCTTCGGACTCAACATTATCGATATATACCCCGGTTCCCACCCAGAAAGGGGTTCCAGGAATCATGGCCGCATAACCAAGCTTAGGCATAGGCTCGTTTTTGCCGGGTTTATCCCATGAAAAATATACAAAATCGCCACCTGAACGAGCAGCTTGGTCAAGCTCACGAACAGAATAAATTCCGTCTTTACCTCGTAGATTATTGAGGTCTTTACCGTGCAGGGCCGGTTTCACCGGATGGGCAACATTCACTGTTCCACGGTAAATAAAATAATAACCTGACGAATCATTTTCAAAAAATGCATTTTTGATCATTTTCCTGAACAATTCGATCTTGTCATTATCATTACTAAGCCCGGCAGAGGCATCGGCCAAAGCCTGAGCCATGGATGAGACAGCAACCTTGATTTTATTCTTCTGTCCATCAAGCATTATGTGCTGAACTTTTTCAGCTTCGGCCTGATTAAGCTTGAAGGAAGAATATATGCTGACGCAGATTGTTATTAACGAAGCCAAAAAGGCAATTACAAACAGCAACACCAATTTATTACGAATTGAGAGCTTATTCAAAAAACTTCTCCTAAGGAGTAACTATAGTATGATTTATTCTAAATGTGCGGGAAGAAATGGACCTAGGAAAAGCACCCGAAAACTACGGATGCTTATCTGGTTTAAATACTCATGAACTGGGGGGCGGGGAATTATTTATTTTCCGGTAATCTTATATTTCTTCAATTTATACTGCAAAAGACTCTTGGAAATACCGAGCATTTCAGCGGCATCAACCTTGACGAAATTGCTGGCGACAAGTGCACGGCGCACCAGAGTGGCCTCAATTTTATCCAAGGTGTCAGCAAGATTGAGCTTGGCGGGCAACAGGTCAACCGCACTTTTGAACTGTGCTTCTTCATCCTTGATTTCAGCGGGCAGATCCTCGGTCTCGATAACTATACCTGACGAAAGCACAACACAACGTTCTACAACGTTCTGCAACTGGCGCACGTTTCCTGGCCATTCATAGGCGGTCATGTAATCCATTGCAGCCGGGGCAAAACCTTCAAATTCCTTGTTATTGTCAGCGGAATAGGTAGCCAGAAAATGGTCTACTAAAAACGGAATATCCTCACGCCTTTCCCGAAGCGGCGGCATTTCAATGCTCACAACATTGAGGCGGTAATAGAGGTCTTCACGGAATTCCCCTTTTTCCACAGCTTCTTTCAGGTTCTTGTTGGTCGCGGCAACAATGCGAATATCAACCTTGATAGGTTCGCCGCCTCCAACCCGCTCGATGGTCTTCTCCTGCAACACACGCAAGAGTTTTACCTGCATGTCGTGGGAAATTTCGCCAATTTCATCTAGAAAAAGTGTACCCTGATCAGCAGCCTCAAAACGTCCTCTTTTAAGGGCTACTGCTCCGGTAAAAGAACCTTTTTCATGTCCGAAAAGTTCGCTTTCCAGAACCCCGGCGTTGAATGCCATGCAGTTCACGGAAACAAAAGGCTTGTCACAGCGCGGCGAAGCCTGATGAACAGCCTGCGCCACTAGTTCCTTCCCTGTCCCTGATTCCCCGGTGATCAGCACTGTGGAGCTACCCGGAGCGGCCTTGCTGATCATGTCGAAAACATGAAGCATAGGCTTTGAACGGCCGATGATGTTGCTTGGTGAATAGCGGTCTTTGATCTGCTCACGCAGTTGCCTGTTTTCCTGCTGCGCTTTAGCGAACTGGGCCGCCTTGGTAACGGAAAGAAGCAGTTCTTCGTTGGCAAAGGGCTTGGTTATGTAATCAAAGGCCCCGATTTTCATTGCTTCAACTGCTGATTCAATAGACCCGAATGCGGTCATAATGATTACCGGAATATATGGAAAATTCTTTTTAACATGCTCCAGCACATCCTGCCCGGTAAGTTTGGGCATTTTCATATCAGTAATGACCAGATCGACCTCTGATTCATCAAGATAGGCCAGCCCTGTTTCCGGGTCGGAAAGGGCTGTGATGGTATAACCTTCATCTGAAAGCATGGCCTCCAGAATGAGCAGGTAGTTCTGTTCGTCGTCAAGTATGAGAATATTTGCAGGCATTTTCTAGCAGTCTTTCTTTTCAGGTAAAAATATTTCCAAACGCGCCCCGCCCTCGGGATTATTCCCGATACGCAGCTTTCCGTTATGGCTTTCCACAATATTGGTCACAATGGCAAGCCCAAGGCCGGTTCCATTATCTTTGGTGGTAAAAAACGGGTCTTTAACTTTTTCAACAATTTCATCAGGGAAACCCGTACCGGAATCGGAAACCACAACATTAATCCCGCCTTCAATCTCAGCAATGGACACTTTGATAGTTCCGTCCTTTTCCACTGCCTGCATGGCATTGCCGATAATATTGTAAAATGCGCGGTAAAGCAGGTCTTCATCTGCACAGACCATATGCCCCGGCAGGTAATCCCTTTGCAGTTCAATATTGCTTTCTCGGCACTTCGACTCAAGGAACATGTATATTTTATCCAATAGTTCAGAAGGATCAAGAGCATTCATAGTGATTTTGCGCGGTCTGGCGTAATCAAGAAAATCGCTGACCGTGCGGCTCAGCCGTTTTGTTTCTTCATGAATGGCCCCCAAAATCTTCACATTAACAGGGTCGCTGTCCTTCAGTCTTTTCAGCAACAATTCAGAGCTGGAACGGATGATACCCAGCGGATTGCGAATTTCATGGGCCACACCGGAAACCATGCGCCCGATACTGGCCAGCTTTTCACTCTGGTTCAGTTCCTTTTCAAACTGCTGCCGTTCCTTCATGCGCTGTTCATTTACAATGTCAGCACGGCGGATAATAGCCATGATGGTCGCAAAAAGTATGAGTGCCGAAAAACAGGAAGTGAACAGTATTAAGCGTTCAAAATTGATAACCGACTGGTAATCTTCGGTAATATCCTGTGTAATTTCCATGACCCCCATGATCACGTTTTCCTCAACATTCAGACTTTTTTCCGAACGAAGAGGATAAACTATCTTGAGCTGCATGGTTCCAGGGCGCATATTAAAATCGAAAATGAGAGCCGTTGTGGATTTCTTGCTTATAAATTCATATTTCGGGTTACCGCTTTGTAGAACCTCTTTAATGAATTCCCCGGCTAGATCAGTCTTACCTATTTTGTCAGTATCCGTTGAATACGAAACCGTCAGCTCCGGATCATAAATGCGTACTTCATTAACTTTAAAGCTATGCACAGTGGAACGGACTACCTGATCTAAACGGTCCATCTGCTCTTTATGCTTCAAACCGATCCGACCGAAACCAATGAGGGTAGGAAGGATGAAACGGCGGTAAATCTGGTGGTTCAGGTTCTCTGCCTGCAATAAAGCAAATTCTTTCTGCTTCTCCAGCAATGTCTCGTCCGCATGCTTAGCAAGAAACAAGGAAAGACCAAGGCTGCTGGCAATAATAACCATCAGCAATGTCCAAGAAAGAAGCTTTACAAGCTGGAATGATTTAACCTGCAAATCCTGTTGTTCTGATTCCAAAGAATGCCTCCGGCTTTTTGCCTCCGGTGGCCCCAGCGGGGAGTCTTCCTAAAGTCCCTCCGGGGGCGCTTTCAGCGGGACCAGAAAACCCTTTTGAAAAAGGTTTCTCTGGACTCTCCTAAAACTTTTAATAGGTATGATTAAGTACTAGCCTGCTCATTCGTGCCTTAAAGATAGCTACTAGTAAAGAAAAAGGGGAAACTTAAGCTCTATCCTAAGTTTCCCCATACAAAACAACTAGAGAGTGCAGAGGGGATTATCCCCTTTGCCCGCCGGAAGCGAAATACTATCGACAAAAAGCGCGATAGCGCATCAAATCCTTAAAATTCCTGTTCCAGACGTTCGGTATTCAGAAAAGAATCAAGGCTGTCTTTTTCTTTTTGCAGACCATCTGCACCTAGACGTGCTTTTGCGAGCAACTTGCCCATTTCAACTGCGGGCTGGTCAATGGGATTAATTTCTATCAGCCAGCCGGTAAAAATGGTCGCTGCCATAAGCAATCCCATCAAGCGTCCAGCGGCTTCTTCACAATCTTCGCCCATCTGCATTTCCACCAGCGGAACTTTGTTAGCAGCCAGAGCCATTTTAGTTCCCAGTCCTTCAGCATGGATCAGCTCACCGAACTTCTTGCCCTGAAGATAGGCGAAATTGTCCGGGATATCTTCCGGAAAGGCAGCACCTTCTGGAAGCGAGGAGCAGGTCAGGAACAGGCAGCCCTTGTTGCGCGGTCCGTCCAAAAACATCTGGTTAACCGAATGCTGATCAGTGGCTCCGACGGCTGGAAGCGGCTGACTACCCTTGCCGTCCTTACCGAGACTTTCAGCCCAGAGCTGCGCAAACCAATGCCCGAAGCAGGCCCATTGCGGAATATATGAAAAGAAAATCAGTTCATTGTAACCTTCACTCATCAGGCCGGAAGCCCAGCAGGCAAGCTTAAATGCCGGATGCCCACTCAGGCTGTCACCATTGAGTTCTGGTGAAGCCAAAGGGGACAGCACAGCAGAAGCTCCTTCGACCATGGAGCGGTAATCAATACCCATAAACATGGCCGGAAGCAGACCGACAGCGGAAAGTACGGAATACCTGCCGCCGAGACTGTCGGGAACTTCAAGGGTGCGTACGGAAAATTCATCTGCCTGCTCGCGCAGGAATCCCTTTTCCTTATCGGTTACGAACAGGAGATTACGGCTCCAATTGTCACCGAGATCCTGTTTGAGTTTATCGCGGACAAGGAAATACTGGCTGATGGTTTCAATGGTCCCGCCGGACTTGGAAACAACAGCGACCAATGTTTTTTCAAGGGGAAGTTTTTCAAGATAAGCGTCGAGGGTCTTGGCGCAGACATTATCTGCGATCCAGAGCCACGGACCGTTGTGCCCGGGCTGATCCTGTTGCGGAAAGAAAGCTTTCTGTAAGGCGCGGGCACCAAGCGCGGAACCGCCGATCCCCAGCAGAAGCATGTGGTCGAAACTTTTTACGTAATCTTCAAGCCCCTCCAGATCATGGAGCAGGGAAGCCATAAAAGGCATGGAGCAGAAAGGCAGCTTTCCGTCGGCAACTTCACCGCTGAACCTGGCGGCGATGGATGCGGCGGAATCACAATGAGACTCGGAATCAAGTCTTTCGTACCAGCTGTCGGTCCAATCAAGAATATTGGCAGCCATATTCGATCTCCTGGTATAGGTTGCAGCCTGCCGAGAAAACACCATCTGCGTTGTTGCTGCGAAAAAGCCTGAAACTCACGTATGCTTAAATACGCTTCGTTCCAGTCTTTTTCTTGCGCCTAGCATCTGGCACTTTCTCGACAGGCTGATTATTTATTTTTAATCAAATATGACTATCTTTACTTGCTTTTTATTTTCCCATCAACACTTTGCCGATTTTTTCCAGTGAATTTTTGAGGACTTCGTCATCAACGGCATAGGAAAAACGGATGCAGCGGTCATCACCGAAAGCGGAACCGGGCACGAGAGCTACTCCGGCTTCTTCCAGAATCTTGGTGCACATGGAGGCGGAATCAGGGGTTTCTTCAGTAAAGAAAGCATCCAGAACCGGGAAGAGGTAGAACGCTCCGTCAGGTTTGGGGCAGATTGCGCCGGGCCATGAAGTAATGATGTCATAAGCGAGGTCACGGCGACGCTGGAACTTGACCTTCATTTCATCAATGAGATCCCAGGGTCCTTCGAAAGCGGCCAGAGCTGCTTTCTGGGCCATGGTGTTCACGTTGGAAGTGGACTGTCCCTGAATTTTGATCATGGCTTTAACCAGATCAGCATGGGCCAGAGCAGTCCCTACACGCCAGCCGGTCATAGCGAAGCTCTTGGAGAGTGCGCCAACAATGGCTACATCTTCAGGGTTCTTTTCCCAGAAGTTTGCAAGGGTGGAATATTCTGCGGGTGCATAGACCAGACGGTCATAGACTTCATCAGAAACAATAAAGATACCCTTTGATTTTGCCCAGTTTGCAATTTCGGTCAGCTGTGCCTGCGGGTAATGACCGCCGGTGGGGTTGGATGGGGTGTTCAGGATGAGCAGTCTGGTTTTATCGGTGCAGGCTGCTTCAAGGTCCTTGATCTCGGCCAGAAAGCCGGATTCAGCGGTTGTGGGAACGATGACCGGCTTACCTTCCGCCAGCTCGACCATTGCCGGATAGCTGACCCAGTAAGGTGCGGGGATAAGCACTTCATCGCCCGGATCAATAAGGGCCATGAACAGGTTATAAAGCGACTGCTTACCGCCGTTGCTGATGATGGTATTTTCTGCTTCGGCCTTAGCACCATAAAATCTACCGTAATAATTAGCTACGGATGTTCGCAGTTCAGGAAGTCCGGGTACTGCGGTATAACGGTGAAAACCGTCGTCGACAGCTTTCTTCATTGCTTCACAGACATGTGCCGGTGTAGGGCAATCAGGTTCGCCAACTGCTAGGCTGACGATTTCCTTGCCCTGTGCACGCAGTTCCTGTGCTTTAGCGTTTACAGCCAGAGTTGCCGACGGCTTAGCTCTCATAAGTCTTTCAGAAATTTTCATATCCCTTTCCTGCTGCTTGAGTTATATGTTTATCCATAGGCCATTGACGGTAGTTAAACATGAATTATAACAATAAATTCAAATATTTAAACACTTGAATCTGAAGTTTCTCCCTTAAGGAGCACAATTATCAGGATTGTTGTTAAGGTCCATGCTCTATTGGGGAACTTAATTGAAAACAGCAAAAACGTAAATCTCTCTATGGATAATATCCCACTTTACAACTCTGTTTTTTAACCGTTTACCGAAACAAATGCCCAGCGGACCGCTTAATACAATGATTTTTGCAAAACTGTCCCACCCCTGCTACAACCCCATCCGAGGAGTTTAATAATATGATTTACAGATTTTTAACTTTGACCGTCCTGCTGCTGAGCCTTGCTGCCTGCGCACCTGTGATGATGAACGGTGAAGTAACCTCCGATAAAGGGACTGATCTCGGCCCGGTGGAAATGTCTGCTTTCAAACAGCGCGGACTCAAAACCTACGCAGTAAAAGCTCAGCTTCCTGATGAGACTGTCTTCAATGGCGAAATGAAACGCGGCGAAAAATCCGTAACTCTTTACAGCCATGACGGGGTCAGCATGAAATGCGACTTTGAGCTGAAAGATCCGGTTCAGGAATTCGAAGGCGGCGGAACAGGGACCTGTACCACTTCCGACGGTCAGAACCTTAAGGTTAAATTCTAGCTATTTTCCACGGTGATTAAATGATCCGGCTTAACCGGCTTTCATACAACTTCGGTTCCAACTGGGCCCTGAAAGACATCTCCCTGCATATTGAAAAAGGGGAATTTATCTTCCTGACCGGACATTCCGGCGCGGGCAAAACCACCCTCATGCGTCTGCTTTACGGTGCCCTGCCACTTACCCGCGGACAAGCGTCTGTTGCCGGGTACGACCTGCACAACATCAAACGCAAACAGATTCCCATGCTACGCCGTGACTTGGGTGTGGTTTTTCAGGATTTCAAAATTCTGTCTGGAAGATCAGTATACGAGAACGTATCCCTTGCCTTGACCGTACGCAGCAT
>PPCM01001199.1_pt1 | contig 12783 bp, 10 predicted proteins | sample 1555541 | NCBI WGS metagenome assembly PPCM01 (sample SAMN05284479, study PRJNA326546) | Marine sediment metagenome, whole genome shotgun sequencing project. | isolation source: marine sediment | place: Germany: Wadden Sea | collected 2012-09-05 | reverse complement strand
ATTTTTAGTTTAGCCTTAACGAGATTACACGCGAAGTAACAAACGATCCCAGCAAGGAAGCCGAGACAAACTGCTCCCAGTGGCCCCACATGCCCGGAGGCCGGAGTAATCGTGGCCAGACCTGCGACCATACCGGTCACAATGCCGACGAGACCGGGTTTACCATTTTTTCTCCATTCAATCGTCATCCAAGTCAAACTGGCGACTGCCGCTGAGATATGGGTGACCAACATAGTCATCCCCGCCGCGTTATTGGCCGCAAGTTGGCTACCGGCATTGAAGCCAAACCAGCCGACCCAGAGCATCGAAGCACCGATCATCACCATTGCCGGGTGGTGAGGGATGTGGAGCTTCTTAGGGAAACCGTCACGTGGCCCCAGCATTTTGGCTAACAAGAGTGCCGAGATGCCAGCCGTGGCGTGAACGACAATGCCACCTGCGAGATCGATGACGCCCATTTGGCCAAGCCAGCCTCCGCCCCAGACCCAATAGGTCACGGGCGCGTAGACAAGAACCAACCAGAGGGCGGTGAATAGAAGAATTGCGCTGAACTTCATGCGCTCGACAAAGGCACCCACGATCAGACCAGGGGTGATGATCGCGAAGGTCATCTGGAACATAATGAAGATTGTTTCGGGGAAATCCCCCTGCATACTCGCCGCGGTGATGCCCTTTAGCCCAATATGCTCAAAACTGCCGAGCCAGCCACAAGAGCCGGGCGCGAAAGCCATGGTGTAGAGGATCGCAATCCAGAGCACCGATGCCAAACACGCGATGGCGAAACAGTGCATGAGCACAGAGAGCACGTTCTGCGCACGTACGAGGCCACCGTAGAACAGCGCGAGGCCAGGCAGCGTCATAAAGAGGACGAGCACTGTGGCGGTAAGCATCCAAGCCGTGTTCCCTGAGTCGGTCGGTGCGAGTATTTCAGCCGCTTCGGCGACTATTTCTGCAGTTGTGTCCGCTGCCAAAGACAGATCGACCTCCTGCGCAATGAGTATTCCGGGCAGCGTCAACGCAGCCAGAAAAACAAACAAAGAGAGTGTTTTCTTTATCATGATGAGTGTTGTTTGTAATAAGACAGGTGCAGGCACCTGAGGGGGATGCGGAGCAAACCCTAGCGCTTTCCCGTGGACAAGCCATTTTTTGAAAAGACGAACCCTGGGCACGCCGCATGCGGTTGGATCGGCCAATTTCTCCGAAAAGTCTTGAAGCACTCCGTCTCGGACACAGATTACTCCGCTTTTCCCAAATTATGAAAACACTGAAATTTGCAGTTCTTCCCGGTGATGGCATCGGCCCCGAAGTCATGGACGTCGCCCTCGACATCCTTAAAGCAGTTGGCGATCAATTCGGCTTTGCGCTTGATTACGCACACGCCGACATCGGCGGAATCGCCATCGACAACCACGGCGTCGCCTTCCCCGACTCAACCAAAACTGTCTGCGAAGGCTCCGAAGCGATCCTCTTCGGCTCCGTTGGTGGTCCCAAGTGGGAAAGCCTCCCGCCCAAGGAGCAACCGGAGCGTGCCGCTCTCCTCCCGATTCGTAAGGCCTTTTCTCTCTACGCCAACGTGCGCCCCGGCCTGCTCTATCCACAACTGACCGATGCCTCACCACTTAAGAAGGAGCGTATCCCCAACGGTATCGACATCGTCTGTATCCGCGAACTCACCGGCGGCATCTACTTCGGCCAACCCAAAGCGACGACCACGCTGGAAAACGGCGAAGAGCAAGCCATCGACACCATGGTTTACAAGACCAGCGAGATCGAACGCATCGCTCAGGTCGCCATCGACACTGCTAAAGCACGTGGCAACCGCGTCTGCTCTGTCGACAAGGCCAACGTGCTCGAAACGTCCGTCCTCTGGCGCAAGGTCGTGACCGAGTATTTCGCGAAACACGCCCCCGAGATTGAGCTCAGCCACATGTATGTCGACAACGCCGCCATGCAACTCGCACGCGATCCGAACCAGTTCGATGTCCTCTTCACCGAGAACATGTTCGGCGACATTCTCTCCGATGAGATGGGCGTGATCTGCGGCTCGCTCGGCATGCTCGCCTCCGCCAGTCTCGGCGCTGAGAAGAACAAGCTAGGCTTCCCCTTTGGTCTCTACGAGCCCTCCGGCGGCACTGCCCCCGATATCGCCGGTCAAGGCATCGCCAACCCGTGTGCGCAAATCCTTTCGGGTGCCATGATGCTTCGTTACAGCTTCGGTGAACTCGAAGCCGCGGCTGCGATCGAAGCCGCCGTTGAGAAAGCCGTCACCACCGGTACCCGCACCGGCGACATCGCCTTCGGCCTCGACCCCGTCGGCACCAAAGCCATGGGGGAAGCCGTTCTCGCCAATCTCTAAGGCGGAAGCTGTAATTCAACCACGGATGAACACGGATGGACACAGATAAGGAGAAAAAACTTTTATTCTCCGAAGAGACTGGGGAAATCCTGAGCTGTTCGTTCGAGATCTTGAATGATATTGGCCACGGTCTGCATGAGAAAATTTACGAGAATGCCCTCGTCGTTGAATTTGAACTCCGAGGGATTCCATACTCTCAGCAAAAAGAATATGACGTTCTCTATAAGACGGTCGCAGTCGGTAAATACGTGCCCGATCTCATCGTTTACGATAAAATCGTAGTCGATACCAAGACCATAGATCGAATAACAGAGCATGAGCGCGGTAAGATGCTCAATTATTTGCAAATCACCGGCCTCCGAGTCGGTCTCATTATCAACTTTAAACACGCAAAGCTCCAATTTATGCGTGTTGTTCTCTAGCTTATTTTTAATCCGTGTTAATCCGTGTCCATCCGTGGTTAAACAATTAGTGCTTTTTTATGACCTCCGCCGAAATCCGTCAGTCCTTTCTCGACTTCTTTAAGTCCAAGCAGCACAGCATCGTGCCGTCGGCATCGCTTATGCCGCAGTCGCCGGGCTTGCTTTTTACCAATGCGGGGATGAATCAGTTCGTGCCCTATTTCCTCGGAACAGAAAAGGCGCCCTACTCGCCGCCACGCGCGGCGGATACGCAGAAGTGTATTCGCGCCGGTGGTAAGCATAACGACCTCGAAGATGTCGGATACGACACTTACCACCACACCTTCTTCGAGATGCTGGGCAACTGGTCGTTCGGCAACTACTTCAAGAAGGAGGCGATCGAATGGGGCTGGGAGTTGATTGTCGATGTCTGGGGCGTGCCCGCCGAAAGGCTTTACGCCACCGTTTATGCGCCCTCAGAAGGCGACCCCTCCGAGTTTGATCAGGAGGCCTACGATTTCTGGGCCGCGCTTTTTGAAAAGAAAGGGCTCGATCCCAAGAAGCACATCATCAACGGCAACGTGAAGGACAACTTCTGGATGATGGGCGAGACCGGCCCCTGTGGCCCCTGCTCCGAACTCCACGTAGACCTCACGCCCAAGGGCGACAGCGAGGGCAAGCTCGTCAACATGGACTCAGACCTCTGCATTGAGATCTGGAATCTCGTCTTCATCCAATACAACGCCGAGGCCGACGGTAGCTTCCGTGACCTCCCGGCCAAACACGTTGATACCGGCATGGGCTTCGAGCGCGCTTGCTCGCTCATCCAAAACACGAAGGGTTTCACCGACTTCTCAGAGAAGCCGACCAATTACGCGACCGACGTTTTCCAGCCTATCTTCCGCACGCTCGAAAAGCTCAGCGGCAAGACCTATCACGATATCTATCCGGAATCTGTCGAGAGCGACAAATCAAAGCTATCAGCCGAAATGAAAGAAGCGATCGCCTTCCGCGTGATCGCCGACCATATCCGCACCCTCGCCTTCTCTCTGGCCGATGGCATTCTGCTCGGCAACACAGGTCGCAACTACGTGCTGCGTCGCATCCTGCGCCGCGCCGTTCGCTACGGTCGCACCCTCGGCTTTTCCAGTCAGCAGACTTTCCTGCCTGAACTGGTCGATACACTCGTCGTAGAATTCAGCGGCGTCTTCCCCGAACTCAAGAATCGCGCCGATGCCATCAAAGAAAATCTCCAGCGCGAAGAATCCAGCTTCAACGAAACTCTCGACCGCGGCCTCGCTATGTTCGAGCAAGAAGTGGACGGCCTCAAAGGCCAACTGAGCGGCGAGTTTGCCTTCAAGCTCTACGACACCTTCGGCTTCCCGATTGACCTCACTCAATTGCTCTGCGCCGAGCGTGGGTTGAAAGTCGACATGAAGACCTTCGAAGCCCTCATGGAAAAACAGCGTGAGCTCGGGCGTCAGGCACGCACCCAGCAACTCGTCCGCGCCGCCGACATCGCAACCGAAGCCACCACCGTTTTCACTGGGTTCGATGAAGACGAAAGCACAGCCACTGTGCTCGAAATTCACTCTCAAGAAGATGCCCTACTCGTCATCACCGACCGCACACCCTTCTACGCAGAAATGGGTGGTCAACTCGGCGACCAAGGCACCCTCACCGCAGGTGACACCAGCTACCCGGTCAGCGCCGCGCAGCAACTCTCCGCCGCACGTGCACACAGCGTACCTGCTGATGCCACAATTGCCGTCGGCGACCAAGTCACGCTGGCGATCGACCCCACACGCCGCCGCCCGATCGAGGCTCACCACACCGCCACTCACCTCCTGCACTGGGCGCTCCACGAAGTCGTCTCCACCGATGCCGCACAGCAAGGCTCCATGGTCAGTCGCACGCGCTTGCGCTTCGACTTCAATTCCGGCGCACTGAGCCAAGAGCAAATCGACACCATCGAGCAAAAGGTCAACGCCTGCATCGAAGCGGGCGAAAGCGTGAGCGCCAAGGAAGTGCCACACGCCGACATCAAGGAGCGCAAAGACATCCAGCAATTTTTCGGCGATAAATACGGTGACCTAGTGCGCGTCGTGCAAATAGGCGGCCAGCCCGAACAGCTCGACGGCTACTCGATGGAACTCTGTGGCGGCACTCATGTGCGCAACACTGCTGAAATCGATTTATTCAAAATCAAATCCGAAGGTGCCATCGCCTCTGGCGTGCGTCGTATCGAAGCAGTCTGTGGCACGGCGGCATACGACTGGATGCGCAATGTCTTTGAAAAGATAGGTGCCGAAGTCAAAGAACTGCGCAGCAAACTCGATGCCACGAACCAGAAACTGAAAGCACTCGAGGCGGAAGTCGTTTCTTTTCCGCAATTCCCCCACATTATGATGGGCATGCTGGCTGAAGGCAATTTTGAGCAAAAGAACACCGTGTTCAAAGACATGCTCGAAAATGCCGAAGGATTGAAGGCGGCCGTCGTCGAAGCCGACAAATCTCTAAAGAAGGCACAAGCCGCCGGAGCCGCCAAGATGGCCAATACGCTGCTCGCTGATTTAGATCTCACGCAGAACCAAGTCATCTCAGTCGAAGGTTCCGCCGCACTGCTCCAAGAACTCCTCAACGGACTCAAGGGGAAACAATTCGCTCAGGCCGCCTTCTGCATCGTCAACGACGGCGAAAAGCTCTACCTAGGCGCCCTCTCCGGTACGGACTCCGAACTGAACGCTGGCAAGCTGATTCAAGCCCTTGCCCCCATCGCAGGCGGCAAAGGCGGCGGAAAACCCGACATGGCACGTGGAGCCGCGCCGGATCTCGACAAGGCCAGCGAGCTCGAAGCGAAAGCGAAAGAAGCGTTAGCGTAGAAGCGACATTCCTGTCGCTTTCCCCAAGCCAGACTAAAAAGCGACAGGAATGTCGCTTCTACGGTTTTGACACAGCCTTGGCATGTCCCACACTGCCAACATGAAGGTATTAGTCATCGGAGCCACTGGACAAATCGGGCGCTTGCTTGTACCGAAACTCATCGCCGATGGGCACAGCGTCCGTGCATTGGTGCGCAGTGAAACACGCGGACAGACATTGGCCGAACACGGTGCCGAACTCATCGTCGAAGACCTGGAAGGCAGCTTCGGGCACGCCTTCGAGGCGGTCGACGTCGTCGTCTTTACCGCAGGCTCCGGCGGATCTACAGGCAAGGATAAGACGCTGACCATCGACTTATGGGCGGCGATCAAGACGATCCGCCTCGCCGAGGCGAATGGCGCGCAACGCTTCATCATGGTAAGCGCTTTGAAGGCGAGCGATCCGGATCAAGGCAGCGACGCGATCAAGCCCTACCTCGCCGCCAAGCACGCGGCCGACGAAATCTTAAGAACTACATCGCTGAACTATACGATATTACGCCCCGGCCGACTGACCAACGAAGACGAAACAGGCAAGATTCAGGCCGCTCATGCGCTCGACGACTATCATGGCGCAATCTCCCGTGCCAATGTGGCCGAATGTATTCGTGTCTCCCTCAGCCACGTCAACGCGGAACGTCAGATCATCGATTTATTAGATGGCGAGCAATCCGTGCGCGAAGCCTTCGACTCACTCAATTAAAGCTAGACAATACATTCCATTTTATGAGCATTTCCACAAAACGAGGCGACGACGGCACAACCGCCCTACTCTTTAATAAACGTGTCCCGAAAACACACCCCCGCGTGATGACCTATGGTCGCATCGACGAGTTAGCTTCCGCTCTTGGGCTTTGCCGCGCCCACTCGGCAGACAGTGAAACTCAGGAGTTGTTACTCACGATCCAAAAGCAGCTCGTCAATTACATGGGCGAGCTGGCCACTGACGACGTCGACCAGGCCCGCTATCTCGAAAAGTATGGAGAACACGCGATTACCGCTGAAATGATCGAAACTTTTTCCGCACTCGTCGTCGAAAAAGAGAAATACATCAAATTTCAAGGATGGACATATCCCGGTGATACTTTGGCCGACGCGTTTTTTGATGCTGCGCGCACGACTTGTCGCCGCGCCGAACGTGGCGTCGTCGCGCTGAAAGAATCCGGTGCAATCGTCCGCCCAGAGTTGATTCAATATCTGAACCGTCTGGCTGATTTGCTCTGGCTGCTCGGGCGAGAGCATACCTAAGATAAATCGTAGGGGCTTCATTTATGAAGACCGCCGTCGTTCGAGCCATGCCTATGCGGCTACGGTCTTCATGAATGAATCACCTACGCTACTTGAAGTTACAGAAAAATCCCCTACGCTACGCATCTATGAAAACACTGCACATCCTCACCATCGCTTTCGCATCCTTATTCACTGCCGCTTCTCTCAGCGCCCACTGCCAAGTGCCCTGCGGCATCTACGGCGACGAACTTAAGTTCGGTGAGCTTGAACAGCATATCGAAACCATCGAAAAGTCCGGCAAAATGATCCGCGAGTTGTCCACGAAGGACCTGCTGAGCGCACAAGACCACCAGCAACTCATCCGCTGGACAACCAATAAAGAAACGCACGCTCAGAAGATTATCGACGAAGCGGCCAACTACTTTCTCGCGCAACGCATCAAGTCCGGAGCGGATCACTATGTGGATAAGCTCGAACTTCTACACCACATCATTGTCTATTCGATGAAGTCGAAGCAGAGTGTGGAGAGCGAGAATGTCGAAATGTTGGCTAAGAAGCTGGCCGCCTTCAAAGATCTCTATCTGGATCATTCGCACGCGCATTAAGGACGTAGCCTAACGCTGGAGGGTCCGCCTCCGTCCGGACAATCGTGTGATGAAAATCAGCGATAATAACACGCATGCGGATACAGAAATCCGCGATCCCAAACGCCCGCTGTCAAATTTGAGACGGTTTCCTAGTGCCCCCTATGCTAGTAGAACCTTCAGCTCGCCATAAAGCTTTGCCAATTCCGGCATGTCCGCACCGAGCGCCTTCCCGCGGTCTAGCGGCTCGCCCCAGATAGATTCCACCTCCACAGGTTTGGCGTTTAGGTAGTCGATGAGTGACGAGGGTTTATACGCGCCCATCTTTTCGGTCACTGTGAATTGGCCTTCGATAAATTTGTCGGAGATCCGGTGACCAGCGAGCAAGGCAGCTGCGCGCACCTCTTCCATCAAGTAGCGCGCACGCTGGGTTAGCGCACGATCCGCCAAAATCTTATCCGTCGTAATGCCGCCTGCCGAAATGGAGAGCCCGTTAAAAGGTATATTCCAACAGAGTTTCCGCCAAAGCGCAGCATCGAGCTGCTCTGCATGTTGAGTCTTGACTGAAGCCTCATTGAAAACATCGACGACCGCCTTCGCCTCCTCCGGCCAGCGATCTTCGAGTGAGCCGATTTCAACGCGGCCGGGGTGGTAGTTCTCGACGAGTCCAGGTTCGGTTCGATTGACGCAGACAGAGCATAAGCCTGCAAGAATGGGATTTTCCGGAAAATCTTTCGCGAAATATTCGGCATTCCCCATCCCGTTTTGTAAACAAAGCATGACTGTGTGTCCCGGTTCGACAAGCGACCGGAGCTGTTCAATCAACTGCTCGTTGACTGTAGATTTGGCTGCAATCATTACACAGTCGGTGGGCGCCATCGTGTCTGCCTTACGAGAGACACATTCGAGTGGTGCTTGAATGGAATCGGTTGTTTCGCCGGATGATGGATCCACCATCACGATACGAATGCCCTCAGCTTCCAGCGCATCAGCATCGCTACGCGCGAGCACACTGAGCGGACGGCCAGTATGGGCAATTCGCCCGCCATAGTAGAGTCCGACTGCACCGGGGCCAACCAGAGCCCAACGTCTTAGATCTAAAGTTTTCATCAAATTCGACGAACTTTCGTATCATCAGGCTGCTCACACTTTTTCGGGTAATCCAAAGTGTAGTGGAGGCCACGACTCTCTTTACGCTGCAAGGCGCAATCGATAATCAAACCGGCAACGAGGATGAGATTGCGCAGTTCGAGCAGGCTCTCGTCGACCTTAAAATTCCAGTAATATTCATTGATCTCGCGGTCGAGGGTTTGGATGCGAGTGCGAGCGCGCTCGAGCCGCTTCGTCGTGCGAACGATGCCGACGTAGTCCCACATCGTACGTTTCACTTCGTCCCAATTGTGGAGCAGCACCACGCGCTCGTCGGAGTCGCGCACGTCGCCGTCGATCCAATCGGGCAAGTCGGTTCCCGAGTTATCCGAATCGGCAATGTAGTTTTCAACAGCACCAGCACCACGATTAGCCAAGACAACCGCTTCGAGCAGGGAATTGCTTGCCAAGCGGTTAGCACCATGCAGCCCAGTGCAAGCCACTTCGCCGCAGGCATAGAGCCCTGGGAGTGAGGTTTCCCCATCTAGATTGGTTTTGACGCCCCCACAGAGATAGTGCGCAGCTGGGACGACGGGAATCATATCGCGCTCAAGGGCGATGCCCTGCCTTGCGCAATGCTCGTAAATGTTTGGGAAATGCTCGTGCAGTTTCTTCAGCGAAATCGAGCGCGTATCGAGCCAGAGGTGGCGCGCGCCGGATTGCTTCATCTCCGAATCGATGGCGCGTGCGACGATATCGCGCGGGGCGAGATCTTTGCGCTTATCGTATCGCTCCATGAAGGCCTCGCCCTTCATGTTACGAAGGATGGCACCCTCCCCGCGCACGGCTTCGCTTATAAGAAAGCGGTCAGAGTCGCGACTGTAAAAGGCAGTGGGATGAAACTGGATAAACTCCAGGTTGCGAACTTCCACACCTGCGCGATAGGCCATCGCGATGCCGTCACCGGTGGCGATAAAGGGATTCGTCGTAAACTGATAAACCTGACCAATCCCTCCGGTGGCCAAGAGCACGGCGCTGGCAGCAAAGGTTTCCACCCCTTCGGTATGGGTATTAAGCGCGTAAAGACCGAGTACACGGTCTTCGCCTTCGAGCTTGCGACGCTCTTGTTTTGCCAGCTTGGAGGCAGTGATCAGCTCGACCGCAAAGTGATGTTCAAAGGTGTCGATATTGGGCGAAGTCTCGATGCCATGCACGAGCGCCTCTTCGATCGCTTTGCCCGTGACGTCTTTAACGTGGAGAATGCGGCGTTTGGAGTGGCCGCCCTCTTTCCCGAGCGAGACGCTGCCATCGGCCAACTGCGTGAAAGCCACACCGCGTCGCGCGAGCTCCTCTATGCTCGCGGCGCCATCTTTAAGGATCTCACGCACCGCATCCGCATCACACAGGCCGTCTCCGGCATCGAGCGTGTCGGCGACATGCATGTCCACATCATCCGTCTTAGAAGTGACCGCGGCAATACCGCCCTGCGCATAGTTGGTATTCGATTCAGCCGAATTCTTTTTCGTAATGATGGCGACACGATGCCCCGCTTCGGCGACTTTTAGCGCGAAGCTGAGTCCGGCAATCCCGCTGCCGACGACGATCACATCGTAAAATTTAGACATGCGCTACAGTTCGATGTTATCGATGAGGCGGGTTTGATCCGCCCATGCGGCGACGCAGAGGATCTGTTTGCCGGGGATGATCTCGCGTGCGGGCTCCATCGTTTCACGGTCAACGACCTGAACGTAGATCACACGAATGCGACGCGAGAGCGAAAGGTGGTGGGTGACTTCAGCCACGATGCGATCGACGCTTTTGGTTCCGCTCTCCACCATGCTTTTGGCAATCTGCAGAGATTTAGAGATGGCGAGTGCTTCTTCTCTCTGTGTATTCGTCAGGTAAGCATTGCGCGAACTGGTGGCCATGCCGTCCTCGTCGCGACGAGTGGCGCCGATGACGATCTCCGCAGGAATGTTGAGATCGGCCACCATTTTCTTGATGACGGCGCATTGCTGAGCATCCTTCTGCCCGAAAACGGCGATATCGGGACGTGTGATGTTAAAAAGCTTTAGGCAGACGGTGGTGACCCCGCGGAAGTGATGTGGTCTAGAAACGCCGCAGAGCCCGGAGCTGATGCGCTCCTCGTTGACATAGGTCGAGTAGCCTTGTGGATACATCTCCTCGACGGAGGGATTAAAAACGATATCGGCACCGCGCTCGCGACATTTCTCAATGTCCTGTTCCAGCACACGGGGATATTTATCGTAATCCTCACTCGGTCCGAACTGGGTGGGGTTGACAAAAATCGAAACGATGACCTTATCAGCTTTTTCCTTGGCAATATCGATCAATGACAAATGCCCCTCGTGAAGGCAGCCCATCGTCGGCACTAGCCCTATTAGGCGACCGCTCGAGCGCAGGCCGATGGCGTGAGATTGCATTTCGTTTACCGATTGAATTGTCTGCATAACTAGATCTTTTTTACAGATTAGCTATGTTGTGCTGTTTTTCACAATAATAATCAGAACTTAACCTACAGACTACATAAACGTTTCCTATGAGCGATCCATACATCCAAGAACTCTTTGCTGAGCGTATCGGCGGCAATCAATACGGCAAGTCCACTGCCATCTATAAGTTTGAGAAGATCAAACGTGCGAAAAAGGCAGCCAAAGCGGCCAAGCCCGACGTCGACCTGATCGACATGGGCGTGGGCGAACCCGACGAGATGGCCTTCCCGATCGTCATTGAGACTCTGCAGGCCGAAGCGGCTAAATCAGAGAATCGTGGTTATGCCGACAACGGTGGTGACGAATTCAAGAAAGCTGCCGCTCAATACATGGCGGACGTTTTTGGCGTGACCGACATCGACGCAGCCACGGAAGTCGTCCACTCGATCGGATCGAAGACTGCTCTCTCGATGATTCCCGCCTGCTTCATCAACCCAGGCGACTATGTGCTCATGACGGTGCCCGGCTACCCCGTGCTCGGCACACATGCCAAATATCTCGGCGGCGAGGTCTATAACATGAAGCTAGAAGAGGCCAACGGCTTCCTCCCCGATCTGGAGGCAGTCCCCGCTGACGTGGCGGCCAAGGCCAAGATCATGGTGCTTAACTACCCGAACAACCCAACTGGCGCTTCGGCTACGCTTGAGTTTTTCGCCAAGGCAGTCGAGTTCGCCAAGGCCAACAACCTGATCATCCTGCAAGACGCGGCCTACGCTTCGCTCATTTTTGAGGGTAAGCCCGTCTCCATTTTCCAAGTGCCCGGCGCCAAGGAAGTCGCCATCGAGTTGCACTCCCTTTCTAAGAGCTACAATATGACTGGCTGGCGCATCGGCTTCGTCGTGGGTAACCCGCTCATCGTGCAAGCCTACGCTGACATGAAGGATAACTCCGACTCTGGACAATTCCTCGCTATCCAAAAAGCTGGTGCGGTCGCTCTGGCCAACCCTCAGATTACTGATGAAATTGCTGGCAAGTATTCGCGCCGCATGGATCTGCTCACCGAGGCGCTCAACAGCAATGGCTTCAACGCCAAAAAGCCCAAGGGCAGCTTCTTCCTCTATGTCACCGCACCCAGCTCGGCCACCGTCAACGGTGAGACCACAGAGTTCAAGTCGGGTGAAGACTTCAGCCAATGGCTCATCACGAACGAGCTCATCAGCACCGTGCCTTGGGATGATTGCGGTAACTTTGTCCGTTTCTCCGTAACCTTCGCCGCACAAGGCGTAGAGAAGGAAAAGGAAATCGCAGGCGAAATCGCTCAGCGCTTGGCGAAATACACATTCGCGTTCTAAGCGGATTTCGCACCGCACTTTTAAGGCCGTCTTCGATTGAAGGCGGCCTTTTTTACAACAAGGCCTTTGCACGTTCCAATGCTTCATCGTAGTGCCCGCAGAAATTCTCCATGCCGATCAATTTCAAGGAGCCCGCTTTGCGCAACAAACTAAGCGGCTGATGATGAATCCCGCTGATTACCACGATTGTGCCCTGCTTTCGCATACGCTCGACGATGTTCACTAGCGCATTCAGCGCCGTCATATCCATCGCGGAAACCAGATGCATGCGCAGGATGATCACCTTCGGTTTTTCCGAGAGTTCTTCGAGGGCATCTTGCATTTTCTCAGCAGCACCGAAGAGGAAGGGGCCGAATATACGATAAACCAGCACACCTGCGGGGATCGTTTTTCCTTG
>PPCM01001198.1_pt1 | contig 12789 bp, 11 predicted proteins | sample 1555541 | NCBI WGS metagenome assembly PPCM01 (sample SAMN05284479, study PRJNA326546) | Marine sediment metagenome, whole genome shotgun sequencing project. | isolation source: marine sediment | place: Germany: Wadden Sea | collected 2012-09-05 | reverse complement strand
AGGCGAAGGCCGTGGATATGGGGGGGATGGGGCAGCTTGAGGTCGTCCCCGATCCTCGCCAGGGTGGTGAGAATCTCTCTGGGGGTCACGCCGAAGCCGATCACCTCGTCGTCCAGGTTGTGGACGTTCTTTCCGTGCTTCCAGTTCTCGACGCCCCCGGGGTTAACGATCTTGATCCCGAATCCCTTTCCGGCACCCAGCTGCCAAGCCACATAATCCCGGGCCTTTTCATACTCCTTTTCCCGGATGCAGTTCATGATGAAGTGGTTGTTGCCCATGGTGAGGAGCACCCCCTTGTCGATGATGGGGATATCGGCCAGCTCCTCGTGGGTATGGCGGACAACCATGGGGGCGGAGGCGGCCTCCATGACGGTGGTGTATCCCATCTCCGCGTAGAGGTAGCCGGTCATATGGGTGGAGGGCACGGTGTAGCCGGAGCCGGACCTTGTGATATCGGTTCTCTCGCGGAGCAGGCGCCGGCTGTCGTCGGGGCGGAGCTTTCGCCCCGCGTTGACCTTTGCGCCGGCAATATGGGCGTGAATATCAACGCCGCCGGGCATCACCACGCATCCCCTAGCATCGATGAGGTTCACCTCCCGGGGGTCCACGGATTCGGGGGGCACCACCTTGCCGTCCTTGATCCAGATATCCCCCTTTTCTCCCTCGATTCCGTTGGCGGGGTCGTAAATTTCCCCTTCGATTATGCCTATCATTGTTTCACCGCCTTTATGATCCGGGAGAGTATCTCCTCGTCCGTGGGTTTTAATTCCGGCAGGGCCGCCTTCATCCACAGGGGGACGTTGTCCATCCGGCAGACCGTTCCGGGGGCGTCGATGCCGTAGCAGGCGGTGGGGAGAAACACGTCCGCCGCCTCCGATGTGCAGTTGTCTTCCGGCGACATGAGAATGGTGGGAATCCGCTTGAGCCGCCCGCCGGCGCCGGCCGGAAAATGGGCCCCGGGATCCGATGCGATGATCAGGGCCGCATCGGCCTCGCCCCTTGCCAGCATGTCCACGCTGGTGAACTCCCCGGGCCCGAACCTGGGAAAGCCCCTGGCAAAGCTCACCGCGCCGGGGTAACCGCTCTGCCAGGTGATCACCTGATCCGCGCCGGCCACATTGCCGTGCCCCCTCATGGGCATCACCGAAAAGCGGGTAAAGCTGTTCAGCTCGGCCACCAGGGTGAAGAGTTCCCCCACATTGTACTGGCGTCCGGAGCTCATGGTGAGCCCCATGCCGAAAAAGGCCGTTCCGTAACGGCAGCCCTTCATCATTTCGGAGAGCTCGCGAAGCTGATCAAGCGATATGCCCCCCACGCCGTCCTGGAGCTCGTGCCCCTTTACCAGGGCCCTTAAGGAGGAGAGCACCTCGTAGTCGGAACCCGGCGTGATTTGCAGAAAAAGATCCGCTGTTTTAGAGGTGACGGTTTCCCGCACGTCCACCACCACGACGGTCCTGTCCTTGCGGCCGCTGGGGGTCAACCTTCCTTTGGCGTTGGCGGAAAAGCGGGGAAAATGACGCATATGGGACTCCATGGGGTTGCACCCCCAGAAGATCAGAAGATCCGAGCGATCCTTCACCTCCCCGAGGGTGCAGGTCACCTCTCCCACGGCCTGGAACGCCATGGCCGTGGGAAAATGGCAGACCGAGGAGGTGGAGTCGATCACCGCCCCAAGGTGGTCCGCAAGGGCGGCGGCCTTTCGCTGGGCCTCGGTGGCGGTTGAGCTCAGGCCGTATATGATGGGGCTGTCCGACGCCGTCAGGATATCGGCGGCCGCCGCAACAGCCTCGTCCCAACCCACCTCTTTTCCCCGTACCTTTGGTTTGTGGGGGGTGCCGTCGTACTGCAGGAACATGCTCCGACCATTGGAACATGTCCGTTTCACCTTTACGATACGGTTTCCTTCCACCTCGGCCGTGATATCGTCACACAGGCAACCGCAAAACTTGCACGTAACATTCTCGACAATCGTTTTCATAACCGCTCCAGTTCAACCCCCTGGCTTTTGAAGTTGGGCATGCCCGTGCCGTAGGTTTCCGTTCCCACGAGGGCATTGGCCGTGGGTCCCATGGGGATGAACAGGAGGCCGGAGGGAAGCTTTCCGCTCCTGACCGGTACCTCCACCTGTCCGGCAGAGGACAGGACGCGAACCGTCTCCCCCTCGCCAAGTCCCAGCCGGGCCATGTCCTCGGGTCCCACCTCAACGTATGCGGTGGCTTCCCGATACTCGCTGGAAGCGGGTCCCATGTGCATGCCGTGGGCCTGGCCCCTGGTGCGCCCGGTTATCAATGAGAAGCTGTATTCCATGTTTGTTTCCCTTTTTCGTCTGTTTCCCGCCTCACGAGGGCGGCGTTCCTCAGCAGGTCGTCCATGCATTCCGGGTATGTTTTCCCCCGGCCGAAAACCGAGCAAATGGGTCCGCCCCGGTCTATCCGCTCCCCGGAACGGGGTATGTCCCGCCTTCCCTCCGCGGCCCACCCATCCGTGTTTCCAAGCACAAGGTTTTTCACGGCAAAAACGATCCCCTTTCCGTAAAAATTGCCGCCCCCCCCCTCCCCCGGGAAATCGCCGGAAAAGCGCTCCCCCAGGGAGAAGCGCGGCAGCTCTCCGTTCAGGGCCGACAGGTGCATGGAAAAGATATTGATCCCCCAGGCCTCCTCCATCAACTCCATGGCGCCGGTGTAACGGGGGTTGATCTCCAGCAGAACGGGCGCAGGAGGATCATCCCCCAGGGAGGGGAGCATAAAATCGATGCCGCACGCACCCCTGAGTCCAAATTCCGCCGTAAGGGCGTCCACCATCTCCTCCACCCTTTCGACCAGGCGGTGAAACGCGTCTCTGGAAAGGGGCGGGGGCATGATATTGCCGCACCATCCAAACCCCTCGGCCCCCAGGTCTTCACGGCCGATTAGCTGCCGGGTGATCCCCAGGAGAACGCCCCGGCTTCCGTCGGCCACAAAAGATGCCGACGCGGGCGTTCCCTCCGAATATGCCTGAAGAACTTGATGCGCCGTAAGCGGACGGCCGTCCCATGGAACGACGCCCCTTCCGCCGCCCCCCCGGATCGGTTTGGCCAGCCATGAAAGGCTCCCTTCGGCCCGTTCCTCCTCTCCGGAGAAGAGGGTGCGCGGAAAGGGAATGGAAAGGCGGCGACATGCCTCCATCAACGCCAGGGGAGAGCGTGTCCGCTCCAGTACCCCGGGACCGTTTCCAAGGAGCCTTGCACGGCGGGCGAATCCTCCCACCACCCCGGGCGCATTCTCCAGTCCCGAGGTGTATACGGCCCCGTCATAATCAAGGTCTTCACTTGCAACGAGGAAGTTTTCCGGAGAAAAGGAGAGCCCGTAATCTCCTGCAAGGGAGCGGGCGTCGCACCCTTCCGGCTGATCCCTGTCCCCAAAGCAGTCCAGGCTCAGAACCGAATGCCCGGCATTAACCGCCGACGCGGCAAGGGCCCGGGTGCTCACCCCGGCGATGAGGATTTTCATCAGGCTTCCATGGACTCGGCGATGGCGTAAATCTCCCGGGCATCCAGCACGAGATCGTTTCTCGTGAAGAGGCGGGATACACATTCATGGTGAATCTTCATCTTCAGCCCCCCGATGCCGATGGCGCCGAAAATGGTTTTTCCGTTCACCGTCTCCCCGTCCCATTGCGATTCGGTTTCGCCGATCCCAAGGGGCGGCACCGCGTTCACATCCGCCAGGACCTTCAGGGAGGAGTGGTTCATCCACGCGGATTCGGGAAGCAGACAGATACCCGCCGCCCCGGCGCAGAGTACGCCGTGGGCCCCGTCCAGGATTTTCAGGTCCTCTTCCCCGCGTACCTCCGAAGGCGTCACGGCAACCCCGAAATGATCGTGAACCTTTTCACAGGCCTTTTCCGCCCCCTCCATGTTCCGCGAGGTGAGGATCACCTCGGCCCCCTCCCCGGCCAGCATGCCGGCGGCACGCATGCCCACCGGGCCGGTGCCCGCCAGCACCACCACCTTCCGATCCTTCACGGGCCCCGCCGAGATCATCTTTCGAACGGCCGCGGCCGCAGTGGTGTTGCACCCGTTTGCATCCATCATAAGGGACACGCGAACCGGCCCGAAAAAGGAGGACTCCGCCGCCCCGAGCATCTCTTCTCCCCTCACCACATCGGATCCACCGATAAACACAGCCGAATTCTTCAGGGACTTTCCTCCCCTGGTGAACATGGCCCCGTGAACAAGCCCGCGAACATCGACGGGCATGACCCCGCCGTGGTGCATCACCCGGTCCGCACCGGCATCGTAGGCCGCAACGGTGTCGAACACACTGGCCAGGGGGTCACAGTCCAATTGGATCAATAGCTTCTTCATCGTTTTCCACCTCCCATTCGTATCGTTGTTTTTCAGCAAGCACTTCTAAGGGGGCCCCGGAATACCGAGGAGTCGAGAAGTCCCGTGGACAGGGGGGAATAGGTTTCAATCCGCCCCATCGCATCCTCGATCCCGATCTTTGCGCCCTCGTTCCGGGCAGCGGTCACAATGACGCGCCCTCCCATGCCCAGGCGCCCCAGATGTTCTTCCATTGTGTTTGCAAGGCCCCGGGATTTTTCCTTCGTCGTCACGCCGTACACGGCGGGTCCCCACGAACTCTGCCCTGCGCCGTATGCCCCGGAATCGAGCAGTTTGTCGATGAGCCCGCAGGAACTTTTCTCGCTGTAAAGCCCCCCTTGAACAGGCTCGAAAAAGGCGCCCGTTTTCCGGTCCATAAAGGTCAGGGCGCTGCCGAACGCCTCGATATCCCTTTCCACCACCGAGGGCAGCATCTTCATCAGGACAACATGGCAGAGCTCCTCGGCGATATTGTCGGCGGGCGCAACGGCCCCCATGGCCTTTTGCTCCGCTTCCCCGGAAAGCCCCTCTGTCTCCTCCGGCATCACCACCACGAACCGCCACTCCGAGGGAAAGTCCAGCCGGAACATCGCACTGCCGGGTTTCCTTTCGGGGGTTCCGCACGGGGCGATCTTCTTTCCGGTATCCACCACCATTCCTCCCTGCTCGAACCCCTTGATCCCGGTAGCGGACCTCTTGCCCCTTCCAGTTCCAAGGGCAAGGGCATGGGGGTCGATCACCGTGCCGTACATAAGCCCAAGGGCAAAGGAAACGGCAAGTGAGAGCTGGGTTCCCGAGCCAAGCCCCTTGTGCTCGGGTATGCTCCGGTGAACACGGATCAGCGCCCTCGGGGTCACCCCGAAATGCCGCGCGAAAAGGTCGGTCACGGAACGGACCCTTTTCAGGGTTTTCCCGTCCGAAGACTCGATCAGCAGGGTATCCGAGGGGCTTACGGTCAACTCGGTGACAGGGTCGCACACGGCAACGCCGATACTCCCGTAAACCCGGCCCAATCGACCGGCGAGGTCCATGAACCCGAAGTGCAAGCGTCCCGATGTCGAAATATGAATTTTCATGGCGATATTCTCCTAGGAAGCAATGCGCCCCGCGACGTCCCTGATCTCCCCGGGCGTCTCCAGCACGGTAATACCTTCCATATTCCTAAGCCGGGTGGTATTCAGGGCATCCACCGCGCGGGTTTTGAGTTTCAGAAAACTCCCGTCGGGAAGTTTGGTATTCACTTCCTTATTTTCTTTTTCCACCGGAAGGACAAATACTTCCGTATCCGTTTTATTGGTCATGGCCACGGCATTGGTGATAAGGGAATCGGCAATGGCGCGAACGATTTTCGCCACCGTGTTGCCGGTGGCCGGAGCCACAAGGAGCGCATCGTATTTTCCGGTTTGAAGGGCCCCCACCACAAAGGGGGTGTTGGCGTCCTCCTCGATCATAATTTTGTGCGCGATCTTATCGAGCATCTCCCGGAGACGGTAGATATTGACCACCTTTACCGCCGCCCTGGACATCACGGCGGTGATCTCAACCTCTCCGCTTTCCGCCAGCTCCTTCATCACGTCAAATGTATCCGGCAGCAAATCTCCCGCTCCCGTAATCCCCCACGCCAGTTTCACTTTACGACCCTTTTTCGCTTCCATGGCTTCCTCCCCCCATTTCGTTTTCCTCTTTTTTCCCCGGTGTGGACGTTTCCACTCCGGGCCGTCCGACGGCCCCGCCTCTTCAACTGTCCCACCACCGTCCCTTCATGGCGGGACAGTGGTGGGACTGTGTTCGCCGCCTTTCGGCCAAAGGGGCAGCGCACAGGACCGGCTCGCCTGCTACTCCTTGGCGACCGCCTCGACTTCATCCGGGCAGGCCACGGCGTCGTATACGAAAACAGCGAGCACGGCGCCCACGACGGGACCGATGCAGTATGCCGTGATAAACTGGAGCCACGGGTGGGGTCCGCCGAAGACGAGGTTGCCCAGGTAGGGGCCGAACGTCCTGGCGGGGTTCAGGGAGGAACCGGTCAGCGGGCCGAGGGTGATGATGATGGCCGCGACCACGCTGCCGATGATCCAGCCCGCCCAGCCCTCGGGAGCACGGCCGTCCACGGCAACGCCCATGATGGTGAGCATGAGGAGAAAGGTGCCCACGGCCTCGCCGAGCATGCCCATGCCGAGGTTCACGCCGATTCCGCTGTTCAGGGTGGTGGCGCCCAGGGCGAACTCCGTGGAAGCCTTGACGCCGAGGCAACCCACGAAGAGAAAGGAGGCCAGGGCCGCGCCGGCGCACTGGAAGAGGATATAGGGCGCCGCGTCTTTCCATGGAAACCGGCCGCTAACGGCCAGGGCCAGGGTTACCGCGGGATTGATATGGCACCCCGAGATCTTTCCAACCACGTGGATGGCGGCGGCAACGGCGATACCAAAGGCAAGGGCGATGGCCAGGATGTCGGACAACCCCTTCACCCCCACGATGCCGGCAACCACCCCGGCGCCGGGACCGATCCAGACAAGCATGAAGGTGCCCAGCATTTCGGCAAGATATTTCTGCATTGAAGTCGGTTCTTTGCTCATTTCTTTTCTCCATTTACTGAAAGGCTTGTTGGTGGGCGGGAATCCGGGGGTTGCCCCCGGATTCCCGGATCGGACTGGCGGGATCAGATCGCCTGATCAAACTGACAGTACCCTTTCTTGCCGGCACCGGCGCCCTTCACGTAGGGCACGTCCCTCTTGATCAGGGTCGTCGCGGCACACCCCTTGCAGCCCCTTACCGGAGAACCCGGGGAGCTTGGGTCAAGGGCGATGATGTTGGTCATCAGCGTCGCGGTGGTACACTCGGGGGTCAGGTAGCAGGGGAAGTCGGAGAGACTCATGAGGGCGGCAAAGCGCTGTGAAATCGCGCAGGCGGGATATGTGTAGCGCTGGGGGTTCATGACCACCGGGTGGTTGTCGACGTGGGAGAGGTCCACCTCGATTCCCTTGATTTTGGCGCCGCTGCCGATGGGCTTGATGTCGAGGATGCTCTCGCCGCGCTTGAGGATATCGATGAAGTCGGCGTTGTGCAGCTCGTCGGCCTCTCCCCGCTTGGGGTTCATGGCCACGTAGTTGGTGAACCTTTTGCTCAAGAGATCGATCACCATGGGCACGGTGAAGCTGTCCTGCCAGAGGATGTAGGCGCTTGCGCAGGCGGGGGCGCCGGTGGCAACGGAGAGCACGTCGTAAACGTTCTTGTAGGCATCCTTCTCAAGGCCCCGGCGCAGGGTGCTTTCGAAGGTGCCCATCACGGCCTCGTAGATACCGAAGACCATGTCGTCCTTGAACATGTTGAAGGCGGACTGGGCGATGTGGTGCCCCACGTCTCCCACGCAGTAAGCCGGAACCGTCACGATGTTCGCGGGGTGCACCTTTGCCTTCAGGGCGGCCAGTACAATCGGCTTCATTCTCTCCTTGTATTTGGCCATGTACTCGCGGGTATCGAAGGAGCTGTGGCCTCCGTGCCCTCCCAGGTTGTGCCCGTCCATGAGAACGGCCTGGGCCTCCACCGGCTCGCGGTAGATATACTGCAACTGCGCCACTTCCTCGGCCTCGGCCTCGGCGGCGGATTTGCCCGCCTCGAGCGCCGCCCTGAAGGCCGCTCCCAGGCCGTAGGAAGTATTCATGCCCCACGACTTGGAGGAGACAATGGTGTGCTTGTGATCCAGGGGGATTTCGAGGGATGAGAGGATCTGGTTGACCAGGTTGGGCACGGAGCCGCAGGAGTAGGCAAAATCCACCACGCAGGTCATGCCGTACATACCGCCGTAACGCCTCACGGCCTCGCGTCCGATGAGCTCCCTGTTCTCCGCGATCGCGTCGATAAACCTGTCCATGGACGCCTTGAAAGAGGGGTCCGCCTCGTAGAGAATCTCCAGGATGGGCGGGGTCTGGTAATGCTCAACAAAGGGGTCGTCCTCGGGGCGAATGGTGTCGGTAAGGCCCTGGAGAATCTCATAGTGGGCATTCACGGACTGCACGTGAAGATCGATCACCTCGGGGCACTGCCCCTCCTCGGCCGTCATCCGGTTCACCGCATCCACATAGGGCTTGCAGTCGGCAAGCTTGAATTCTTCGCCCCTCTTCTCTTTAATTACCGAAAATACAGCCTTGGTAGCCTCCACCGCTTCGTTGATCATCTTTTCATAAATCGCCATCGTTGTCTCCTCTACTTATTGCATGATTAGTTGAGTTCCCTGATTTGCACACACGAAAAAAACGGTTTTACCTTTGCCCGGCACATGGGAAATTATCTCTTCGAATCCCGAGCGTCCCGACTGTTTTCACCTCCCTTGAACGCTTGCCCGAAACTCCCTGAACCGGCCCGGGAGGAAACAGCTCTCCCGGCGCCTCAAAAAGGATATATTTCGGTCTGTTATGTGATTTGTCAGCAGCAGGGGCCATGCAATAAAAAGACGGGCCGAGCTGCTGTATTACGGCAGCTCGACTGATTTAAAGCGGAGAAGTATCAGTCGGCAGTCCCTTCCGCAGGGTAGCCTGGTTGGCTTTCATGATTTTCGGCGAAGTGCATCTGGCCGGAATAAAAAAAGCCGAACTGCTTTTTAACGGCAGCTCGGCTGGTGTCGAACGGAGAAGTGTCAGCCTCGCAATCCCTTCCGTAGGGTAGCGCGATTTCGTTATGTGATACAGTAATTAGTTTGACTTCATTCTTTTGTCAAGCTTTTTTTACGACCATAACGATATGCTTTACGGATCTCCGCCGTTCCCCGGCCACCGAGGATCTTCCCACTTATAAGGAGGGGCCGAAACAGTACTCGGCCGCCTCCTTTGTCATCATCACTAAACGCCGTAGTACGCAATCTTGAAGAGCTCTTTCATCTGCGAAACGGATATTTCCCTCGGGTTCGTGCCGGTGCAGGGGTCGGCGACCGCGTTCGCGGCAATGTCGTCCAGCTTGGAGATAAAGGCATCCTCGTCCACGCCGAAGGCCTTGAGGGTCTTGGGAATGTAGAGCGCCTCGTTAAGGTGAACGATGAAATCGATGAGGGATTCCACCAGCTCGCCCGTGGTCTCCCCCGAAAGCCCAAGCCGTTTTGCCGCGTCGGCGTATTTCTCACCTGCTGCCTCGGCATTGAAACGGATCGCATGGGGAAGATAGATCGCGTTGGCGCATCCGTGGGGAATGGCGAAGAGCTTGCCCGTCTTGTGGGCCATGCTGTGCACGATTCCGAGGATCGCGTTGGAAAAGGACATTCCCGCAAGGCACTGGGATATATGCATTTTGCTCCTTGCATCCCTCTCTCCCTCGAAAGAGCGAACAAGGTCGTTCTGGATCATCTCCATGGACTTCATTGCAAGGCAGTCGGTAAGCTCGTTGCTCATGGTGGAAACGTAGGCCTCGAGGGCATGGGTCAGGGCATCCATGCCGGTATGGGCCACCAGCTCGCCGGGCATGGTCTGGGCAAGGTCGGTGTCGACAATGGCCACATCGGGGGTGATGTTGAAATCGGCCACGGGGTACTTCACACCCGTTTCCGTATCGGTGATGATGGAGAAGGCGGTGACCTCGGTGCCCGTGCCGCTGGTGGTGGGAACGGCCGCGAAACGGGCTTTTTGCCTCAGTTCGGGCAGGTTGAAGGGCTTTGCCGCCTCCTCGAAGGTGAAGTCCGGGGCCTCGTAAAAGATCCACATGGCCTTGGCCGCATCGATGGGAGATCCGCCGCCCACGCCCACAATCCAGTCGGGCTCGAAGGTTTTCATCACCTCCACGCCCTTCATGACCGTTGCCACGGAAGGATCGGCCTCCACCCCCTCGATCAGCGTAACCTCCATGCCGGCATCCATCAGGTACCGTTCTATCCTGTCCAGGGTTCCGTTTTTCTTTACCGTGCCGCCGCCGATAACGATCGCGGCCTTTTTGCCCTTGAGGTTCTTGAGCTCTTCGAGGGTGCCTTCTCCGAAATATACGTCTCTGGGGATTGTAAATCTTGCCATGTTGTTTTCTCCTCTGGATCATCCATGCAGGGGGATGATTATTTTTTAATGAACCGCCTCCGCCACGCCATGGGAAAAGGCCAATAAAATAAATTCAATTTGAGCGTTTTGAGTGGAACGTTCGACACTGTTGAAAGGGGGTTTAGCACAACTTAAAAAGCGCTGTAAAGAAGGCACTTTTCAGTACTGCGGTATGGTTTTGGTCAGGCGGTATACAAAAAGTAACCACCTTTTATCTCAAGGAATTATAGGTCATTGACCTATAAAAGCCCCGGCATTTCAACGGAAAAATAAAAGAAGATGATTTTTTGAATTTTGTATGTTATCTGTTCTTCTTGATCGCTCGTTTTTTTTTCTTGCCCGGCCGAAGGGAAAAACGACTTTACCCGGCAAGCGCATTTGAGAAGTACCAAGCCCGTGTCGCCGACCGGCGGGCCCGATGGATTATTCCGCGTGGCGGAAATCGCCACATGGAGCGGGTTACAAATTCCGCAAAGAAACGATGAGGAGGATGATTATGCCCGAGGACAGGACAAACAAGGTAAGTTGCAGTAAATATACGTATGAAGTCGAGGTGGCGTTCGAGCTTTTATCCGGAAAGTGGATACCGCTTATCATCTGGACCCTCTCCACGGAAGGCACCAAGAGGTTCAGCGAACTTAGAAAAATAATGCCGTCCGTGACCCAGAAAATGCTCACGCAACAGCTGAGGAAGCTTGAAAAACGGGGTCTTGTCAGCAGGAAGGTGTATCCCGAGGTCCCCCCCGTTGTCGAGTACTCACTCACGGACATCGCGCGTAAGCTGCTTCCCATTTTAAAGGATTTCGACAGGTGGGCCACGGAATACATCTACCTCCACAATTCGGACACCCCCGCCCCTTAAGAAACGGCTTAACGCCATTCGCGCCTTCAGGTCCCCTCTCTTGGGAGATGCGACGCTCTCGACACCAAGGACATTTTGCTACCCGCCGGGGCTCCAATGCCCCGCCACTCCCCCATGGCCAGGAGAGCAATTGACAAGCATACGATTTTGAGGACGCAGGGCTCGGGGCGACGCCGCATAACCCCACCACGGATCGTCCCCCTCGAAGAACATTTGACGGGGAGGCGATCTGACGGCAGCGTGAAACAAAATACCGGTTCACCGGCTTACATCAAAACCCCAAATACCGCTCTTACTAATGCGGTCAAAAGCCACTCGACATACTCAAAGAGATCGTGGATTAAAAAAACGTCATAATTTTATATGGTTCCGCTATCCATCAATGTCGGGTAACTTACGTACTCATTTGTAATCCAGGAGATCGTAATTTTGAAAGTCACGGATATACTTCTTGCAATACTTGTCGCCCTGATCTGGGGCTTTAACTTTGTCGTCATCGAGGTCGGCCTCGACGTTTTTCCTCCCGTGCTCTTTTCGTCGTTGCGGTTCGCGGTCGCCGCGTTTCCCGGCATTCTGTTCGTGGGAAAAAGAACGGTCCCGTGGCGACACATCCTCTCCTACGGTTTCATGCTCGGCGTGGTGATGTTCACCCTCCTTTTCATGGGAATGGCCATGGGCATGCCGGCGGGCCTTTCCTCGCTGGTGCTGCAGGTACAGGCACTCTTCACCCTGATTCTTTCGGCGCTCCTGCTGAACGACCGCCCCACCCCCCGGGCAGGTACTCGGCATGGCCGCGGCATTTTCCGGCATGGGCATACTGGTCGGCCACATGGCCGGGGGCTCCTCCTTCACGGGGCTTTTGCTCATCATGGCGGCCGGGTTTTCCTGGGGCGTTGCAAACATCATCATGAAACGGGTCGGGCGGGTAAACATGGCCGCATTCGTCATCTGGACCTGTGTGGTGCCCCCGGTTCCCCTTTTTCTTCTTTCCCTCTGTGTTGAATCCGGGCAACTCCAGGCCCTTCGGAAATTGACCCCGACGGGAATGGGGGCGATTGTGTACACGGGCGTCGTCTCCACGGTCATCGGATACGGTATCTGGGGAAGGCTGCTCGGGAGATATTCCGCCAATATGGTCGCGCCGTTTTCCCTCCTCGTACCCATCTTCGGAATGATCTCGGCATCGCTGGTGCTTGGGGAAGCATTTACCCCCGTGGAAGCCCTCGCCTCCATGCTGGTATTCAGCGGGTTGGTGTTGATCGTTTTCGGAGACCGCCTTCATCAACTCATATTCAAGACCACGGCGGTAAAACGGACCGAGGCGGGGAGTTGTGTCCCGGAATAAGCGCCCCCAAAAAAACCAGATAAACCGTGCTGAGTAGCGGTAAACACGAATCCTCCGGAAATCGCCCACACATCGTGAGATCCAGCCAACAACACTTTAACTGTGAGTGTCGCGTAATGCATACGTACAGCTACCTGTGACAAATGATCTATAATCCGCCGCCTCGAATCCGCTCCTGAAAACAGCCGCGCCCCCTCTCTTCTCGATA